>Ga0207873_1001115_pt1 | contig 27182 bp, 30 predicted proteins | sample BGWIniCompost_FD_187373 | JGI IMG/M metagenome (GOLD analysis project Ga0207873, IMG submission 187373) | Cellulose adapted compost microbial communities from Newby Island Compost Facility, Milpitas, CA, USA - BGW Initial Compost (SPAdes)... ...
CCGCACAGCGGTCACCGGTTTCGACCGGCCCTACGCGGCCCGCTACACGTCCGGCACGTACGCCACCACAGCGCCCGGCGCCGTCACCGCCGGACTCCCACACACGCTGTCGGTGTACGCGTACTTCGACGTCGAAGGCGTCGCGGGCGGCGTCACCTACATCGAGTGGCGCCGCGCCGACAACAGCGTCATCACCTACAGCAACGCCAACTTCAGCGTGCCCGGCCAGCAGGTGGTGCGGCTCTCCAACACCGCTACCGCCCCCGACGAAGCGGCGGAGGCCGCTCTCATCGTCGAGTTCGGGTTCGGCGGCGGCGCCGGCGACCTCACCATGGTCCTCATCGAAGCCGGATCAGACCTCAACGAGTACTTCGACGGCGACAGCGACGGCGCCTTCTGGGACGGCACCCCCGGCAACAGCAGCAGCACGCTGCCCGAGCTGGTGCCCGCCGCGCTCGGCATCACCCTGCCCGCCGCGGGCGCCACCGCCACCGGCGTCGTCACCAACCCGGCCGTGCTCGACACGGCCCTGCCCGCGCTCACCGCCACAGCCACCGGCACCGTCCACGCCGCAGGCCAGCTCGACGCCGAGCTGCCCCGGCTCGACGCCCTGCTCACCGGGCACACCGACGCCACCGCCGCGCTCGACGCCGCTCTGCCGCCGGCCGCCGCCACGCTGACGGGGCTGGTGACCGAGCCCGTCACCGCCGAGCTGACAGCCGAGCTGCCCCGGCTCGACGCCACGCTGGCAGGCGTCGCCCGCGAACCCGCGGTAGGCGAACTCGCCGCCGTGCTCCCGGCGTTGAGAGCCACCGTGACCGGCGTATCGGACGCCGCCCCGCCCACGCTGCCGCCGCTGCTGGTACGACCGCCACGACTCGCCTGGCCGTCCGGCCGGGTCCGCCTCGGCGCCCAAGCAGGGCTGCCACGCCTCGGAGGATGATCGGTGCCGTACATGCCCGCCAGCTCCACGGAACCGCTGTACGTGGACTTCGACACCGACCTCACCGCCTACCCGGTCGAGGTGGCGGTGGTGCTCGACGACGCGGGCGAGCCCTCCGACAACGACTACCACCCGGCCGAGTGGGACGGCCACGCCGCCCGCCTGCTGATCGGCGCGGGCAGTAGTCTGCCGCTCGAGCCCGGCGAGTACGCCGTGTGGACGCGCATCACCGCAGGCGACGAGCGGCCCGTACGCCGCTCCGGAGTGCTCACCGTCGGCACGCCATGACCATCGCACCGTCCCCGTGGGAGGTCGCCGCCAGGCGATTCATGCCGCGGCAGCGGCGGTGGGCCACGCCGGGTGATCTCGCGCGTGCGCTCGACCCGAGCACGGTGCAGACGCCCGCGCTCGACCTGATCGACCGTGAGCTGGTGGCGCTGGCTGACGGCGAGGTCGATCGGCTCGCGATCTTCATGAGTCCGCAGGAGGGCAAGAGCTCGCGGGTGTCGCACCGGTTCGTGGAGTGGCTGCTGGTGCACGACCCGGACCTGCGGATCGCGATCGTGTCGTACGCCGACGAGATGGCCCGCCGCTGGGGCAGCGACATCAAGTTGGACTGCCAGACGTTCGACGGCAGCGACGGCACCATCGACCTCGGCCTGCGGTTGCGTGCCGACTCCCGCGCTGCGGGGCGGTGGCAGATCGACGGCCACAGGGGCGGCGTCTACTGTGTGGGCGTGGCCGGTGCCCTGACGGGCAAAGCGGTCGACGTCATGATCATCGACGACCCTCTGAAGGATCTCGAGCAGGCGCAGTCGGCGACCTACCGCGACCGGGCGTGGCGATTCTGGACCGCCGTCGCCGTGCCCCGCCTCGGCCCCGGCAGCAAGGTCGTGCTCGTCCAAACCCGCTGGCACCAAAACGACCTCGCCGGCAGGCTGCTCGAGCAGGACCCGGACCGGTGGCGCGTCGTCAGCATTCCCGCCATCGCCGAATCCGACGACGACCCGCTCGGCCGCCGACCGGGCGAGCCGATGGTGTCGGCGCGCGGCCAACGCGACTGGGCCCGTATCCGCGCCGACGTCGGCGAGTACGTGTGGGCCGCCCTCTACCAGCAGCGTCCCGCCCCCGCCGACGGCGGCCTTTTCAAACGGTCTGGGCTGCGGCATTGGACGCGAGGCGCCGACGATCGCATCCTGCTCGACGCGCGGCTGGTGGATCTGCGGTACTGCTGGAGGTTCCTCACCGTCGACCTCGCCGCGAGCACGAAGACCAGCGCGGACTACACGGTGGCCGCCGTGTGGGCGATCACCCTCGACGGCGACCTCGTCATGCTCGACGGCATCCGCGAACGCCTCGACCCCGCCGGGCACTGGCCCGCTGTGCGGGCGCTACGCGAACGCTGGTCAGCGGACGTGGTGTTCGTCGAGTCCCGCATGTTCGGCACGACGCTCGTCTATGAGGCGGGCCGCGCCGGCGTGCCCGTGCAGGAGCTTCACGCCGACACCGACAAGATCACCAGGGTGCTCCCGGCCACCGCACGCGCCGACAGCGGCCGGCTCTGGTTCCCACCCGTAGACCGCTTCCCAACGTGGCCGGACTGGCAGGACGAGCTGCTCGCATTCCCCAACGCGGCGCATGACGACGTGGTCGACGTGGTGGCGTACGCGGCCAGGGTGGCGGGCGCGCACTGGCTGCCGATGGAGTCGGCCGCCTCAGTGGACGCACGCCGGGCGGTGCTCGACGACGACGGGCCGATCGGTGAGGCATACGCGGCCGCGACCGGCGGCAGCGGCACCAATCTCGACCTGCTCAACCTCAACTACTAGGCAGCCCGGGGGGTGACCCGCCATGGCCATGGCCCGGCCGACGCTGCCCGTCACGCTCCACGTCGGCGGCACCACCGACGAGGTCGGCACCGTCGAAGTGCCCTTCACCCCGCGCCCTATTGACCGCTGGGACATCACCCTCGAAGTCGACCATGCCGAGTTCCGGCGCCGACTCGCTGACCTGCTGCGTGGCGTAGCCGACGAGTTCGAGAAGGGGGCACCGGATGGCGATTAGCGCCCCCACCAGCGACATCGGCCACCTCGACGCCAACTACGGCACCCTGTACGGCGAGCTGCTCGAGCAAATCCCCGCCCTCACCTGGCCATTGTCCGCGCAGACGTACGCGCTGATGCGGCACGACCCGCAGCTCACCGCCGTCCTCGCCGCCTACACGCTGCCCATCCGCCGCGCCACCTGGGCGGTGGACCCGGCAGGCTGCCGCGACGAGGTCGTGCAGATGGTGGCGGACGATCTCGGCCTGCCCATTCTGGGGGCCGACCCTGAGCCCGGCCCAGCGCGGCGGCGCGGCGTCCGCTGGGCCGACCACCTACGTCTCGCTCTCCTGTCGCTGACCTACGGCTTCATGCCGTTCGAGCGCCGCTACGAGATCCGCGACGGCCGAGCCCGGCTGGTCAATCTGGGTGAGCGGATGCCGCACACCATCGGCTCCATCCAGCTCGCCCCCGACGAGTCCGTCGAGTCGATCACGCAGAACCTGGCGGCGGCCCGCCCCATCCCGGCGCGCAGGCTCGTGTGGTACGTGCACGACCGCGAGGCCGCCAACTGGACCGGCCGCTCCCTGCTGCGCCCGGCGTACGGCGCCTGGCTGCTCAAGCACGAAGTGTGGCGCGTCCACGCCACCAGCATCCGCCGGTTCGGCATGGGCGTCCCCAGCGTGACCGCGCCGCCCGGCGCCACCCCCGCCCAAGTCGCCGAGGCGCAGCGCCTCGCCTCCAGCATGCGGGTGGGCGACCGCGCCGGCGCGGGCCTGCCTGACGGTTTCAAGCTGGCCATTACCGGCATGACCGGCTCGGTGCCCGACGCCATGGCGTTCATCCGCTACCTCGACCAGCAAATGAGCCGCTCGGCGCTGGCCGGGCTGATGGACCTCGGCGACACCTCGAACGGGTCCAGGGCGTTGGGCGACACGTTCCTCGATCTGTTCCTGCTGTCGCTCCAGAGCATCGCCGACGAGATCGCGTGGACCGCCACCACCGGCGTCGACAACATGCCCGGCATCGTGGAGGACATCGTCGACATCAACTTCGGAGAGGACGAGCCGTGCCCGCGCATCGTCGTCTCCGACGTCGGCGACCGGCACGAAGTCACGGCGCAGGCGATCGACCAGCTGATGCGGTCCGGCGCGCTCACCCCCGACCCGGCGCTCGAAGCGTACGTGCGGCAAGCCTGGAGGCTGCCAGAGCGCACCGACCCTGCGCCCGCACCCGCGCCGCGGCGTACGCCGCCGAGGGAAAGCCAGGACCTGGCGGCCAGCCGCCCCGCCCAGCAGGTGCAGGCCGCCACCCCCAAGCCGGAGCTGGCCGCCGTGCAGGAGGCGTGGCAGGAGACGCTCGACAGCGTGCTGGCCGACTGGCCCGACATCGTCGCCGATCAGCTCACCGGCCTGGCCGCGCAGATCCGGCAAGCCGTCAACGCCGGAGACAAAGCCGCCCTCGCGAACCTGACCGTCGACAGCGGACCCGCAGCCGAACTGCTGGCGGTGGCCATGCTGGAGCTGGCAGAGACCAGCGCCGAGCAGATGACCGCCGAAGCCGCCGCCCAAGGCGTACGCGTCGAACCGCCGCCGCCGGACGAAAGCCACCTCGAAGGGGTAGCGGTCGCCGTGGCCGCGCTGCTGGCCGCAGCGCTCGCCACCGCCGCCGCCGGGGCGGCGCTGCGGCTGGCGGTGCCGGGCGCCGACGGCGAGCAGGTCGCCGCGCAGGTGGTGGATGAGCTGTCCGGCCCACCGTCCCGGTCGGTGCGCGACCACATCGGCGGCGCCCTCTCCACAGCGCAGGCCAGCGGCCGTTTCGCCGTGCTGCGCGAAGCGCCCACCGCCACGTATCGGGCGTCCGAGCAGCTCGACCACCGCACCTGCGCCAACTGCCGCGCCATCGACGGCACCGTTTTCAAAGACCTGGACGAGGCAGAAGCCGCGTACGGCAACGGCGCCTACGTCGCATGCCTCGGCGGCATCCGCTGCCGCGGCCAAGTCGTCGCCACCTGGAACGGGAACGGGAGCTGAGCATGACCATCGAGGTGCCGCGCTCACGCGCGCTCGTCAGCATCCCCGGCGTCGAACTCGCCCAAGCAGGCACGTGGCGGCTCTCCTCCGGCGAGGCCACCATCACCCGCGAAGACCTCGCCGCCGCCGTCGCCGCGCTCGACTGCCCCGCCGTACGCAACCCCGTCCTCAAGCTGGGCCACGTCGACAGCCGATTCGACGGCGAGCCCGCGGTCGGCTGGGTGTCCAACCTGCGGCTCGCCGACGACGGCAACACCGTGGTCGGCGACTACCGAGGCATGCCCGCCTGGCTGGGCGACATCCTCCCGTCCGCGTACCCCGACCGCAGCATCGAGGCGACCCGGCAGTTCCGCTGCCAGATCGGCCACACCCACCAGATGGTCATCACCGCAGTCGCGCTGCTCGGCGTCACCGCCCCCGGCATCGGCACCCTCGAGAGCCTGCAAGACGTCGCCGCCCTCTACGCCAGCAACGGCGCCGCCGAGGGCGAGGGCGAGCCGGTCACCATCACCATCGAAGGAGGAGGGTTTATGCCCCCGCCCACGCCAGAGCTGGCGGCCGGCGTCACGTCGGAGGATGTGCGGCGCCGCTACTACGAGCACGCCGGCTACCAGCGGTGGATCTGCGAAATCCAGCTCGACCCGCTGCAGCTGATCGTCATGGACGACAGCAATGGCAGCTACTACCGGGTGCCCGTCACGCTGGACGCCGACGGGCCAGTGTTCGGCGAGCCGGTCGCCGTCAGCGTCGAGTACGTGGACAAGCCGGCCAAGCTGTCGGCCGCCGTCTACGCCAGCCGCGAGGAGTCGATCCCTGAGGATCTCCGCGCGGCCGCCGTGTCGGACAAGCCCTGGAGCGACTTCTCGGAGTCGGATTACACGATCGAGCAGTGGCGCAAGGCGTGCCTGATCGGCCCCGACGAGCCGTCCGACTCCAAGGCCGACTACAAGCTGCCCGTGCGGGAGCCGGACGGGACGCTCAACCGCAACGGCGTGCACGCCGCCGCCGCCCGCATCAACCAGGTGAAAGGCGTCTCGGACGACAAGCTCCGCGCCGCCGCGAAGCGGCTCGTCAGCCTCTACAGGAACGAGCTCGACGAAGAACCCCCCGAGAGCCTCACCGACCTGGCCGGCATGAACGCCGCCGCCACCACCACCACCGACGCCACCACCGATGCGCAGCCGATCCAGGCAGGCGCAGACACGCAAGACACACAGACCCCCGTCACCAACCCGGTGAGCGGGCCAACCAAGCAGGAGGGCACTGACATGCAGCTCAGTGACGAGCAGCTCGCGACCCTGCGAGCGAAGCTCGGCCTCCCCGAGGGCACCGACCTCGACCCCGACACTCTGCTGTCCGGGATCGAGAAGCTCGCCGCGAGCGGCGACAGCTCGCCGGGGAAGACGCCGAAGCACCAGCCGGGCACCGTCGTCGTCGACCAGCAGGTCTGGGCCGACACGCAGAACCGGATCAAGAGGCTCGAGGAGATCCGCGCCGCCCAGCAGCGCATCGAGCGAGAGCGCATGGTCGACGACGCCATCCGCGCCGGGAAGTTCGCGCCGAGCAGGCGTGACCACTGGCTGCGGATCGCCGAAGCCGACCCTGAGGGCACCGCGCAGCTGCTGGCCGGTCTGACGCCGGGCACCGTGCCCGTCTCCGACCTGGGCCTGCCCGGCGGTGAGGACTTCTCGTTCGACGTCGAGTTCGCGGGCCTGTTCCCGCCCGACAACCGGTAAAGGGGGAGCAACGTCATGGCTGACTACGCCCCCATCTTCAGCGGTAACCAGCTGCCGTTCACCAGCACCGCGTCCGCGACGATCACCGGCGGCGAGCTGGTCGAGGTGTCGGGTTCCGGCACCGTCGCCCCCGCCTCCGCCGACTCCACCGTCGTGGTCGGCGTGGCCGCGCACGACGCCGCCTCCGCCACCCGCGTCACCGTGTACCCGCTCGCCGGCGTGGTGCATGAGCTGGTCGCCGACGAGGGCGGCGTCACCGCTGGTGACCTCGTCAAGGTCGGCGCCGACTCGAACACCGTGATTGGCCTGGAGGCCGAGGATGAGCTCGACGTGCGGGTCGGCGTCGCGCTGACTACCGCATCCGCTGAGTCCAAGGTCCAGGTTCTGGGCCGGTAACCCCGCGAACCCTCATCTCCTGCCCCTGCCGGTCGGCGGGGGTGTTCGTATGAAAGGACAGGCCCGATGCCTGGTACGTATCCGGCGCCCCCGCCGACCCTGAACGGCGACCTCGAGACGATCTCGAGGTTCCTGGCGTCCCCCACCCACCTGCAGCGCCGCCTCAGGACCTTCCGCGACCTGCGGTTCGTGTCGGACCGTCTGCTGACGCAGCGGTTCCGCACGTCCGGCGGCGCCGTGCTGTATGAGCAGAGCGAACCTTTCCTGACCGACCGGGCTGTGAGCGCCGTGTCGGCCGGGTCGGAGTACCCGGGCGCGACGATCGCGACCGGTACCGCCGCGGTCGCCTCCGTCAGCAAGTGGGGCCAGAAGGTCTCGCTGACCGACGAGGAGATCACCCGCAACGTGTACGGCGGCGCGGCCGTCGATCGCGCGTTGCGCAAGCTGGTCAACTCGATCATCAAGCAGGTCGACACCGTCACCATGAGCGCCATCGGTAGCGCGGTGACGGAGACGTTCGACGTCACCGCCGACGGCGGCGTCGCCTGGACCGCGTCCGGCGCGACCATCCTCCGCGACATCCTGCGCGCGCGGGCGGTTGTTGTCGGTAAGAACATGGGCTACAACCCGGATGTTCTCGCCGTCAACGACACCGCCTACGCGACGATCATGTCGGACGAGAAGATCACCAACGCGTTGCGTCGGGAGACCGTCGACTCGCCCGTCTACAGCGGCGAAATCGAGAAGATCGCCGGGCTCACCATCGTCGTGTCCCCGTCCATCACCACGCCGATCATCCTCGACTCCACGCAGCTCGGCGGCATGGCCGACGAGCAGGCCGCCGCCCCCGGCTACGCCATCAGCGACCTGGCCGTCCAGGTCAAGTCCATCCGCGTGGACACCGCGGACAGGTGGGACCTGCAGGGCCGCCGCCTCACCGTCCCCGTGGTGCAGGAGCCCGGCGCGGCGATCGAGCTGACCAACACCGGCGTCGACAGCTGAGGAGCGCTCTGACATGGTGCGCTATCAGGTGACCGCCCCCTACGTCACGGTGCGGACCGTGACGGAACGGGGCCCGCAGGTGGTGGGGCTGCTCAAGGACTCGTGGGTGCCGCAGGACGCGCCCGCCGAGTGGATCGAGCGGCACCTCCGCAAAGGCATGATCGCCCCCGTGGGTGGGCAGGCCCCGGCCCGCCCCAAGCCCAAGCCCGAACCGGAGCGAGGGGGTGCCGCCGCCTCCTCCGGCGACACCCCCGCCCCGGCCGGTGGACTGCAGCCGCCGCCCACCACCGGGCCCGGCTCCGGCCGGGAAGCGTGGATCGACTACGCCGTCGCCCGCGGCATGGACCGCGACGAGGCCGCCGCCATGCGCCGCGACGACCTCATCGCGCGCCTCCAGGGGGTGTAGCCGATGGCCGACTACACGCCCCTCCACCCGGCCGGTCTGCTGGCCCGCACCTGCACCGCGTCGGCGCCCGTCGCCGGCGGTGACATGGTGGCCGTGTCCGGCGACGGCACGATCGGCCCCGCCACCTCCGGCGGGACGGTCGTCGGCGTAGCCGGACACGACGCCGGGACGGGCACGCCCGCCACCGTCCACCCCATCGCCGGGGTGGTGCACGAGCTGGTGGCAGGGTCGGGCGGCGTCACCGCCGGGCAGGCGGTGATGGTCGGCTCCGACCCGAACGAGGTGCTGCCGCACACCGGTAGCAACATCCCGGTCGGGGTGGCGCTCACCACCGCCTCCGCCGGCGACCCGGTGCAGGTGCTGGGCATGGCGGACGCCACCGCCCCCGCCAGTGGCGGCGGCACTGTGGCGTGGGACGACATCACCGACAAGCCCGCCACCTTCACGACGTCCTCGAGCGACATCACGGACGCGACCGCGGTCGGCGTCGACCTGCTCACCGCCTCGGATGCGGCGGCGGCGCGGGCGGCCATCGGCGCGGGCACGTCCGACCTGGAGCTCGGGTCCACGTCGTCCACGGCGGCAGCCGGCAACCACACCCACACGTGGGACGCGATCCAGAGCAAGCCCACCTCGTTCCCCACCAGCTCAGACGACATCACGGACGCGACCGCGGTCGGGGTGAGCGTGCTGATCGCCGCGGACGCCGCGACGGCACGGGCGGCGATCGGGGCAGGCACATCCGATCTGGAACTCGGCACCACGTCGTCCACGGCGGCGGCGGGTGACCACACCCACGCCGGGCTGACAGCCGACCAGGCCGCAGGCACGGCGTCGATCCGTACGCTCGGCACCGGCGCCCAGCAGGCGGCGGCCGGCAACCACACCCACAACGGGCTGATGACCGGGTCCGCGGCGGCCGTCGAGGACTCCGAAGCTGCGGCTCTCGAGGACCTGGTGACCGACTTCAACGCCCTGCTGGCGGCGCTCCGCAACCGGGGCGTCATCGGCGGCGGCGCCTAACCCAACCGTGGCCCAGGCGGGCGCGCTCCCCCACAGCCGTCCCGCCCGGACCACCACAACATCGAGGAGGGATCGTGGCCGACCCGACATGGGCGCCCAGCCTGGAGCAGGTCGCCGACCACATTCCCACCCGCACACGCAACGCCAGCACGCCCGGCGACACGTCCCTGCTCGGCACCTTCACCGCGCAGACCGAACCCACCGACGAGCAAGCGCGCCGCCACATCTCCGCCGCATGCTCCGAAGTGCTCGGCGCCGTCGGCGGCTCCATCCCCGACAGCCCCGCGTTCCTGGCGAGGCTGGCCGGCGAGGTCGCGGCACTGCGCGCGGCCGCCGACATCGAGCTGGCCTACCCGAACCGCGACGCCGACGTCAGCGTGTACGAGCAGCTGACCGCCCGCGCCGACGCCGCCCTGCAGCGGCTGGTCGACGCGGTGAACGATGCGGGCGCCGGCCCGGAGGGCGGCCTGCTGCCGCAGTACGCGTTCCCCGAGCCGGTCTGGTACGGCGACTACCCCCTGTGAAGGAGGACCCGTGCCGGGCGTGATCTGGGTGTGGAACGAGCCTGAGGTGCATCATCTGCTGCGCTCGTACGAGGGCCCGGTGGGGCTGCACATTGCCAAGCTCGCCCGCAAAGCGACCCGCACGGCGAAGCGGTACGCGAACGTCTCCCCGGACGGCGACATCGAGGCGGGTCGCCCGCCCGGCTACATGCGCTCCAAAATCAGGTGGGACATGGGGCGTGACCTGATCGGCGTGTACGCCGACATCTCCAGCCCCGCCCGCACCCGCGACGGCGCCCCGTACGGCCTGTTCATGGAGGTCGGCACGCGGGCTCACGTGATCCGCCCCAAGCGGCCCGACGGCTGGCTGCGGTTCGTCGACAACGGCCGCGTCCGCTTCGCCAAAGTCGTCTACCACCCCGGCACCCGCCCGTACGCCTACCTCCGCCGCGCCCTCTACACCCTCCGCGGAGCATAGATGGCACGCACCACGGCCGTCGCCGCCGTCCAAGCCTGGATCAACACCCACCCCACCCTCACCGGCAGAGGCCGCCCGCTCGAGCACGGCGCGTTCCGCGGCAGAGTCCGCTCCCCCAGCCGCGGCGCCTACCTCATGCTCACCCGCATCGACAGCGCAGACGCCCTCATCGCCGAAGACGCCGCCGACCAGGCGCGCATCGCCGCCGTCATCTACGCGGCCACCGACGAAGCAGCCGAGACCGCCGCAGTGGCGTACGCCAACGCCCTCGCCGCGCTGTCCGGCACCCCCACGCCGATGGGCGACGCCACATGCCTCGTGGTGGACGCCATCACCGGCCCCCTGTTCGTAGACGACCGCGCCGGCGACGGCGAGCAGTACGCGTACGCGGTAGACGCCGACTTTTACCTGATCAACGGAGGTTCCTGATGGCGGCACTCACACTGCAGGTCCTGCCCCCGGGCGGGGCCGAATCCACGCTCGAGGAGGCGGCCAGCGGCGGCGACACCTGCCCGGCCGGGCCCGGTGTTTTCCTCGAGGTGGCCAACGGCGGCGGCAGCACGGTGACGGTCACGCTGGCCACGCCGGGCACCGTCGAGGGTCTGGCGATCGCTGACCGGGAAGTCGAGGTTCCCGCCGGCGAGACGTGGAAGATCCCCGTCCCCCGGATATTCGCGAAGGCGGACGGCCGCTGCGACATCACCTATTCGAGCGTCACCGACGTGTCGGTCGGCGCGTTCAAGGTGGCGTGATGGCCCGGCAGCGCAGCGACGCCAAGACGTCGCACACCACCACCAGCGGCGGCACGCCGCCGTACTACATCGCCACCCGGCCGCTGTACATCGGCGGCAACCCGTTCGCCCGCGCCCACCAGGCCGGCGACCGCGTACCGGTCGAGCACGTCGACCTGTACGGCTGGCAGCACGGCGTCCGCCCCCCTGACGGGTGGGAGACGCCCGCCCCGCCCAGCAAGCCCTCAAGCAAGCCCACCACATCGGAGCCTGAGTCCGGGTCCGGCCAGGCCACCACCAGCACCAAGGAAGGTGACGCCTGATGTCTCGTGGAAATCCAGCCGCGCTCGCGCTCGGTCCCGGCAGCCTCTACATCGCGCCGCTCGGCACGTCAGAGCCGACCGACCTGACCACGCCGTGGGACACGGTGTCCCCGAACTGGGTGTCGCTCGGCTACACCGACGAAGGCAGCACGTTCACGTACTCGGTCGAAAGCGAGAACGTGGAGGTCGCCGAGGAGCTCGACCCGGTCGCGGTCGCTCTCACCTCTCGCGAGCTGGGCCTGTCGTTCGCTCTCGCCGAGATCACCGCCACCAACCTCAAGCGCGCCCTCAACGGCGGCACCATCACCAGCGGCAGCGGCATCGTCACGTTCGAGCCGCCCGACCTCGGCGAGGAGGTGCGCACCATGCTCGGCTGGGAATCGGAGGACGGCACCGAGCGGTGGGTGTACCGGCAGTGCCTCCAGGTCGGCAACATGGAAATGAGCAGAGCGAAGGGCGCCGCGAAGGCGACGATCTCCTGCGACTTCCGGCTCGAGAGGCCAGCGAACGCCAAGAGCTTCAAAGCGATCATGGCGACGGCGAGGGCGTAATGGCGAAGCGTTCCTACAGCTCAAACCGCGACGGCCGGAGGGAACGGAAGCCGCAGACGTTCGAGCTCGACGGCGTCGAGTTCGTCGCCACCGGCTCGGTGTCGATGCTGGACATCAGCGAGTTCGCCCGGCTCGCCGCGCAGGGCGTCGACTCCGACAGCCCCGAGGCGGTGGCCTTCCTCGCCGACACCTTCCGGGCGCTGCTCGGCGATCAGGAGTACCACCGGTTCCGGGAGCACTGCCGCCGCCACGACACCGACGCCGCCGTGCTCGTGGAGATCCTCGGCGACCTGGCCGGCGAGCAGGTGGAGGACGAGACGGGCCGCCCTACGCCGCGGCCCTCGGACTCCTCCGATGGGCCGCCTCCAGGCCCGGCTACTGCGAAGGTCGTGTCGTTCTCGCGGGGCACCGTCGAAACGAGGCCGGTGGAGGAGACGCCGCCGGTGGTGTCGTACGGCTAGAGGATCTGCCGCTGCGCGACCAGCTCGACGTCATCCACGCCCTGTGGATCGAGTGGCGGCAGACCACTCTGCAAACCACTGCGCTGCTCGCGTTGGCGGGCGCGCTGGAGAAAGTCGAACCGGACGCGCACACCGAGTTCGACAACCTGTTCGGGTCGCCTCGCCGGTCGGCGCCGAGGCAGGACCCTGAGGAGCGCGCCCGGATTATCGCTCAACTGGCAGCCGCCGGATAACCACGACGACGCGACAGGGCGGGGGTGTGATGCCTGCTACCCCGCTCGCTGAAGCGTTTGTCCGCGTTCGAGCCCTCACCGACCGGTTCAAAGACGACGTCGAGAAGGGTTTCGCCGGGCTCGGCGACGATTTCGGGCGGCAGTTCAGTCGTGAGGCGTCAGCCAGGCTGCGCGGTGAGCGTGCCGTGTTCGCCAGCGCGGGCCGTGACTTGGGTGACGTGGCCGGTCAGGCGTTCGGCCGTGAGATGGCCGAGGAGGGCGCTGTCCGGTTCGGCCGCGACGGCGCTCAGTTCGTGCCGGTCGGCCGGGAGGTCGGCGGCGGCGCCGGCCAGGCCGCTGGGCAGGAGTTCAGTGCCCGGTTCTGGCGGGACGCGCAAGGGGCGTGGCGGTCCGAGCGCGGCGAGTTCGTGGCTGAGGCTCAGACGACCGGCGAGCAGGCGGGTGACCGGGCAGGCGACGGCTTCAACCGGCGTTTCAGCAGCCGGATCAGCGGCGGCGGGGGCGGACGCGAGCACGGCCGCCGCTTCGGCAAGGACTTCGGCGACGGCATCAACGCGGGTTTGGGCAGCGCACTGTCCGGGCTGGGCGATCTGGGTGCGCGGGTGCTGGGCGCCATGCTGCCGTCGCTGGGGCGTCTCACGTCCGGGTTCACCTCCGCTGCGGGCGCGGCCGGGAAACTGCTGTCCACGGTCGGCAAGTGGACGGCGCTGGCGGCAGGCATCTCAGCTGTGGCCGCCGCCGCCGCGTCCGCGGCCGGGTACACGGTGGAGCTCGCCGCGGCGCTCGCGCCCGCGTCCGGGCTGCTGGCCGCTCTGCCGGGCGTCGCGCTGACCGGCGCCGCCGCGTTCGGCGTGTGGAAGATCGCTACTAGTGACCTGGGGTACGCGTTCCACGAGGCGCTGACCGGCGACGCCGAGGGTTTCCTCGACGCCATCGTCGACATGACCGACACGGCCAGGGACTTCGCGTGGGAGTTCTTTCACGCCGCCGGCAGCTTGAGGGAATTCCAGGACGAGGTTCAGACGACTTTCCTCACGCAGTTGTCGGGGCGTTTGGACGAGTGGACGAGCAAGATCCTCACGTTGTCACCTGCGGTGTCGGCGCTGGCCGCCGAGATGGGGCAGCTGGTCCGGGCCTTCTTCGACTTCGTCACGACTGATCAGTCGCTGGCGTCGTTCAACACGATCCTCGGCGGGACGCGGGATCTGCTCGCCGCGATCCGTTCGAGCTTGGACCCGCTGCTGCGCGGCTTCGTCGATTTGGGCGTGGTGGGCAACCAGTGGCTCGCGAGTTTCGCGCCCGCGTTGCAGTCCACCCTGACGACATTCGGCCAGTGGATGTCCGAAATATCCAGGTCTGGGCAGGCGCTCGCCTGGCTGAACGACGCCACCCGCGTGCTGCAGCAGCTCGGCCGCCTGGTCAAGGACGTGTGGCAGGCGTTCACGGGCCTGCTCAACGCTGCGGAGAAGGCGGGCAACAACGCGCTCGGCGTGCTCGGTCAACTGGTGGCCGCGATGAACCAGTGGGTCAACAGCGCCAAGGGCCAGGAGATCCTCGTAACCATCTTCAAGGCGCTCGCCGACATCGGCCGCGCCGCGCTGCCCATCATCACGTCGCTCGGCCAGGCGTTCGCACTGATCGCCCCCGAGATCGCCCGCATCGCGCAGGTCGCGCTGCCGCTGCTCGCCAAGGGGATCGACGCGCTCGGCCCGGCCATCGCCGCCGTCGGGCCCGGCCTCACCAACCTGATCTCCGGCATCGGCCGCGGCATCGAGGCGATCGCGCCGGCGCTGCGCCCGCTCGGCCAGATCATCGGCGATTCGCTGGGCGCGCTCGCGCCGCTCTTCGAGTCGATCGGGCGCGCTGTCGCTGGCTTGTTGCCGGGTGTGCAGCTGTTCGTGCGGCTGCTGGCCGATGGGCTGGCCAGGGTGGATCTGGCGCCGCTCGGCGCCGCTCTGGGCGGCATCCTGGCCACGGTCGCGCCGTTGCTGCCGGTGCTCGGCAACCTCGTCAACCTCATCGTCCAGCATTTGGCGGCGGGGCTGCGGCAGGTGACGCCCGCGCTCGGGCAGCTGGTGGTGGCCTTCTCGCAGGGCATCCAAGCGATCAGCCCGTTCACGGGCACGATCGCGCAGCTGGGCGCGACCATCCTGAACACGCTGCTGCCCGTCCTGGCCCAGCTCATCCCGGTGTTCGCCTCTTTGGCGGGCCCGATCCTGTCGGCGCTGGGCGACGCGCTCACGTCGATCATGCCGTCGGTCGGCTTGCTGGTGAAAAGCCTGGGCCAGGTGGCGATCGCGCTCGCGCCGATCCTGCCGCTCGTGGCGCAGCTCGCCGCGCAGGTCATCAACAGCTTGGTTCCGGCCTTGGCGCCGTTGCTGCCGCAGATCGCGGAGCTGGTCACCCGGCTGGTCGCCGGGCTCATGCCCGCGATCACCCCGCTGATCCCGATCATCGGGCAGCTCGCGGGCGCGATCGGAACCGCGCTGGTGCAAGTCCTCGCCGTCCTCATCGACCGGGTCATCGAGCTTCTGCCCAGCCTGTCGCAGACGGCGCAGATCCTCGGCCAGGCGCTGCTGGAGGCGGTCACCCGGCTCGCCCCCTACATTCCGCAGCTGGTGCACGCGTTCACCGAGTTCATCCCCGCGCTCGTGGGCCTGCTGCCGCACTTCACAAGCCTGGCGGTCGCGCTCATGCCGCAGTTCCTGGAGGCGCTGGAGAAGATCCTGCCGCTGCTGCCCGGCCTGATCGAGGCGATGATCCACCTCAACCAGGCGATCCTGCCTTTGATCCCGAGCGTGGTCGAGCTGCTCAAGCAGCTGATCCCGTACGTGCCGACGTTCCTGCAGCTCGCCGCCGTGATCGCCGAGAAGCTGATCCCGCCGCTGACGAACTTCCTCAACAAGGTCAACGAGGTCGTCAGCGGCGTGATCAATAAATTCCAGCAGTTGTACGACACGCTCGTCGGCCACTCCATCATCCCCGACCTGATCAACGGCATCGGCACGTGGGTCGCCCGCCTGCCCGGCATCTTCACCGACGCCGTCGGCAACGCCGTCCAGAGCGCGATCAACGGGTTCCAGGGGCTGCTCGGCTACGTCGGCAATCTCGGCGGCAACATCCTCAACGCCCTCGGCAACATGGGCGGCCTGCTCTTCAACGCGGGCAGGGATCTCGTCGTCGGTTTCTGGAACGGCATCGTCAGCCTCTGGAACTGGCTGGTCGGCGAGGTGCAGAACCTGTTCGGCGGACTCGCCGATTGGGCCAAGCAGATCCTCGGCATCGCCAGCCCCAGCAAGGTGTTCGCCGCGATCGGTAGGGAGCTTCCGGCCGGTGTCGTCGTCGGCATGGACGCAGGCGAACCCATGCTCGAGCGGGCGTCGCAGCGCATGGCGGACGCCACCATGGCCGCGTTCCCGGCCGACGTGCCCGCCACCAACGCGCCGGCGTACGCCGGCGCCTTCGGTACGCCGGCCGCCGGTGCGGGCGCGGCCGCCGCGGCTCGGGTGGTGCACGTTGAGGCGATCCACGTGCAGGGCGTGCTCGACCCCAGCAACCCGGTGTCGTACCGCCGCATGGTGGAGACCTTGAGGCAGGCGATCATCGAGCTTGAGAGGGAGGGGTACGCCCGTGCCTAGCGCCCTGCAGCTCGGACGGCTCACGCTCCGGGAGACGATGCGCTTCACGGAGAGCGCCTATCAGGGGTGGAGCATGCACATCGAGGGCATCGAGGTGTCCCCGATGATCACCCGGGCGGAGACGTGGGCCCGGTTCGACGGCGTGCTCGGCGGCATGGGGTCGCTGGTGAACGCGATCTGGGAGGAAAAAGCCGAGCGCAACGGCTACTACACGATCAGCTCGGCGTCGGGCGAGGTGGTGGACCGGGCACGGCAGGGCATCACCACGATCGCGTGGAAAATCTCGCTGCAGCGGCACGGCCCGGACACGGACGTGGACCTGGAGTCGCGGCTGCCGGGCGCGGTGCGGGCGAACGACTTCGACCTCTCCGGTGAGCGCTGGTCGGCGCCGCCGATCGGGCACTACGCCTACTACACCGGCCCCACCCTGCCGAGCATCCTGACCCGGGAGAGCGCCGATGGCGACATCACCGTCTACCGCGGCATCCCCGCCAACACCAACCCGAGGTGGGGCTGCCGGGTGGAGGACTACCTGCGCGGCCGCGTACGCATCTTGACCCGCGGTGTCGAACGTGTCGGAGCCGGGCATCCGCTGGACACGACGCATTGGGAGATGCACAACGCCCTCGTCCGCGTACGCCCCCTGGTAGGCGGGATCGAGGTGGCGAGCTTCACCGGCGGCGCGTGGCGGCCGAAGGGCTGGGTGGTGGACGTGGGCGGCGACCCGGTGGGCGCGTGGGAGTCGGCCACGGTGTTGGAGAACAACCTAGAGCGCTGCGTGATCCGGTTGTCGTCGGCCCGCTCACCCGTCGGTCGCGTCTATCTGGACCTGACGCTCAGGCGCGGCTCCCGGATCGTGGAGGGCTACCTGCAGCGAGGCGACTCCGGGACGCTGTCGGTGTACCTGGCCAACGCGGAGACGATGTCGGATCAGACCTCGTACGTGGTGCGCTCCACCGACGACAGCGATGGCAACCGCGCCATCGCGGGCAGCGCACGCAACTTCGACCCGCACGCAGACGGCGGCATCACCAAGACGTCGAGCACCGCGATGGACTTCTGGCTGGGCGTCGTCGCAGGCGGGTCGAGCGCGGTGAGCGGAGATCAAGCAACCAACCTTCGGGATCAGTACGTGGGCGCTCTGCCCGAGGTCGTCGCAGCGGTGAGGAGGTAGCGTGCCGGTCACTGAGAAGCTGATGGAGCTCGGGAGTTGGAGCTTCGAGCTGATCGACGAAACGCCGAAGACCGTCATCGACGCCATCGGGTACTTCGGCCACGTCGCGTTCGTGCCAGGCCGCGTCGACCCCGCCCAGTACCGCGACGAGCTGCTCGACATGGCTCGCTATGTCGGCGTCGTCACCGGCAAGTCGGTGGACCACATCCGCAAGGTGATCAGTGGCCAGAGCATGGTGTTGTGGCTGGCCGACTCGGACGGCAAAGGCGACGTCATCGAGACGCCGATCACCATCACCAACCAGTCATTCGCCAACGCGATCCGCGCCATCCTCGGCGACGGCACCGCCGTCGTGGAGGGCACCCTGCACTCCGGCATCTCCGGCACCTACACCGGCACCCACGTCTACGAGTCACGCGCCAAGGCCATCCGCTTCATATGCGACACCATGGGCGCCGAATTCAAGGTGACCGGCCGGGCCGAGCTGGACGCCGGCCCGGCTGAAGCGCTCTACAACGCGACCCCGGACACGGTGATCGTGAAGCGCCGGCCGAACCGCCACACCGACGGCGATGACCTGACCTTGCACGGGCTGCGCGGCGACATGGGGCTGGCGCAGGACGTCAAGGACTGGACGACGCGGGTGGTGCTGCTGGCCGAGGGCGAGGGTGACGCGATCGCCACGGCGGCGGCGGACAACCCGAACAACCCGTACGTGGACATGCGGGGGCAGCCGATCAGGCGTGTGCGGGTCATCTCGGAGTCGACGACGGCGCCGGGGAATGCGCAGGCGCGCGCGAATTGGCAGCTCGCCAGGTTCGTGGAGCCGCGGTCGTCGCTCACTCTCACGACGGACGACTATGACGTCAGCGGTGCGTTCGCGGTGGGCGATTGGGCGTACGTGTGGGACCCGGACGCCGGCTTGGTCGACCCGGAGAACGAGATCATGTTCCGGGGTGAGCGGATCAACCCCATCAAGCTCAGGATGGTGGGTGCGACGTGGCCGATCCGCCCGGGGACGACGGTGGCGTATCGGGCGCAGGACGGTTCGTGGTTGGATCTGACGCCGTACGTGGCGCGTGAGGGTGGCGAGACCGAGGTCGTTGTCGGGGATTTTCTGCGGGCGCTCTCGGATTCGAGCGTGGAGCCGGTGGGTCCGCGTCCGATCCCGGACTCGACGGTGCCGGGGCAGGTCGAGTGGGATTCGCCGTTCGAGTCGGGCGTCTACCTGAGCGCGACGGGCGAAACGCGCGCGAAGATGCTGGTGAAGTGGCTGCTGCCGTTGAACGTGGACGGGTCCACGATCCTGGACGGCGACCACTACGAGATCCAGTATGGGGTGTCGCCCGTGACCGGCGACGAGTGGCAGATGGCGTACGCCGCGTGGGGCGACCTCCAGCAGATGATCTACGATTTGTCGCCGGGGATCGACTACGACTTCCGTATCCGCGCGGTGGACACCAGCGGCAACCAGGGCGAATGGTCCGAGGTGGCCACCGAGCAGACCAACCCGGACACGATCCCGCCGTCAACTCCCGCCCCGCCGACCGTCGCCGGGTCGCTGATCGCGATCCAGATCGTGCACGAGCTGGGCAAGGCCAGCGGCGGCACCTACAATCTCGAACTCGACCTCGACCACCTCGAAGTGCACGTCGGCTCCACGAACAGCTTCACCCCCGACGACAGCACGCTGAAGGGGAAGATCCCCGCCAACGGCGGGATGATCCTCGGCGAGATCCCCGCGGTGGGCACGGTGCAGGTGGAGGAAACCAGCACCCGCTACGTGCGGGTGATCGCGGTGGACCAGGCGGGCAACCGCAGCGACCCCAGCGCGGCCGCGACGGCCACCGCTGAGCTGATCGACAACGCGCACATCTCGGACCTGACCGTGTCCAAGGTGACGGCTGGCACCGTGTCGGCGAACTGGCTGTTGGGCGCGTCGATCCGCACAGCGTCGTCGGGGCAGCGGGTCGAGCTCGACAGCACGGGTCTGCACGGCTACAACTCGGGCGGCACCGAGCTGGTCACCGTGTCGACCACGGGCTCGTTCACGCTGCGCAGCGCGGCGTCGGGTGCGCGGATCAACCTGACCAACGGCAGCGGGCTGGAGCTGTACAACAGCAGCGGCACCCGCACCGTCCACTTGGACTCTGACGGAAGCTTCGAGCTGCGCTCGGCTGCGTCCGGTGCGCGCATCCAGATCGACGGCACCGGCATCAAGGCGTACAACAGCAGCGGCCAGCAGACCGTGGACATCGCCTCCTCCACAGGCAACGCCACCTTTGTCGGACAGCTCGCCACGGGCTTCTCTGGCCGCCGCGTCGTGGTGGACCCGAGCGGCAACGACATCAAGTTCTACCCCTCGACCGGGTCGTCACCCGCCAGGATCTTGGAGTTCGCGTCCTACCCCGGAGTGGGATCACTCCAGCTGATCTCGGGTGCGACCACATCACCCGAACGGTACGCCACCCTGTTCCTGCAGCCCGACTACGCAGGCATCACCCTGGCGAACTTCTCGTACATCAACGGTTTCGTGTCGCGCATCATCATGAGCGAGACGGAATTCGCCTTCCAAACCAACCTCGGCGGTTCACCCCACTCCCTCGAATACACCCCCGGCGTGGGGTGGCGTGTGGACGGGTCGTCGCTCAAAAGCTTCATCATCGACCACCCCACCGACCCCGACCGGTACCTCATCCACGCCTGCACCGAGTCGCCGCAGCCAGGCGTCGAATATTGGGGCGACGTCGTGCTCGACGGAAACGGGCAGGCCGTCGTCGAGCTGCCGGAGTACTTCGAGGCGCTCACCCGGCCGGACGGCCGCTACGTGTCGGTCAACACCTGCTCGGACGAGATCCGCAACGCCTCCGCCACCTACCCCCAGAACGGCCGGTTCACCATTCACGGTGCGCCCGGCGCGCGTGTGACGTGGCTGGTCAAGGCTATCCGCGCCGACGCGGGCCACATGCTCATCGAACCTCGCCGCGACCAGATCACGGTCCACGGCGACGGCCCATACCGCTACTACACCCTGAAGGAACCCCGCGCATGAACCAGCAGCCCGGCGTGCAGGTGTCGCTCGAAGGACTCCTCGCCGCAGTCGAAGAGCAGCGCAACGCCGCCCTGACCGAGGCGGCCCAGATGAAGGCGCTCGCGCGGCAGCTCCTCGCCGAGAACGAGCAACTCCGCGCCGAACTCGACAAGCTCCGCGCAGACGCTACCTCCGGTGACGCGTCACCGTCGTCCGAGACCGCCGCGACAACCACACCAGCGGCCACGCCAGACCGCACGTGAACACCACCAGGCAGATCTCACCCACCGACCACGCCGGCTTGGTCACCGACTTCCCCACCTGCTGCACCGGCACCGGCCGCTGAGGCGGGTACGCCGGCGGATACCCGTACGGCTGAGGCGGATACGGCGGACCCTGCGGCGGCTGAGACGGCCCCCACGGGCCCTGAGGCGGATACCCCATAGCGCGGCTCCCAACGACGTAGACGAGCCATAGACGCCCCAAGCATCCCCCAGGTTTACACACCCCACCAGACGTGCCGCCCGCCCAGTGCTCCAGCGGGCGGCACCCAACCCCACCACGGAGGCCACCGAGTGGACTGGGTACAGCTCCCCATCAGCCAACTCGGAGCGATCGGCGTCCTCTTCGGCGTCCTCTGGCTCGTCTTCACCGGCCGCCTCGTCCCCCGCAGCACCCTCGACGACGCCCGAGCCGACCGAGACGCCCGCGTCGCCGAAGCCAACCAAGACGCCGAAGAATGGCGCCGGCTCTACGTCAGCGAATGCGAAGCCCACGAACTCACCAGGCGCGCCCACGCCGAAGAAATGCGCGCCGCCCTACTCGCCAGCACGGAAGGCGCGCAGGTCGCCGCCGTCCTGCTGCGGGAGATCCGCGAGAAGCAGATCGAGGCAGGCACATGACCACCCCGCGCGACGACCAACCGCCCCAGCTCGACGAGGCCAGACAGGCAGCCGAGGCATCCCGCCAGCGCGCCGAGCAAGACCTCACCCGCGCCCGCGAACGCGCCCGCGGCTGGTTGTCCCTCGCCGAACGACTCAAGCGGCTACGCGAAGAAAACGGCTTCGCCGCGCTCTTCGAAGAAGCCTTCGGCTCAGGGGGTGAACATGGCTGACATTGCACATCAGGCAGGCAACATCCTCATCGGCGTCTCCGCGCTCCTGTCCCTCACCGTCGTCGCCACACATCAAGCGCTTGCGCGCTGGGAACGCACCGCGGCCGGGCGGCACGTGTTCGTGTTCGAGGCGGTGCTCGCCCTGTCGCTCACTCTGTGGGCGTTGCGGATGCTCATCCCTGACGGCGCCTGGTATCTCGCCGCTCGGCTGGGCGCGTTCGCGCTCGTGCCGGTGGTGCTGGTGTGGCGGCTCATCGTCATCGTCCAAACGTGGCGGCGGATGCGCCGTCAGCGGCAGCACGGGGAGGCACTTTGAGACTGGTCAAACGCAGCGAGTTCGGGTGGGGCGCGTCGGCCGCCGCCCGGGCCACCCCCACGAAGGGGCTGGTCATCCACTACGACGGCTCCAAGCAGGGCCTCGCCACGAAGTCGCATGCGGCGTGCGTGGACTACTGGAAGCGCACCCGTAAGTTCCACATGGGGCCGAGCCGCGGGTGGGCGGACATCGGCTACAGCTTCGGCGCGTGCCCGCACGGCTACGTGTTCGAGGGTCGCGGCTTGAATCGGCAGCAGGCGGCGCAGCCCGGCGGCAACAGCACGTGGTACAGCGTGACGCTGATGTCCGGCCCGGGCGAGGCGCCCACGACGGAGCAGATCAACGCCGTCCGTGAGCTGCGCGCCTACCTGATGGACCGCGGCGTCGCAGGCGGCGTGAAGGGGCACCGCGACTTCTACGCGACCGACTGCCCCGGCGGCGTCCTGTACGCCATGGTCAAGGACGGCACGTTCGCGAAGAAGCCCGACAACAGCGCCATCACCACGCCCACGACCTCGACCTGGACGGAGCAACTCGTGAAGAACCTGCCACTGGTCGGCCTCGGCGACGACAACTACGACGTGAAAACGGTCAGAGCGTGCCTGTTCGCTCGCGGCCGCGTCCCCGCCGACAAGTTCGAGAAGGGCGGGCTGAAGGCGTGGCTGGAGAACACCAAGGCCGACAAAGCGCTCGACGACCTCATCAGAGCGTTCCAGCGCGCTGAGGGGCTCGACGCCGACGGCATCGTCGGCCCGAAGACCTGGCCGCGCCTGATGCGCATCAAGTGACTTGGCCCGGCCGCACCCGTACGGGGCGGCACGGGCCACCAGCCTGCGGCAACCCCGCCGCAGGCCCCAACCCTACCCCTGACCTCGGATGAGGCATGCCCCCTGGAGGAGCACATGCAGGTCAAGATTTTCGGCCGCGAACCCGCGGTATGGCTCTACGTCATCAACGCCATCGTGGCTTTCCTCGCCACCATCCCCGCCGTCGGCCTCACCGAGGAGTCTGCCGGATGGGTCATGACCATCGCGTCTGGCGTGGTCGCGCTGCTCGTCGCCCTGCTCACCCGGCCGTTCGTCGTCTCGGCGCTGACTGGCGCCCTGTCCACGATCCTCACCGGCATGGCGTCGTTCGGGCTGCCGATGACGGAGCAGCAGACCGGCGCGTTCGTCATCATGGTGTCGGCGGTGCTCGGCCTGGTGCTGCGGTCGAACGTCAGCCCGGCGGAGACCGCGGCCACGCGCGCCTGACCCCGAGCATGCGAAAGCCCCTGTGGAAGACCGCAGGGGCTTTCGCTGAGTCTAGGTGTGGCCGTGGTCCCGGGGCACGTACAGGAACCGGTACAGGGCGGTCATGAGTGCGGCGTGATCTGTACCCGTGACGGGTGGGTACCCGTGCTGCTCCAGGACCGCGGCCACATCCTTGACCAGGCCGAACGTGAACCTCGGGTCGTGGTCCTTTTGCGGGAGGGGGAAGTTGCGCGTATCGGAATCTGACGTCAGATCCGCCATGTCGGCTCCCAGGTCGTGACCCTGATCCTCTTCATGCGTCTGGCTCCTTCGGTCTGCGCGTCACGATCTGGAGTTTCCGTGTGCGGGTCATCTGGAGCCCGCACATCAGCCCCGTCATCGCGCCCTTGAACACGACCTTGAACTCCGCCCCCAGGACGACGTGGTCCGGGCTCAGCGGCTCCACGCCGTAGACCTTGTGGCGGGGGTGGTCCTTCTCCCATATCCATACCTCCTCCCCGGCGTCCAGGTGATCCCGGATCTCCTCTGCGGTCATCTCCACGGGCCGGGGCCCCTCCGGCGTCGCGGCCGGCCGTGCCTGGAGTTCGGCGGCATCTCCCATGGTGTCCTCCTGTGTTGGCGGGCCTGGGCATGATGATGCCCCCACCTTGGCACAAAGTCAGTGTCAAGCCCCGGGGCATGAAAGAGGCCCCAGGGCGCTCCCGGGGCCTCTTTCTGCGGTCGGCCGTCAGTCCAGGGAGGTCCACGGCCTGCGTGGGGCGGACTGGTGGATCCTCCCCTCCCGCGCAAGCTGGGCGATGTAGAGCTTCACGGTCCGCTCCGGGATCCCCGTGGCCTTGGCGATGGCCCGCGGTGTCCCGACCCCGTCACGGATGGCGTCCAGGACCGTGTCCTGGGGCCGGTCCTCCACCAGCTCCGCCTCCACGATGTCCGACTCCTCCGAGGCGGTGGCCTGGATCTCGTCCTCCCCGTACGAGACCAGACCGGCGCGGATGAACCCGATCGCGGTCCGGGCGTCCAGGCGGACCGCCTCCGGACCCAGCTCGTTCTCCCGCTCTACGTCCTGGTCCTCCATCCAGAACCCGCGCGCGGGGACGGGGTGGCGGTAGCGCGGGGACCTGATGAAGAACCGGCCGCCGTCGTCCGGGAGCTTGGACGGGGTCCAGCCGTCCCGGGTGGCGTTCTCCCCGAACACCACGCGGTCCGCCTTGTCGCTGACCTTCATGCCCACGACCTGGCGAATCGCGTTGTAGACCGTGGTCGGGAGGTTGGTGTCCTTCGGGTGCTGGGTGGCCACCAGGAAACGCCCGCCATACGCGCGCATGAGGCCGGCCAGCCGCTCCATGTCCCCCATGAGCTTGTGATCCCGGAGTTCCTGGGCCTCATCGATGATCACGTAGATATCGGGCTCCGCCGGCGTGGCCTTCCACTTGCGCCAGCCCCGCTCCGACATCATCTCCCCGCGCGCCTCCAGCGCATCGATCAGCGCCTTCATCGTCCGCCGGGCCTTGTCCGGGGTGTCCGCCAAGACGTACCAGACCTTGGACCACGGCCGCAGCTCCGGCGCGCCCGGCTTGAGGTCGAACCCGATCAGGCACACGGACCGCCTCCAGCGGAGCCGACGAATGATCGTGTTGACCATGCCCGACTTGCCCGAACCGGACATCCCGAACACGCCCGTGTGGATCTCTTCATCCATGATCACGGGCTCCGCGGTCTCGAACCGGCCCAGGGAGATGGTCGGGGCATCGTACGCATCCGTGGGCACGCCCAGCGGTTCGGCGTTCGGGTCGTTGATCAGGAACCGCAGCTTGGCCAGGCGCGCGGTCCGCTGCGCGTCCGTGACCTCCCCCGGGTCCTCCACGCGGAGGGAGCCCATGGGCGCGTCCAGGGCGGACTCCAGCGCATTGGCCACGGTCGAGTAGTTCAGGCTCCTGCGGTTCTGGCCATGGCGCAGCTCCACCACGACCGCTTTGGAGTACTGGTCCCAGGCCAGCGCCAGAAGGCGGGCCCCGGGGATGCGGCCCCGGCGGGCCAACGACTCCCAACCATCGATGATGTGACGGGCCTCCGCCTCCGCACGCCGACGTTCAGCGCCCCGCAACTCGTCTGCGATCGTGACGGGCACAGAGGCGCGCGGGGTGCGGTGCCGCCACCAGGGGATCCCGGCCAACGCAACCAGGAACGGGAAGACCAGGAGGGGGCGTAGTCCGCCCTGGACGAACCAGGCCATCCAGATCCCGGCGCCGAGCGCCAGCACGCCGGCGTAGACCCGCTCCCTCTCCTCCCACGCCATCCGCGCACGGCGGCCGCGGACCCACTGGCCCAGCGCCCAGCCGCGCTCCTTTGCCGACCACGGGGCGGCGTACAAGACCGCGGCCGCGGCCGCGCCGCCAAGGACCAGCAACAGCGGCGCGCCGGGGACGGGCTGGACCAGGAGAGCGCCCAGGAAGACCAGGACGGCCAGAGCCAGCGGCTTTAAATCGTCGCGGTGCCTCCAGGCGAACGCCTTGAGCTGCTGGGCGTCGGTCTGGGCCCGGGCCTGCTTGGCCAGCGGCTTCTTAGGCCGCCGTCTCACGTGCATCGTGGTCATGCCCCTGGACCTCCTCCCAAGCCGCCATGATGTCCCGCGCGTGGTGCCTGTTCCCGTTCAGGTGCTCGCGGGCCAAAGCCCTCTGGGTCAGCGGGTTGCCGGCCTGGACGCTGGCCACGAAGGCGTTCCAGGCCGCCGCGTGGCGCTGGGCCACGATCGGGACGGGCGCGCCGGCGGGGATGCCCAGGAGGTCCGGGGTCTCCTCCGGAACCGTGGTCGCGGCGGGAGCGGTCGCGCGCCGGGGGCGCTCCTGCGCGGGGACCTCCGCGCTCTGGGCCGCCTTCTTCGCGCTCTGGGCCGCCTTCTTCGCGCGCTTGGCCGCCGTCTTGGCCTCGTACAGCTCCACGGCCTCCGCCGGCGTGGCCACGCCCTCCCAGGTGGCCCAGTACATGGTCCGGATGCTCCTGATCGGGTGCCAGAGCTTGCGGGACCAGGACAGACGGACTGCACGGGCGTCGATCTCGCCGGCGGCCTTGAGGCGGTCCCGGTTCGTGGCCCTCGAGTGGATTCGCCACAGCGCCGGGGAGATGAAGGAGAACAGGGCGAACACGACCGCCGTGGGCGTCGGGGCCGGGACCTCGATCCCCATGATCACGGTCGTGGTCGGGGCCGCGTAGTGCGAGTAGTTCAGGCAGGCGACGATGCCGGCGATGGTGAACGCGCCCAGGTACATCCCGAACGCGGAGTCCCCGCGCTGGACCGCGCGGTCCGCGTGGTAGCCCGTGAACAGGCCCAGGGACTCGAGCCCGACCGCGAACAGGACGGCCACCAGGATCCGGACCACGTGGTCCGGGCTTGAGCCGAACTGGTCCAGGTTGGACCGGCCCCAGCCGAACTGGCCCATCACGGCCATCAGATTGACCGTGAACAGGGGGATGAACGGAACCACCCGGGCCAGCACCTTGGACCACTTCTCCCGGGCCTGGTCCAGACGCTCCGCGCGCTGGTCCTTGGCCTGGGCCGCACGCCAGGCCGCGCGCTCCGCCTCCCGCTTCTCCCGCTCGAAAGCGGCCTGTTCCTCCAGCGCTTTGGCGGCCAGCTCCGCCTCCTTGGCCCGGATCATGGCCGCGGCCTGGGCCTCCGTGAGCCGCGGGGGCGCCTGGACCGCCGCGGCGTCCTCCACGGTCTCCTGGGCCCTTCTCATGAACATCATCTCGGTTCTCCTCCTTCGGGGGAGTTCGTCCGTCAACGGGTAACGACAA
>Ga0207873_1001116_pt1 | contig 27163 bp, 22 predicted proteins | sample BGWIniCompost_FD_187373 | JGI IMG/M metagenome (GOLD analysis project Ga0207873, IMG submission 187373) | Cellulose adapted compost microbial communities from Newby Island Compost Facility, Milpitas, CA, USA - BGW Initial Compost (SPAdes)... ...
GAAGAGGTAAATGACGGGGTTTCCGTACGACGCGGTGGCCTGTCCAACCGTGAGAACCCCGAGCAACGGGAGCAGCACCATCGGAACGAGCGCCGTAACCGCCACGTGCACGGCATCCGTAACCCACCACGTCACCATCCATGCGGCCGTTGCCAGAACCTTACACGCATCCGGGTTCAGGTCCGTAAAATTGGTGAGCAGCAGGTACACGACCCCGAACAGGAGCGGACCAAGAACAAGACCTTTTACTTTGAGTTGGCTCAAAACAAACCGAATTACCGGCGTTGAAAATAGAGAATTCTTTTGTTCGACCTAATCAGACGGTGGAATTTTGCTCCTGTTCCTTACTTTGCCGCAAATCCACTATTTTGCGCGCTCATATCAACTTTCATGATCGTCTCCCTGATTGCCGCTGTGTCGCGTAACAACGTTATCGGAAAGGATAACGACTTGCCGTGGAATCTCCCGGACGACATGAAGTACTTCATGCAGACGACAAGCAGGCATCATGTTATCATGGGAAGAAAGAACTACGAGTCTATCCCGGAGAAATTCAGGCCCTTGCCTAACCGCACGAATATTGTTGTGACCCGAAATGAGGACTACCAGGCACCCGGGTGTCACATCGTGCATTCTCTGGAAGACGCTTTCGCCATACCCATGCGGAGCGAGGAAGAAGAGGTTTTCGTTATTGGTGGCGCGGACATATTCCGTCAGTCGCTTCCTTTCGCGGACCGTCTCTACCTCACCGAGGTTCATGCTGACGTTGAAGGCGACGTATTTTTTCCTGCATTTGACCACAGCGAATGGAAGGAGTTGTCGCGGGTTCCGCATCCTGCCGATGAGCGACACAAGTATGCCTTCGACTTCGTCGTTTATGAGCGTCGTGATGTTCTTGCATCACGTAATCAATAAGTATGGAACTGTACCACTATCCAATCATTATCGCTGTTGGCATACTCTCCGGATTCATCAACACCGTGGCCGGAGGCGGTTCGCTTATCACACTGCCATTGCTCATCTTCCTTTTTGATTTGCCCGGAAGTGTTGCTAACGCAACCAATCGCATTGCCATTCTCGCCCAAAGCGGCCTTGCAACGGCGGGGTTTCGCAGCAAGGGCGTCGCACTACCTACGCCATACATTTACTATCTCGCAGTAGCGGGAATCATAGGTGGGTTCATCGGAGCCAGACTGGCGATTGCGATCAGCGATCAGCTCTTTAATCGCATTCTCGCCGTAATCATGGTTATCATTGTGGTGTTGACCGTGCGTAACAACAACCAAAACATTAAGGTCGGTACTGAGAGACTAAGTATTACGCACCAAGTTATCGGAACGATCGCGTTTGTTCTCATTGGCATATACGGCGGATTCCTCCAGGCGGGAATTGGATTTGTCATCATCGCGCTGTTCAACGGATTTCACCGCTTTAATCTCGTTGTCACCAACTACATAAAGGTCTTCCTGATCCTCGCGTTGACCATCGTCGCTGTGACCGTCTTTGCCCTCGCAGGAGAAATTCGATGGGAATATGGAATCCTGCTCGCTATTGGTCAGGGCATCGGGGGTTGGTATTCCAGCAGATGGTCTGTAGCCAAAGGCGAAAAGTGGATCAAGCGGATTCTCGTCGTGATGGTGATTGTGATGGCAATCAAGCTTTGGTTCTTCTGAAGCGAACTAGAGACGCGTAGCATTGAACGTGTCTCCCTGTCGTATATCACCGGTCTCAAATCCTTTCTTAAACCATCGCATTCGTTGCTCTGACGTACCGTGGGTGAATGAGTCGGGCGTTACATAACCGCGGGATTGCATTTGTAGTCGATCATCACCAATCGCACTGGCAGCGTTGAGTGCTTCTTCAATGTCGCCTTCTTCGAGAATGTTCATCGTTCGTTGCGCATGATGTGCCCACACCCCAGCCAGGAAGTCGGCCTGGAGTTCAAGCCGAACAGACAACTGGTTGTATTCCTCTTCGCTCACCTGGCCGCGAGCGGAATGGACCTGGTCCGTTATTCCCATCAGGTGCTGTATGTGATGTCCCACTTCGTGGGCAACGACGTACGCCTGTGCAAAATCGCCGGGAGCTTCAAAGCGGGTTTGCAATTCATTAAAAAAACTCAGATCGATATATACTTTTTCATCAGCGCTGCAATAGAAAGGCCCCGTGGCTGAACTGGCCTGTCCACATGCTGAACGGACGCTTCCTGAAAAAAGAACGAGCGTAGGTTCACGGTATCCGTCAAGTAAAGTTTTCCAAACGTCTTCTGTATCCGCGAGGACAACAGCAGTAAACTCAGCAAGTTGCTCTTCCTCAGGTGTGGGGGTGTACGAAGTTCCCTGTTCCAGGCCGACACTCTCGGTACCCGTTGAGATTTCCTGCAATAAGGCAAGGGGATTTTTGCCCATCAGCAGGCCAATCAGGACAATAACGACAACGACGCCGAGACCTCCTTTGGTCAGCATGCCGCCCATTAATCCACCGGGCAAACCGGCGCCGCCGCGGCCTCGCTGGTCGCTGACGTTGGTACTTTTTCTTCTCCCTTGCCACCTCATAAGTATGGAGTTTGGATTCCCTTACAAATTACAGCAATGGCAATTCATAATATACAGGGAATGAAATTTTCGCTTTTGTACCGCATTCCGGGGGTTGCCGAGCCTTGATTACACTGCTATTTTGCTTTCAATATGGAACTCTCACTCATACTGCTCTTGGCGGCTTTGACGCCCGCGGACTCTGTTCCCCCCAGGGAAAAATGCGCCTGCTGCTTCGCTGAAGCCAGGCAGTTCGACTTTTGGTTGGGTGAGTGGGAAACTTATACCCCAAACGGGCGTCTTGCCGGGACCAATTCCATTACCGTAGATCAGGACAGCTGTCTGATCCGCGAAAACTGGAAGTCGAATGGCACCCCCTACACCGGTACCAGCTACAATTTCTACAACAGCAGAACCGGGCACTGGCAGCAGCTGTGGGTTGACAATCAGGGTGCCAACCTGCAATTGGAGGGAAGTTTCAACGGCACCGCAATGGTACTCCAAAGTGAGGAGCTTCCTAACCAGGACAAGAAGCCTCAAATAGACAGAATTACCTGGGCGCCTAACGCCGACGGCACTGTGCGACAACTGTGGGAAGTTTCGACCGACAAAGGAAAGACCTGGCAAGTGGTCTTTAATGGATTGTATAAACGAAAAACCCAGTAAGGATTACAGGCGTCTTACGTTCATTCCTCCGTCGGCATAGATCACCTGACCTGTAGAATAAGGCATCCCTCCTTCTGCCAGTACGAGTGCAATCGCCCCGATATCGGCTGGAGTACCCCATCGCTTTTCGATGGTAAGTCCGCCATCAATCAGCTTGTCGTACTTTTCTTTCACGCCGGCAGTCATGTCCGTTTCGATAATGCCCGGACGGATTTCGTATACTGGTATGTTTTCTTCGCCAAGTCGTGCTGCGAATAGCTTCGTCATCATGGCCAGCCCCGCTTTGGCTATGCAATATTCTCCGCGATTGGTCGAGGCAACCGTAGCCGATACCGACGTGATGGTAATGATGCAGGGTGAGTATTTTGAATCTTCCCGCTTTTGGTTGATCATTTTTTGGGCTACCAACTGCGACAGAAAGAATGTTCCTTTCAGGTTAACGTTCACCACGTAGTCAAATCCCTCTTCTTCCAACTCCATAATGTCGACACGTTTCTTTGGAGCAACGCCCGCGTTGTTGACGAGGACGTCTATGCGCCCCAAACCTTGCCAGGCTGCGTCGACGATCCGTTTACGATCTTCATCACTACCGATGTCACCTTGACAGTACATCACTTTTGCACCGTTGGCCGCGAGCTTGTCAAGTACTTCCTGAATGTCTTCCTGCTTTCGAACTCCATTAAGAGCAAGGTCATAGCCTTTGTCGGCGAGGCTCCTGGCGATGCCGAGACCAATGCCGCGGGTTCCACCGGTGATAAGCGCTGTCCTTTTCACGATATCTTAAGTTCTTTCAACGCTGCTGCCTCAGGAAGCGCCTTGTAGAAGGGATCCAGAGGGAAGCACCCTGAAATCATGCCATTGCGTGGTGCGGTAGTGCAGTCAGAGAATGTCCTGCACAGGCGGTCGCGCTTGAGTGTCTTACCCTCCAGAACGTCGACGGGCAACTCGGGATAAGACAACACCATTCGACCCAAACCAATAAAGTCTGCCATGCCGTGATCCAGCACATGCTGCCCGACGTTTGGTAACCATTCCTGAAGATAGGAATACGCAGATCCTACAATCGTCAATTCCGGAAAAGCGCGCTTCACTTCTGCTGTCGCGCGAATCTGACGCGCCACTCCTACCAGGGGATCTTCCGGAGGCTGATAACCGTCTGACGGTGGAAATAAAGCAGGACGTTGTATGTGTGGATTGTAATACGGACTGCCTGCCGTAATGCATACTAAATTGATATCAAGATCTTGCAGCCTGCGAAGAAACTCGAAGGGTTCAGTCAGGTCGTAGTCTTTCTCTGTACGCGGTCCGCCAAACGCAAAGGGATACGGCTCATCATACGGCTCCGGTGTGCCTGTATCATCCGGTCCTTTTCTGAATGGTATCCAGTCGAAGACGCTTAGCCTTACACCAATGTCCAGTCGTGACACCTCCGCACGTATTCCTTCGACAACAGATGTGAGGAAGCGCATCCTGTTTTCGAGTGATCCTCCGTATCGTCCTTCGCGCCGCACTGATGAGAGAAACTCGTGCCCCAGGTAGCCATGACAGTGTTTTATATCAACGAAGTGAAATCCCGCTTCAGCCGCTTGTCGCGCTGCCCTTACGAAGTCCTCAATCAGATAATCGATATCGCTGTCGCTCATCACAGGGTATTTGTCGGCAAGGCCGAACTTACGGTCGAGCACCGGGTGATTATACAGAATGCGCGGTTCCAGCCGTTGCTTATCGTTCGGTTTGCAGAATCGTCCCGAATGTGTCAGCTGCAGGCCGATAAGCAGCTCGTTTGAATTTCCAAATCGTTCTTCGTGATCGCGAATCAGGCTTTCAAACAGTCGCTTATATTCGTCGAGGTTCTTGTCGTTGATGACGAGTTGGTTCGGATTCGCGCGACCGTCGTGCCGTACGGCAACGGCTTCACATCCCCAAAGAAACTTCGCACCGCTGATGGCAAAGTTATGCCACCGCCGTTTAGTGTACTCACTGGGTTTACCGTCGTGCGTGCCGTCCCACCCTTCCATAGGTAAAATACAGAAACGATTTCCAAGGGTACGACCTGACTTAAGTTTGTAAGAATTGGAAAATGGCGTCGGAGACTTAAGCGACCTATCAAACGGTAGATCTGCGCCTACCGACGCTGCATACGTCAGAAAATCGTCCGCCGTTTTCAGCTGCGCGATGCGTTTGTACTTCGGTTTGTGTTTTGTCGTCATCTCAGGATTTTCCTTCTGCTATCCCGCTGAAGAATGTATAGTATGGTTCGTTTTTTATCAATCGGGTCAGATAGTGCACCACTTCCCGCGCATGGTAGTCGCCCCACATGCTGGATTCTCCACACGGAATCTTTTTCCCATCAGGTATGTAGTCCCAGCCATTCGGTCGGTGATAAACGGAATGAAGGATGAGCCCTTCATGCTGATCTTCCGTTGAAAGGTAAGGTGGTTGCAGCAATGTGCGCACAACGCACAGACCAGCCTGAAAGTATTTCTCACCAGCCACTTTATCCGTCTTTTGCAAGTATTTCCCTAGACGCAATAAACCCTGAGCTGCGATGGCTGCGGCTGAACTGTCAACAGGCTCGTAAGGATTTTCCGGGTCGGAAGTTCTTTCGTAACGCGGATCAAGTTTGTGCAAATTCGGAGCTCCCGTATCCCAGTACGGTACGCCGTCGGTACACGTATGTTCTATATAGAAATCGCATGTCGCCTGCGCCGCCTTTAGGCACGTAGATACGATGTCACTCGAAGCATACTCAGGAAATGCCTCAAAAAATTCCAACTCCTCTGCAAACCCGCACATAGCCCATGCGAGGCCGCGTGTCCACGTCGTAAATCCGCTGTACCCTTGTTGTGAATTGGGACAACGATAATTTCCGTCGTTTACATTAAAGATGCTTTCATGTGCGGCGCGACCGCGAACATCATAGGCGTCGCGGCCCTCACCATAGTACACCGAGTATTTTGCTGTGGCCACAAGGTGTTGAATGGCACGTTCTGCGAGCGATATCTTTTTGTCGTTTTCGCCCATGAGCACATGACCCAGTGCCGCGGAAAGCATGAGGATTCGGCATGATCGGATGGTATCAACAAAAAGAGAGTGCGGGCCATTAAAGGAATACATGTATCCTCCTCCGGGAATGGTGGTCCATCGCATGGCCTGTACTGCGCCGCTCACTTTGAGGGCAAGCGCGTAGAAGTCGGCTTCCCGTTCGTTGTAGGGCACCTTTCCTTCTCTCATCAGCCGGAGCAGGTTGCCATACGTGCTGATGTTGTTGAATCCATGATCGTGAACCCCTCCGTGCGTAAGATGGGGCGCCATGCGGTTAATGGTATCGCGACGTCCGATGTCGAGGAAAAAAGGGTCGCCGGTCGCGTCATACTGAAGGAGCGCTGATCCATACTGAAAGCCTTGCGTCCATTCAGTCCAGCCCCGCGCAGTGTATTTGCCCTTTACGGTGAAGACAGGCGATCCTGATGATGGGTCCCACGATTTGTCGATCGCCTTGATCTTCTCGCCGGACAATTCCCAAAACCTTGCAATGTCGTCCTTAAGATGTTCCGGTTTTAACGCGTTGTCGATGACCATTCAGTTATGACCTTTTGCTTTCCTGGCTCGATTTATCTCCATTCACAGGCTGAGTCAGGTAAGGCGAATATGGAAAATTTCGGATTCAAAACAGCAAATCCGCCGTTTGAGATTGACCCCGCAGGCCTTACCTTTCGGGTTCAATTGATCCCATGAAACAAGCAAGACACATTCTCACAGCCATCCTGTGGATACTGGCATTCTCTGCGTCGGCCCAAAACGTTGCTTTCCTCAAGGGCCCGATCAGCAGCGGCCACAAAGTCGGTCTGAAAGCCCCTTTTCATTTTATAGAAGAAAAACTTGACACCGCTCAACTGCAGTATGTTGGACGCGTACAGGTTACGTTCGGCACCCTGCGAACCATGTACATTGCGTTGGAGAAACAAGCAAAGAAGAGCGGTGCGAATGGCTTCCGACTCGTAAACTTTGACAGGCCGGGCACTTCCCTCACGGCCGATTTATATTTCCTCTCTGAGGACGCCGTCGCACGAAACAATATGCTCAAGGCACACAACACGGTGTATGTATTTGGTGGCGATCTTTACGGACCGGCCACATCCGATGCGTTCGAGATTAACGGAAGGGTGCGTAACGTCCGCAGCGGTACGTATTTCAAATACACATTGGGCGAAGGCGAAAAGGCCAAGCTAACAAAAGGCATGATCACCGGGACCGTTATGTGGATCAGCTGGAAGCCCAATCAACTGCCCGCATACTACAGCGTTCGCGATTTCGGACAAAAGGCGGTCGTTAAGCGAACAGAGGTAGGCCAGGCCGGAAAGGCGTCGAAGTTTATTGTAGTGGATAAAGCGCTGGGGGCAATGTTGGCGAGTGTTCTTGATGAAATTCCCACAGACCACTAATCGCTATCACTTTGCGCCAAAAACCTTCTTCAACAGTTCAGTCGTCCTCGCGACCGGATCCTCGCGAATGCGTTTTTCTTCTTTCGCAATCATGACGAACAGGCCGTCGATGGCTTTCTCCGTAGCGTAATCGTCCAGGTTTGGATTGACTTTTTCAACCAGGGGAATCCGATTGTAGGTATTCACAATGTCGCCGTAATAACGAGTCGCGTTGACCTTGTCGAGTGATGCTTTAATTACTGGTTTGAACTTCTCGGCGAGTTTGGTTCCAGTCGTACGTCGCAGGTATTGTGTCGCGGCGTCGTCTTCGCCTCTCAGGATGCTCCACGCATCCTCGATCGTCATGGCTTTGATGGCGTCGATGAAGATCGGTTTGGCTTCCCGTGCTGCATCCTCTGCCCCGCGATTCAGTGTGAGGATAAACTTATCGACTTCGTTTCCAAGACCAATTTGCCTGAGTCGATCTTCAACCTTCTTAACATCGGGAGGAAAAGGAATCTTGATTTCAGGATTTCCGAAATAGCCATCCGTTTGTGACACAAGATCGGCTCCCCACGACACCCCTTTAATAAGAGCTTCCTTAAGGCCTGCAGCCACTTCGGATGTCGTAGGCCCTCCCTGTCCCAACGCGCTGTTGACATCGCCAATGGCCTGGTTGATTTGTGCCGTCGTGCAGGAGCCAAGGACGACAGCCAGCAGCAGGAATGTTTTTTTCATAACGGATTTGTTAATCTGTTCAAAAGGTATGAATCTTATCCCTGTCAGTAAACGCCGAAACTGTCATTTGAAGTATTTTTCGGTTAATTCGCACGATTCAATTGCATGACCACTGTTAAAGCAGAGATACTGGCTGTTGGCGACGAACTGCTGTACGGCCAAACGTTGGACACCAATTCACATTATATCAGCGGCGAAATGGACAAGATCGGGGTCCGCGTGGTGCGTCGTAGTACTGTGGGCGACAACGAAGCGGACATCCTGAAAGCATTTGCCGAGGCTGAATCACGTGCGGATATCGTGCTGATTTCCGGCGGACTCGGTCCAACAAGTGATGACCTCACCAAGCCGTGCCTGGCAAAATACTTTGGGTGTGGCATCCGGATTCATGAAGAAGCACTGAAGGAAGTCACGGAGTTTTTCAGGAAACGCGGACGCGAACTCACCGAACTTAATCGTCAGCAGGCAGCTTTGCCCGAATGTTGTGAGAAGATTACCAACCCGCTCGGAACGGCACCGGGCATGTGGTTTGACCGTAATGGGAAAGTATTTGTCTCCATGCCGGGTGTACCGCATGAAATGGTTCACATGGTACAGCATGAAGTCATTCCCCGGATACGCCGGAGATTCACGTTGCCTGTCATTGCACACCAGATGATTCGCACCGCAGGCATTGGTGAGTCATTCCTTGCCGAGAAAATTGCACCATGGGAAGAAAGCCTTCCCCCACACATCCACCTAGCCTATTTGCCAAGTGAAGCTGGCGTGAAGCTAAGACTCACTGCATTCGGTGATGATCCAGAAAAAATCCGAAGAGAATTCGAAGCGCTATGCCAGTCTATCCTTCCCTATGCGGGACCGTACATATTTGGCTTTACCGATGACCCGCTGGAAGTGGTGTTGGGCAAGATGTTGATTGAAAAGGGGCTCACTTTGTCGGCCGCAGAAAGCTGTACGGGCGGTCATGTTTCTCACACCATCACCAGCGTGCCGGGATCTTCCGCATATTTTCTCGGCAGCGTCGTCGCCTACGCGAACGCGATTAAGATAAAAGCACTTGGTGTCAATTCGGATACACTCGCACAATACGGTGCAGTAAGTGAACAAACCGTCGCCGAGATGGCCATAGGAGTAAGACAACGCTTTGGAACAGATATCGGCGTGGCTACCAGCGGGATTGCGGGGCCCGATGGTGGAACACCTGAGAAACCGGTAGGCACAATTTGGATTGCCTGCGCAGATCGCAACGGCGTGGAGACACGAAAACTCCATTTTGCAAGCGCACGTCTTGTTAACATCAAACTCACAACCACGTCAGTTCTGAATTTGGTCCGCCTGCGCATAAAAAAGGGTGTGAAGGACTAAGCCTTCACACCTGAAATCAATCTGGCCTGGGCTGCCGCAAGACGTGCTACAGGCACTCTTGGTGCTGAACAGGACACATAATTCAAGCCTAGCTTGTGGCAGAAGTGAATCGATGCGGGATGGCCGCCGTGCTCACCGCAGATACCGACCTTCAGATCCTGTCTTGTTTGCCTTCCTTCGGTAACGGCGAGCTTCATCAGGCGGCCAACACCCGTTTCATCGAGGACCTCGAATGGATTGTCTTTCAGCAGGCCCTTTTGTATGTACTGAGGGAGAAACTTGTTTTCTGCATCCTCACGTGAGAAACTGAATGTAGCTTGCGTGAGGTCATTGGTTCCAAACGAGAAGAAGTCAGCTGCCTCAGCTAGTTTGTCTGCCGTCAGACACGCCCTCACAACTTCAACCATTGTGCCGAACCGGAACGTGAGTTTGAGTTTTCTCCTTTCTTCGATTTCCGCGCGCACCTTGTCAACCAGCGTCTTCACCTGGTTCAGTTCTTCCGCGGTGCAAACCTGCGGAACCATGATCTCAGGGTTTACTTTGGTGCCGGCTTCAATGCAGTCAGCTGTTGCTTCCAGTATTGCGGAGATCTGCATCCGGTATATTTCAGGGAACGTCAGACCCAGACGCACCCCACGATGGCCAAGCATAGGATTGACTTCGTGCAGTTCCTTCACCTTTCGCAGCATTTGCTCCTTCTTTTCAATTGCCTGTTCTACCAATTGCACTCCGTCAGCATTGAAGGGTGATGGTGATTTTGCAGCAATCGCGAGATCGGCGTTCAGCATTCTCAGACTACCAAACAAATTGGCGACACCGCTTACCGTTTCGCGCAGGTGATGCAGGTGTGCAAGTTCCTGCGTCAGCACTTCGCTCGTCGGGAGGAATTCGTGAATCGGTGGGTCAAGAAGTCTTATTGTTACAGGACGTGGTCCCATAGCCACGAGGATTTCCCGGAAGTCTTTCTTCTGCATTTCCTTCAGACGCTCAAGTGCAGCGGCGCGATCCTCAGCGGTCGGCGCAAGGATCATTTCCAGCACGACGGGCAACCTGTCGACGGCATTGAACATGCGCTCGGTACGGCACAACCCGATGCCTTTCGCTCCATAGTTCAACGCTTTCACTGCTGCCTCGGGTGTATCTGCGTTAGCCATGACCTCAAGTGAGGCTGCTTCGTCTGCCCATGAAAGCAGCGTATGGAGTTCATTCGAAAATTCCGGTTCTACGGTAGCAATCACACCCGGATAGACGTACCCGGTGCCACCATCAATGGTGATGTAGTCGCCTTCGCGAATAGTTTTTTCACCGATCTGTGCCGTGCGAAGGTTCACGTCAACATGAATTCCTTCTGCGCCGGCCACGCAAGGCTTACCGATGCTTCGCGCAACAACGGCGGCGTGTGATGTTTTTCCGCCTCTGCTGGTAAGCACTCCCTGTGAAGCAAAGAATCCGTGAATGTCTTCTGGTTTCGTCTCTTCCCGGACGAGAATCACCTTTTCGCCTGCGCGCCCCAGCAACTCCGCACGGTCAGCATCAAACACAACGTGTCCCGATGCGGCGCCTGGTGATGCGGGCAAACCTTTGGCGATCGGTTGCACCTTGCTCGTCGGATCGAGTCTTGGGTGAAGCAGCTGTTCGAGAAGTTCCGGCTTAATGCGCAAGAGCGCCTCTTTCCGTGTAATCAGGCCTTCATTGGCCATTTCCACGGAAGTGCGCACCAGCGCCGTCGTGTTCATTTTGCCGTTGCGCGTCTGGAGGCAGTAGAGAACACCGTGCTCGATCGTGTACTCGAAATCCTGAACTTCGCGATAGTGCTTCTCAAGTTTGTCACGCAATTCCTGGAGCTGTGCATACTGCTCTGGCATTTCCACTGCCAATTCGCTCACAGGTTTGGGTGTGCGGATGCCCGCCACAACGTCTTCACCCTGAGCGTTAGTCAGGTATTCACCAAACATCACGTTCTCTCCGGTGCCGGGATCGCGGGTAAAGCCCACACCCGTTGCGCAGTCGTTACCCATATTTCCAAACACCATCGATACGACATTAACTGCTGTACCGTTTGCCATATCCGGGGTGATCTTAAACTCACGCCGGTAGTCGACAGCTCGTTTTCCCATCCATGAGTTAAAGACAGCTTTGATCGCTATTTCGAGTTGTTCGTACGCGTCTTCAGGAAAGGGCCTGCCCAGCGTTTCCTGAACAACGTTCAGAAAGCGTTCGCTGACTTCCTTGAGGTCTTCGGCAGTGAGCCCGATGTCGGCCTTTACCCCTGCCCGTTGTTTTACTTCTTCGAAGTGTTTGTCGAATGCTTCATCAGGAACGCCGAGCGCAACTTTTCCAAACAGCTGAATGAAACGTCTGTAGGCGTCATATCCGAATCGCTCATTGCCGCTTCGTCGGATAAGTCCTTTCAACGTGTCGCGGTTCAAGCCCAGGTTCAGGATTGTATCCATCATTCCAGGCATCGAAAGGGCGGATCCGGAGCGAACGGAAACCAGCAGCGGATTTTCCGCATCGCCGAAGCGTTTGCCGCTTGCTTCTTCTACACGCCGGATGTGTTCGCGCACCTCATCCATCAAACCTTCAGGAAGACTGCGGTCGGGTGACGCGAGGTATTCAAGACATGCCTCCGTAGTGATCACAAAACCTGGCGGCACGTTCAAACCGATCTGCGTCATTTCACATAGGTTGGCACCTTTGCCGCCCAACAGTTTCTTGTTTTTGCCATCTCCTTCGGAGAAACTGTATACATACTTTACGTTCTTTTTGGATTTTCTTTCAGCCCTTTGAAGCGAATCCACTTGCATCGTCTCGTTCATGGCAGGTGTTGTTTTATGATCATCAAGGTATCCCCGAACCTGGTATGTCTGAATGACATTGGTCAAGGACAAAGTCTGATTGAAATCAGGCCAAAAAGTGGACTTTGTTCTACGCTGAAATACTGATAACTTGCACCATAGTTCAAAACCCGATTCAAGATGGCGCAAGTAGAACTACTTATGCCCAAGATGGGCGAAAGCATAATGGAGGCGACCGTTCTCACTTGGCTGAAAAAACCCGGCGATAAGATTGAGCAGGACGAATCTGTACTGGAGGTAGCCACTGACAAAGTCGACACAGAAATCCCTTCCGTCTATGCGGGCGTCTTAAAAGAGATCCTTGCAAAGGAAGGCGAAACCGTGAAGGTTGGAAGCCCTATTGCGATCATCGAAGCAACGGTTCCCGAGACTGAGTCGGAAGAAAGGGTGCTGGAACCCGTGGAAGCAATGCCACAACCTCGTGAAGAGAATGGCATCAAAACGACTGTCAGTGGGGTGAAGAAGCCGGCATCTGTTTCGAACCGTTTTTATTCTCCCCTCGTACGCAACATTGCCAGGCAGGAAAATATTCCGATATCGGAACTTGATACACTCACCGGCACCGGAGCCGAAGGACGTGTGACCAAGAAGGATCTCCTCGAATACATTTCAAACCGCAAGGCCGGACGCGTTGATACACAATCTATTGCTGCACCCATGATCTCCGTGAACGGCGGAGACGAGATTGTAGAGATGGATCGCATGCGCAAGATCATTGCCGAGCGCATGGTGGCATCGAAGCGTATTGCACCCCATGTCACATCATTTGTGGAGGCTGACGTCACTCCGCTCGTGATGTGGAGAAATAAAGTCAAGGCCGACTTCCACAGACGGGAGGGTGAAGTACTCACGTATACACCGATGTTCGTCGAGGCGGTCGTTCTTGCGATCAAGGATTACCCAATGATCAACATATCCGTCGACGGTGACAAGATCATTAAGCACAAAGCCATCAATATCGGGATGGCTGTTGCGTTGCCTGACGGAAATCTCATCGTACCGGTCATTCACAATGCCGATCAGTACAACCTGAAAGGTCTCATTCACAAGGTGAACGATCTGGCAAAGCGGGCGCGTGAAAATAAACTCAAACCAGACGAACTTGTCGGCGGTACGTTTACCATTTCCAACGTCGGCTCCTTCGGCAACGTGATGGGCACACCCATCATTGTGCAGCCGCAGGTCGGAATTATTGCCCTCGGGGCGATTCAAAAGAAACCGGCTGTGATTGAAACTCCCTATGGTGATGCAATAGGAATAAGACACAAGATGTTCCTGTCGCATTCATACGACCACCGCGTTATCGATGGTGCCCTCGGCGGTATGATGGTACGGAGGGTCGCCGACTATCTTGAAAAGTTTGATACAAGCCGCGTCATCTGATCGACAGGCTGACATTTTGAATTACCCACCCTGCTTCCACCCCAGGGCACAGTGAAATTTTTGAATTATGAAATTCGGAACCAAGGCAGTCCACGCAGGCGTAAAGCCTGATCCTACAACGGGCGCGATCATGACGCCTGTTTATCAAACTTCGACTTACGTTCAGGAGTCGCCTTCAAAACACAAGGGCTATGCTTATGCGCGCGGTGCTAACCCAACACGCGACGCGTTGCAAGCAAGCATCGCCGCACTGGAAGGCGGTAAGTACAGTCTTTGTTTTTCGTCAGGAATGGGTGCGACCGACGCTGTAATCAAGTTACTCTCGCCGGGAGATGAAGTCATTACCAGCAACGACCTCTACGGCGGATCCTATCGGATGTTCCGAAGAATATATGAACGGTTCGGGATCAAGTTTCACTTTCTCGATCTGACGCATGCAGAAAACATCGTTCCCTATGTCAACGAAAACACAAAATTGTTTTGGCTTGAGACGCCGACGAATCCATTGATGAATATTGTTGACATCGCTGCTTGTGTTGAGATCGCGAAGGAAAACAATGTCCGCGTTGCCGTTGATAATACGTTCGCGTCGCCCTACCTGCAAAATCCGCTTAACCTCGGCGCCGACATCGTAATGCATTCCGTCACCAAGTACCTCGGCGGGCACTCCGATGTGATTATGGGTGCTCTGGTGACCAACGATGAGGATCTTTATCGCGAACTGGCATTTATTCTCAACAGCTGCGGCGCGGTGCCGGGACCACAGGACTGCTTTCTTGTCCTTCGCGGTATAAAGACGTTGCATCTAAGGATGGAACGTCATTGCGCGAACGGACGCGAAGTGGCTAACTACCTGCGGCAGCATCCCAAGGTAGGCAAGGTGTACTGGCCAGGTTTTGAAGACCATCCGAATCACGACGTAGCCCGCAGGCAAATGCGGGACTTCGGTGGGATGATATCATTCACAGTTAAGGGTGACCAAATTGAGAAGGCTATCAAGTTAATGGAAAGCGTGCAAGTGTTTTCGCTTGCAGAATCATTGGGGGGTGTCGAGTCGCTCATAAACCATCCGGCTTCGATGACGCACGCCAGTGTCCCGCGCGAGGATCGTATCAGGAGTGGTCTTGTCGACTCCCTGATCCGTCTAAGCGTCGGTATCGAAGACATTGAAGATCTGCTTGCGGATCTTGATCAGGCATTCCAGAAAATATAACAGGCCTGCGAATTGCAGGCCTGTCAACCCAACCATAGACTACCTGAACCTATTCGGATTCTCAGGTAAAGACAACAATTAGTTGCGATCCCGATTGTTGTGTTTTGCGCGGCGGATGGCTCTGTTAGCGCGATCCTGCTTGTGCTCGATCACTGCCTTTTCCCTCCGGGTCACTTCGCCGTCGGCTTTTGCACGACGCTCGGTCCTGCGGATGTGGCGTTGCTGACGCTTCAGCGCTGCGCGTTCACCTCTTGTCAGTTCGCCACTTGCAGTTCCTTCTGCAATCCGCGCATGTTGTGCTTTCTGACGTGCATCTGCACGGGGTGTCTCTTGAGCGATGGATACTGCCGTAGCCATGAACAACAGCAGACCCATTACAACGTACTTCTTCATTTTAAATAGCGTTTAAGGACTAATTAGCAGAGGTCTTTATCAAAATCACATCTTTGACCAGCTGCTTGTGGGAAGGTTTAAGGGAGGGTGCAAAAATTTCAGAAAACCGCGATTTTGGCCTGCTAAGCGGAGGTTACGTGCTGTTTTTGCGGGAAAGTTATCTCGAATTCGCTGCCCTGCTTTAGTTGCGAACGAAGGGTTATTTCCCCCTCCAGGCGGTCAACCAGCGTCTTTACGATAGCAAGACCAAGTCCATTTGAACTCTCCCCGCCGGTAGGCCGGGCACTGAGTTTTGTGAACTTCTGGAATAGCTTCCGTTTGTCTTCCTCGGAGAACCCTGGGCCGTCATCCTTTACACGCAACTGGAATTTGCCGTCGACAACATCCGCTGAAACGCTGACAACAGAATCGTTGGCTGAAAATTTAATGGAATTGGATACCAGGTTGTCGACGATCCTCGCAAGGTAGTCCGCATCTGTATAAACAGAATGATCGGATGCCGAAACATCAATGCGTATGTTTTTCTGCGCCGCTGCATGTCTCAGCGATTCCATCTTTTCATTCAGGAATTCATCCAGTTTGACGAAAGAGTATTCGGGCAGAACATTTTCCTCGAGCATGTTCACGTCGAGCAGGTCTTTGATGAGATCCAATCCTGCACGCGTTGCACTCTTGATCATCGCGATGTAGGTCTTTTGCTCATCCGGATCGATGCCTTCCATCTCCAGCAAATCCGTGAGTCCGCTGATGCGGTTGAGAGGCGACTTAAGGTCGTGCGCCACAATGCTCATGAGCGTGTCTTTCTCGTGATTCAATTCCGACAGCTGCATGTTCCTTCGCGAAAGATTTTCATTCTGACGGATGATCTCCTCACGCTGCAACTGAATTTCAGCATTCTTTGCTGCAAGCTTGTAGTTGATAAGCCTGCGCTTGCGGCTGTTAAACCAGTGCACGCCGTAGAGCACGCTGATGAACACAATGATGATCACCAGCATGATGTTCTGAAGGCGCTGCTTATGCATGGTAGCTTCCGCGGCTTCGTGAGATGCGACGAGCAACTGATGCGCTTTCTCTCTTTTTTCGATTTCAAGCTGGAACTGGAGTCGCTCAATTTGTCGGGTAAGATCCACATTCTGCAGCGACTCCTTCAGAATAAGATACTGGTTGGAATGTTCGATGCTGGCCTGTTTGCGTCCCTGTTTCTTGTAGAGCTCACTGAGATAATAGTGGGCATCGCGCTGCAACATCGAGTTGCTCGTTCCTTCCTGGCCTTCGATTACTTTTTTCAGATACGACTCTGCATCCCGGTAGTTGGAACGCTGAAAGTTTACCCGACCCAGCAGCAGGTATGTCCTGGGAAGGAGTCGCTGATTATCGGTATCGCGGATGATCCGCAACGCACTATACGCAGCTTCGCTTGCCGCCTCATTATCCTGACCGTTCAGCAGGTACTCTGCCAGTGCGAGGTTTATTTCTGCCTGGCTGATGCGATCATCAATCGCTTGTGCAATAGAATCCGCTTCCCTTAGGGATTGAATGGCATTTGCTGTATCTCCCACTGCCTCGTAAACAAGACCAAGTTCCATCAGGGCAGACAACACCCCGCGGGGAGATCCGATGGCTTTTCTCAGCTCGTATGCTTTTAGCGACATGCGGAGTGCTTTCTCCATGTCGTTTTGCGACTTGTACAGGCTGGCAAGACTGCGTGCGACGTAGGACTGTCCAACGACGTCGTTGGTCGCCGTGAAGATTTCTTCGGCGCGCATGAAGTTGTTGTAGGCACGTGCCATGTCGCCCTGGTCGAAGAAAAGACGCCCAAAGTTGTTGTAGCCAAATGCCAGTTGCACGGAATCGCCTTCCTGATCAGCCAGTTCAATGGCCCGGGTATGATATTCGAAGGACGTTTCGTAGTCACCCTTGTAGGCCATCGCCAGACCGATAAAACTCAACGGCTTGGAAAGTCCCTTAGTCAGGCCCAGTTCTTCCCCCAGGGCATATGCCATTTCGCAGTAATAAATGGTGCTGTCCGGGTATGACAACCGGTACTCGAAACCGAGGTCATTAAGGACGTTGAATCGCTCTATACCTTCGGAGGACTTTAGAGCTGCCTTTAGACTATCAATACGAGAGACGTTCTGGGCCTGCATTAGTACAGGCACCGCAACAAAAAGAAAAAAACTAACAATCCGGTTCACCCTGGCTCTGATTGGAATGCGATCCGGTCTTTGCCGCCAATATACGGAAAAGGGCATCTCCTTTTTGAACATTTTTTATGCCCTTCCCAGGGCTTTTTCAGGATTCCGGTTCGATGTAATCCAGGTCGTTATGAAAGGTTTCGCTGAGTAGGCTTAGGGCCGCCAGGGCAATAATGATCGTTCCGGCTCCCACAATGAGAGCGGCGTTCAGGATACCCCATTGATCTTTTGCTGCAACAAAGAAGAAATTCAGGGCAGGCAGCGTTCCGCGAATAAAATTGGGCACAGTAGTGGTCACGGTCGCCCGTAAATTGGTCCCAAATTGTTCGGCTGCAATAGTCACAAAAAGCGCCCAGTACCCCACAGATACTCCAAGCATCACGCACATGAAGTATAGGAACTCTGTAGACCTAATTGGCGCATATACATATAATAAGACTTGAAGGCCGGTCAATAAAATAAAGAGACGCACTACCTTTTTGCGACTTTTCAGCCATTGGCTGATGAGTCCGCTGGCCATGTCTCCAATGGCCAGGCCGACGTAGCTAAACATCACGGCTTTGCCCGCCACCATGGGTTCGGCAATTCCCAGTGCGGCGCCAAGCTCGGGCGATAGGAAGATCAGGATTCCCACCACATACCATGTGGGCATACCGATCAATATACACCCCAGGTATTTCTTGAGCCGCCTCCCGTTTGTAAGAAGCAAGAAAAAATTACCGCGACTGGCGGCAGTCTGTTTGGCCTTTGCAAATAACCCGGATTCGAAAACACCGATCCGCATGATCAGCAACAGGATACCAAGACCGCCTCCGATGAAATAGGCTACCCGCCAGTCGAATGCCTCAGCAATGAAGTACGCCAGCACAGCGCCAAACATACCAACCGTAGCCACCAGTGTCGTGCCATAGCCTCTGATCTCTTTCGGGAGTATTTCCGCAACCAGCGTAATTCCGGCTCCCAGTTCACCGGCAAGTCCAACTCCGGCGAGGAATCGAATCACAGTGTATTGACCGACATTGGTTACAAAACCATTGGCAATATTCGCCAGCGAGTAAAGGAGAATTGATCCGAAAAGAACGGACAGCCTGCCTTTCTTGTCGCCGAAGATTCCCCAGACAATACCACCGATAAGCAGGCCAAACATCTGCGCATCGATGAGATGTATGCCTTCGGTTAATATTTGATCATCTGGAATACCAATGCCCCTCAGGCTAGGAATTCTAACAATGCCGAATAGCACCAGGTCGTAGATGTCTACCAGGTAGCCCAGGGCGGCGACGACGACAGGCGTACTAAAAAGATGCCTGCGAACGGTTGGGTTCATCGGCAAAAGGGGATAAATGTTCGAAAAATAAATATTTCTTCGGTATTTGCTTCGAAATTTCGCTTCCCACAAAAAACCCTTTGGCTATGAAATACACGGAAGGTATGCTGCAGCCCGGAGCACTGAAGGGCAAAACCATAATCATTACGGGCGGTGGCACTGGTCTCGGAAGGTCTATTGGAAAATACATCCTCCAACTTGGCGGCAACATCGTGATCGCTAGCCGCAAGGAAGAGGTGCTCAACAAGACAGCTGCAGAACTCACGCGTGAAACCGGAGGGCAGATTCTCGCTGTTGGCTGCGACGTACGTCATTACGAGGAAATCGAAAACGTGATACGCCAAACGGAAGAGCGCTTTGGCGCGGTTGATGGTGTACTTAACAATGCTGCCGGCAATTTTATAAGTCCAACCGAACGGCTATCACACCGTGCTTTTGATGCCGTCGTCGATATTGTTCTGAAGGGTACATATTATTTTTCACTGGCTGCCGGAAAGAACTGGATTGAAAAGAAGCAGCCGGGCGTTTTTCTCAATATCGTCACCACCTATGCGTGGACCGGCTCAGGCTATGTCGTGCCATCCGCTTGCGGAAAGGCAGGTGTGCTTGCTCTCACGAGATCCCTGGCGGTAGAATGGGCTCGCTACAACATTCGAACAAATGCAATTGCTCCCGGACCATTCCCAACGCAAGGCGCATGGTCTCGGCTACTACCCGGTGAACTGGCTGAAAAATTCAATCCTGCGAACCGTATCCCGTTGAAGCGCGTCGGTCACCACCAGGAAATCGCCAACCTGGCTGCGTACCTGTTGTCTGATTATTCGGCGTTCGTCAATGGCGAAGTAATCACGATTGACGGCGGGGAATGGCTGAGAAACGGAGGCGAATTCAGCCACCTTGAAACAATCCCTTCAGAGATGTGGGATCGCCTTGAAAAAATGCGCGCTAAAGGATGAGTGATTTCCTGACGCGGATCGAAGAACAACTGGAAGCGCAAAGGACTCGCGGGCTGTACCGACAAACCCGGATCGTTCCGGAAAACTGGAAGGACTTCACCTCCAACGACTACCTTGGTCTAGCCCGTTCGGAAGAACTCAGAAAATCTGTCAAGGAGTTTCTTGCCAAAGCTTCCGGCATGCGCAATGGAAGTGGCGGATCCAGACTTTTGTCTGGCAACACGCAGCTGGCGGAAGAGGTTGAAAGCTTCATTGCCACCATCGCGGGAACAGATCAAAGCCTGCTTTTCAGTTCCGGTTACATGGCCAATCTTGGCATTCTTTCCTGTCTTCCTCAGCGAGGGGACACGGTGTTGTACGACGAACAATCGCACGCATCACTGAAAGATGGCATTCGGTTAAGTCTCGCAAATCGCTACAGCTTTCGACATAACGACATGGACGATCTGAATCGAAAGCTGAACAAGGCGAGCGGTACTGCGTTCATTGTCGTGGAATCGGTGTATTCAATGGATGGCGACCTCTGCCCGCTTGCGGACCTTGTCGCAGTCGCACAAAAACACAACGCAGTAATCATTCTGGATGAAGCACATGCCACGGGTATTTTCGGAAAGGAAGGCGGGGGGTTGGCGTCATCACTCGGATTGGAAAAAGAAATACCGATTCGAATACTCACGTTCGGAAAAGCGATGGGCATTCACGGCGCATGCGTGTGTTGCCCAGCGTCGGTTCGGAACTACCTGGTAAACTTCAGCCGACCTTTTATTTACACCACCGCAATGCCCGATCACAGTCTCTCCGCGATTCGTTGCAGTTTTGAGTTTGTGCGCAAGCATCGTCAATTACCCGACATTCTCACAGACAAGATCAACTTGTTTCGAAAGAACTATAACCACGACACCGGCAGCACAACCGCAATACAGCCCGTTATCATCGGCGGCAACGAAAAAACCCGCAGTGCGGCATCAGCGTTGCAGTCGTTAGGCTATGACGTACGCCCGGTATTATCACCGACAGTAAAACCGGGTACGGAAAGACTGCGGATATGTCTGCACGTGTTCAACAGCGATGATGATATTGTCTCACTTGCTTCTGAATTAAACAAACTCAAAAAGTAGTACAACTATGTGACCCCTATGTGCCCTATGTCCTATGTGGTTCAAGACAGACATTGGTTAATTTCATTTCATAAGGAACGATGGACATTTTTGTCACGGCAATAGATACCGACAGCGGAAAAACACTCGTCTCTGCAATATTATGCGAGGCTTTGAAGGCAGATTATTGGAAGCCCATACAAGCCGGCTTACCTCGTGATGCCGATGTGGTAAAGAATCTCGTAAGCGATAACACGACAACGATACATCCTGAGCGATATCTGTTGCAGCATGCCATGTCACCACATGCGGCAGCGCGTCTCGAAGGGATCACAATACGATCAGACGATTTCTCCCGCCCTTCCTCACCACGTGATCTCATTATTGAGGGCGCTGGCGGGTGTCTCGTCCCGCTTAATGACACGGAGTTTGTCATCGATCTTATTCCCAAACTCAACGCTGAAATCGTTCTCGTCGCCGACCTGTATCTCGGCAGTATTAACCACACATTGCTTACCGTGGAGGCGCTTCAAAACCGAGGATTAAATCCATTGGGAATTATCTTTAATGGAGAACACAACGCAGAAAGCGAACGCATTATCTGCCATCACACGGGATTGAAGGTTCTGCTTCACGTCGAAAAAGAGCTGGTGGTAAACAGGCAAATGGTAAAGAAATATGCAGAACAGTACAACCGGTCGCGAGGCCAGTGAATGGCTGGACACCGACCGTAATATCATCTGGCACCCATTCACACCCCTTGGAAAGAAGGAGCCTCCAATATTAATTACCGGGGGTCGTGGGGCCTACCTGCTTACGCACGATGGACGCGCCATCCTCGACGCAGTATCATCCTGGTGGGTAAACCTTCACGGTCACGGACATCCAGACATTGCCCAGGCTGTTGCTGAGCAAGCGCAAACACTTGAGCATGTGATCTTTGCGGGATTTACGCACAAGCCGGCCATAGAACTTGCAGAACACCTTCGTTCAGCGCTGCCGTTTCCGCAAGGACGAATCTTTTATTCGGACAACGGAAGCACGGCCGTGGAAGTCGCGCTCAAGATTGCATTGCAGTACTGGTACATCCTCGGACGTGAGAAGCGTAAAGTAGTGGCCCTGAAAGGAGCCTATCATGGGGACACGTTCGGGTCGATGGCTGTAGGAGAGCGTGGGCTCTTCACGCGCCCCTTTCATCCGTTGCTGTTCGAGGTCACGTTCATTGACTTCCCCACACCGAGCAGAGCGGAAAACGTATTGAACCAGTTTAAATTGGCCATTGAGGCTGACGATGTCGCCTGCTTCATTTACGAACCTTTGGTACAGGCTGCGGGTGGAATGCGAATGTACTCGGCCGATGTACTCGAACAGATGCTCGGTTATGCGAAGAAAAATGAAGTGCTGTGCATTGCAGATGAAGTGTTTACGGGATTTGGCCGCACTGGAAAAATGTTTGCCAGCGAATACCTGAAGCAGGCACCAGATCTCATTGCCTTGTCGAAAGGACTAACGGGCGGAACACTACCGTTGGGTGTAACCGGTGTGTCGCAGAAAGTGTATGCGGCGTTTGAAGACGATGGTCCGGAGTGCACGTTCTATCACGGGCATTCATACACAGCCAATCCCATTGCCTGTGCGGCTGCCAACGCCAGCTACAGTTTGCTGCAACAACAGAATTGCAAGACCGCCATTGCGCGGATATCAAAATCCCACGCCGAGTTTGTGATGAAGATTCACAGTCATCACCGCGTTCGCGACGCGCGATCACTGGGGACGATCCTTGCGATTGAAATAGATGCCGGAGAAACGCGCTATGACAACCAGATCGCAGCAGACATGTATCGATTCTTTCTGCATCGCGGCATCCTGTTGCGTCCGCTGGGTAACGTCATTTACACCGTACCACCCTATGTGACCACGGAAGAGGATTGCCAGCGCATCTATACTGCGATTACTGATTTTCTTGACCGACTTTAGGATCGTCCTTCGGCAGGCCCACGAACCGCCCTTCGACAAGCTCAGGGGAGATTAATTCCTGAACTTAAAAGATCTCGTCACACCGAAAGTATAGTGCAATCCGACCTGCAGACCCACGATCATGCTGGCGCGGTGGCTGAACAGATCCTGCCCTTCGCCGTTAGTGATGGCATCGATTACATCGCCGGTGCGCATGTCGGTAAGGCTGTAGTTCGCGCGTATTTGTGTACTGAGATAAAGGTGTCTTGAGAGGTCGATGTCGACACCAAACGCCGCTGCGATCTGAAACTCCATATTCTTAAACTGGTTCGCCTTCTTCGTCAAGATTTCTGAAGGCTCCATGGCGGGCGCGGTGTAGGTGCCGTCGCCATTGTCAACAGCTCCTTCCGGAAGTACGAAGCTGGGATCGTCTGGTATGGTGAACGTGCCTGCATCGTAATGCATGCTTTCAACGGCTTCCGTGAGGAAGGAAAGCTGGGGACCCAGATTGAAATTTGTTCTGACCGCTGAATTACCACCACTCATGAAGCGCATGAGCAGCGGCAGGTGAACGTAACTCAAACTGATTTCGCGCTGACCTTTGATTTGTTGCGCGGCATCTATGATTTCATAGATCTGTCCCTGCTTCGAAAGGATGGACTCCAGCGAGAGACCAAAAGTTCTTCCAAAGTCTACGCCAAAGGAGAATCCTACAGGCGCCATCTTGTACGTGTACTGCGAGTTGTACCGGGGATCCTGGGAAAGCCCTTTGTCAAGCACAAAGGTTGCGTTGACCGCCGTGGTGAGTCCGAGGTGAATCTGTTGCGCCCGCACGGCAAAAGACGTGACTAAAGCCAACAGGAAGACAAAAGTTAGTCGAATCGCCTTCATGATAGAACGTGTTGGTGTTCAGCAGATTGAATACGGCGAGGCAGGGAAAGTAACCGATCAGGGAAGCGGTTTGACCATCAGAGAACCCCTATATGTAAGATATGCCGACACTTTGCCGGATTTTCCGGGGTGTAAATCGCAGGAACTGCTCTCAATAGGCGGGGAGGTGAGCAAAGTGCCGGATTGGTCGTAGATGTAAGTTAGGTTCTGAACCTGGTCTGTAATGGAATAATAAACGCTGCCCGCACCGAAGTCGTAGTAGCGAACCACAACCGGGTTCATTCCGATGTAGGGGTTTGTAATGATATTCTTTTCGTTGATGTCGAGTATGGTGAGACTAGCCGGATCCTGTCTTACCATGACATACGATTTTCCGCTACGTTCCTTAACAAGACTAAAGCGCGAACTTATGGACGATTTGATAAGCGTTTCGCGCGATTGAATTTTGCCTGCAGGGCTAAAGCGAATACGGAAACCGTCGCTGGACACAATGATGAAACTTGTATTTTCGATGGTACTTCCAACGTCAAGGAAGTAGTCGCCAGCAGGTCTCGCGTCCAGGTTGAGCGGGAAGCCGCGTTGCATTTCTCCCCTGCGGTTCATGAGGTATGCGCGACCGTCGCGGCGAATGGCGATGAGGTAATCGCGTCCCCGTATGCGATGATGTCGCGCTGGTGTGAAGAGGTCGTCTTCGACGTTGCGAGGAGTCCATCCTTCAAGGTTTGTGCCTTGCTTGTCGTACATCCAAACTTTGCCCGACTGATCTGTAATCAGGAATCGATAGTTCCTGCTGTGATCGTAATCGACGAGGCTCAGGTACTCGATGTCCTTGGCAGCAACAGTAACCGGGAAGGGCGGAACGTAGTTGCCGAGGCGATCGATGATGTGAAGTTGACCTTCCGTCGCAAAGAGGTACTGGAGTTTTCCGTTCTTGTAGAAGTCGACCTGAAACAGTTCACCGATAATCGGTCCGTTCAATTCTTTTGACCACAGTGCATTGCCGGTCGACGATACCAGGTGTATTCGATTCAGCGAATCCTGAACAAGGACTTCCAAGGATCTGTCGACGTGACTTCTCACGACGAACGCCTGTCCACGAAGGCTCGTCGGAAACGTTGTGACCAGCATTTGTTCCTGACGTGGTGTGGGTGTGCGCGGTTCGTAAGATTCGTACTGCCACGCAACGTTCGTATAAAAGTTTTCGTTCAGGTGGCTGAACTGGATGGCACCCATGCCCACTGAGGAGAGCAAACTTCGGTTATCGCGAATGAAGTTGACCCATTTCTCGTTGAGCGACCCGCGAAGGATGTTCCAGATCCTTGGTGTGTTGATGTAGAGGCTTACGTTTGATTCTAGAAGGGTTGATTCAAGGAACCGGTTTTGAGCAACAGACTTTCCCCAGGTTTCTTCTTGTTCGATGTCTTCAAGAAAGGCTTTCAGTTCTTCCAGGTCTTCGCCGATAATTACCGTATTGCCGACCGTTGTATAGTATGTGTGATCGAACCCGTTGACAAAAGGTGCAAAGAGTTTTTCAGGAAATCGATACACCGGAAGTTGACGGATTTCGTAGTCGCCGAACGGTTCGAAGAACACTGTGTCGACGCTAAAGCGCGACGCCATTCGGTTCAGCGTTGACAGCCACGTGTCGGGTGACTCAGTTTCTATAATGAGGACGCGGGAGAGTTTGTTTTGACTTGACTCTACATAGCAGACACCCACTTCGTTGTCGACGGCAGTGTAGAGGTCACGGATATTGACATTGAGAGAACGCGCGATTTGAATAAGCGTATCTTCCAGCACTTTGCGTCGTTCCGGGTAGCGGCTCAGTCGTACACCAAAATCGAGACCCTCACTAATACCATAGGTCGCGAGGAATACAGTGCGATTGGAGACATATTGTTTGATATCGAATGATGTAGGGAACTGATCTCTGAATACGGTGAGCACAGAGCCGGCGCTACCTTCTTCGACGCTGAACCCATTGAGGACGAGATTTTTTTCCGCTGCTTTGATGTCGAGCACTGCGGCTCTTCCGAAATGACGGATGAGGTCGGCGTTGATGTCGGATGAGAAGACGGAGAGCCACCGTGAAAAGTTTTGGAGGTGGATGTAGAGGTTGCCCGCGTCGTTTTTGAGTTTAGGCATCTGGTATATGCTCCCGAGGCGTTGACGGAATGTTGATCGTTCGTCGCTGCCGAAAACGCGGATGGCGTCTTCGAGGAGGAAAGGTGTAAAGCTGGCGACCCATACGTCGTCGAGGATCGTCCATGAGAAAGTAGTTCCGCCGGTGGAGAGTTCATTGATGGTGATGGAGTTGAACATGCGTTGTGTCGGGCGGACTCCGGGCTTTCTGCTCCAGTCGGACGCGGCAGCTTCGACAATCAGGCGTTCGTTCTTGTCGGCCAGCGGAAGGTAGAAGATGAAGTCGAAGTCGTCTTTTCGTGTGACGTGCAGTGATACGAGAGATCCGGGCTTTTGTTCGTTGAGGAGGTTGATGATGTTTTGCAGGGAGTCGCGGTTCTTGTTATAGAGCGCGGCTTTCATGATGATCTGCCAGATGGATGTTGCCTTTACAGGTTCGATGCATTCCTGACAGCTGCTGGGTTCGTAGACTGCGACGGCGCCGGAGGGAATGAGTTCCCAGGGTGTGAGTTTTTGTGGTCTGAAAAATTTTTGATAGGCGAAGATTCCTCCTGCTATTAATGCGATGACTCCTATGGTAATGAGCAGGGGTGTTCGTTTCACAGCAAAAGTGTCGTCTTACACAGCACCAAAAGCGAAAGATAGAAGGGATGGGGGAGAATGACAAGTGTGAGTGTGAGATGGAGGGATGAGAGGATTGTTCTTCACCACCGAGGCACAGAGCACACGGAGTTTCACAGAGATGACTTTGAGTTCTTTGCGTCTTGAACGGGAGGTGTTGAGATCGTCGAAGACCGTGCGAGACGCCAATTGTCTGGGGAGGGCACGGGCGGCAAAGCCGCGCGCGGATAGTTGTAATCGGTCCGATGGTCCCTCGTTCTGTTAGGAAACGTATAGTAGAGACGTGCAACCTGCGCGCTCCGATGGAGAAAGCAAAAAAGCCCCGGATTGCTCAGGGGCTTTTGTTAAAAGAAAGGCAACGACCTACTCTCCCAGGTTTTATCCCAGTACCATCAGCGCTGGTG
>Ga0207873_1001117_pt1 | contig 27136 bp, 28 predicted proteins | sample BGWIniCompost_FD_187373 | JGI IMG/M metagenome (GOLD analysis project Ga0207873, IMG submission 187373) | Cellulose adapted compost microbial communities from Newby Island Compost Facility, Milpitas, CA, USA - BGW Initial Compost (SPAdes)... ...
GGTGCAGCAGCAGGACGTGGTCGCGGGCCAGCAGGCGGCGATCACCGTGCTCAACGTGCTGCTGGCGCTGATCGCCGGCCTGCTGGTGGGCAACCTGCTGCTGCCGGCGCGGCGCAGCCTCTGAGCCGGGGCCGCAGGCCGCCAGGCCCCGGGCGCGGCGGGCGACCACCGGAAACGAAGAACGCCGGCATGGCCGGCGTTCCCCGCGCAGGCCTGGCGCGCGGCCGGCCCTACTTCTTCCTGATCAGGAAATCCTCGAGCTTCTTGCCCTTGGCGATCTGCGCGGCCAGCCAGCGCGGCTGCTTGCCGCGGCCGGTCCAGGTTTCGGAGGGGTTGGCCGGATTGCGGTACTTCGGCGGCACCTTGCCCAGCTTGCGCCCGGTGGCCTTCTTCGCGGCCTTCCTGCCGGGTGCCTTCGCGGCGCGGCCGCCGGCGCCGAACAGTTCCTCGATGGTGTAACCCTCGGCGGTGGCGAAATCGACGATCCGCTTGCGGATCGCGGCGATCGGCTTGCGCTTCCTGAGCACGGTCTTGCGACGCTTGGCCTCGGCGATGAGGTTGTCGAGTTCCTTGGGAGAAAGTGCAGTCAAATCGATTGCCATCAAAACTTGCTCCGGTCTGAGAATGGGAAGTCCCGTCCTTGGCACGCGCGCAATGATAATGGATGCGGCGATCGGGTTCCCGCGGAGCGGCGCCGGATAATGCGGCGCGAATATGTCGGGCGATTATCCGCGGAAACCGTTCATGCTCGGGCCAGCCGCGTGAACAGCGCGTCGCGGTCGAGCTGCTCGGATGCGGCGGCGCTCCGGGCCCGGTATTCGAAGGTGCCCGCGGCCAGGCCGCGTTCGGACACCACCACCCGGTGCGGGATGCCGATCAGCTCGATGTCCGCGAACATCGCCCCGGGCCGCAGGCCGCGGTCGTCGAGCGCGGTTTCCACGCCGGCGGCGATGAGGTCGCGGTACAGGCTTTCCGCGGCCGCGGTCACTTCCGGGTTGCCCTTGGGATTGATCATGCACACCACCGCGCGCCATGGCGCCATCGCCTCCGGCCAGCGGATACCGGCCTCGTCGTGGTTCTGCTCGATCGCCGCGGCGACGATGCGCGAGACGCCGATGCCGTAGCAGCCCATGGACGGGTGCACCGGCTGGCCCGATTCGTCGAGCACGGTGCAGCCCATCGCTTCGGAGTAGCGCTTGCCCAGCGCGAACACGTGGCCTACCTCGATGCCGCGGGCCAGCGACAGCACGCCCTTGCCGTCGGGCGACGGGTCGCCGGCGACCACGTTGCGGATATCGGCCACCACGTGCGGTTCGGGGAGGTCGCGGCCCCAGTTCACCCCCGCCAGGTGCGCGCCCGGCGCGTTGGCGCCGACCACGAAATCGGCCATCGCCGCCACGCTGCGGTCGGCCAGCACGCGCACGTCGTCGCGCACGCCCACCGGGCCGAGGAAGCCGGGTTCGCAGCCCAGGTGCGCCTGGATCTCGGCCTCGGTGGCCATGCGGAACCCGGCCATGCCGGGGACCTTGGCCAGCTTGATCTCGTTGACCACGTGGTCGCCCCGCACCAGCGCGAGCACGAAGCCTTCCTCGGCCATCAGCGCCACCGACTTGACCGTGCGCGCGAGCGGGATCCCGAGCAGCGCGGCGACGTCCTCGCAGGTCTTCTGCACCGGGGTGTCGACCTTGCGCATCGGCTCCGACGGGGCGGGGCGTTCGCCCGGCGCGAGCGCTTCGGCCAGTTCGACGTTGGCCGCGTAGCCGGAGGACTCGCAGAAGGCCAGCGCGTCCTCGCCCGAGTCGGCCAGCACGTGGAACTCGTGCGAGGCGCTGCCGCCGATCGCGCCGGTGTCGGCCGCGACCGCGCGGAAGCGCAGGCCCAGGCGGGTGAAGATCCGCTCGTAGGCCTCGTACATCGGGCGGTAGCCGTTCTCGAGCAGGTCCTGCTCGTCCACGTGGAAGGAGTACGCATCCTTCATGACGAACTCGCGCGCGCGCATCACGCCGAAGCGCGGCCGGATCTCGTCGCGGAACTTGGTGGTGATCTGGTAGAAATTGACCGGCAGCTGGCGGTAGCTGCTGAACTCCTGGCGGAAGAAGTCGGTCACGGCCTCTTCGGCAGTCGGGGTGAAGCAGTACTCGTGCTCCTTGCGGTCGCGGATCTTGAGCAGCTGCGGGCCGAACTTCTCCCAGCGCCCGGTTTCCTCCCACAGTTCGCGCGGCTGCACCGAGGGCATCGCCATCTCGAGCGCGCCGGCGCGGTCCATCTCCTCGCGCACCACGGCCTCCACCTTGCGCAGCACCCGCAGGCCCAGCGGCGACCAGGTGTACAGCCCGGCGGCCAGGCGGCGGATCATGCCGGCGCGGAGCATCAGCCGGTGGCTGGCGATCTCGGCTTCGGCGGGGGTTTCCTTCTCGGTGCGGAGGTGGAACTGCGACAGGCGCATCGTCGGGCTCGGGACAGCGGGATGCGCATTCTGCCATGCGACCCGCCCGCGGCCGCGCTCACTGCCCGCGTCCGGCCTCGAGCGCGGGGTTGGGATCGATGGTGTTGCGCCGTTCCAGCGCCGCCACGTCGACCACGGTGTATTCGCGGCCGGCGGGCGGAACGTCGGTGACCTGCACCACCCCGTTGGCATCGCGCCAGCGGTACAGCACCTGGCCGCGCTGCGCGCCCGAGGGTGCCGGTTCACCGACTTCGCCGCTCCCCGCGTCCGTTCCGGGCGACCGATCGCGCGCCAGCCACCAGGCCAGCACGCCGGCGCCCAGGGCGCCCGCGACTACGGCCCAGGCCACGCGCACGGGTCAGCCCGCGGGCGTGTCGCAGTAGGCCTTGACCGCGGCCCTGGCCAGCTCGAGCTGGGCCGCGCGCTCGGCGTCGTTCAGTGCCCGCCCGGGCTGTCCGTCCTCGCCCGCCTCGTGCACGGGCTGGTTGCCGCTGAGCGCGGCCACGTTGCCGCGGGCGGTCGCGCAGTTGGGGTTCTCCTCGACCGTCGTGGGCGCGCTGGCCTGCGCGGTGGAGGCGCCGGTCGAGGTGATCTGCCGCAGCTGGTAGGCGCCACTGGGCGGGGGCGTCTGCGAGTAATGGGTGACGCCGTTGGCGTCCTTCCACTGGTAGACCTCCCCGGCGAAGGCCGCGGCGGAGGCGGTCAGGCCGGCAACGAACACCAGGAGGGTGAGACGGGGCATCGGCAGGCTCCTGCGGGGGACGTGGTCCGGCGCCGATTGCAGCATCGGCCCGGCCCCCGCGCAAGCGCGATGGTGCGGAAACGTGACTGGCGACGGCAGCCGCGGCGGTGCGCGGGGCCGTGGCGGCGGCGCTACACTGCGCGGATGGAGCCCCAGACGACGCCGCCCGCGCGCGGCCGCGGCATCTACCTGCTGCCCAACCTGTTCACCACCGGCGGCCTGTTCGCGGGCTTCTTCGCCATCATCGCCTCGTCCCAGGGGCGCTACGGCGCCGCCTGCATCGCGATCTTCGTGGCCGCGATCCTCGACGGCATCGACGGCCGCGTGGCGCGCCTGACCAACACCCAGAGCGAGTTCGGGGTGCAGTACGACTCGCTGGCCGACCTGGTGAGCTTCGGCATGGCCCCGGCGCTGGTGATGTACCACTGGGCGCTGGCCTCGATGAAGCTCGACGGGCCGACCCTGGGCAAGATCGGCTGGCTGGCGGCGTTCCTGTACGCGGCCTGCGCCGCGCTGCGCCTGGCGCGCTTCAACAGCCAGGTCGGCACCGTGGACCGGCGCTGGTTCATCGGCCTGGCCAGCCCGGCGGCGGCGGGACTGATGGCCAGCTTCGTCTGGACCTGCCACGAGCTCGACTACGCCGGCGAGGAACTGCGCTACGGCGCGCTGGTGGTGACCGTGGTCGCCGGCCTGCTGATGGTCAGCCGGCTGCGCTACAACAGCTTCAAGGGCAGCGGCACCGGGCCGCGCGCGGAGCGGGTGCCGTTCGTGGCCCTGCTGATCGCGGTCGGCGTGCTGATCGCGCTGTGGGTCGATCCGCCCAAGACGCTGCTCGCCGCGTCCACGCTGTATGCGCTGTCGGGCCCGGTGCTGTGGTTCTGGCGCCGCCAGGAAGCGGCGCAGCAGGCAGGGGCGCCATGAGCTTCGACCCGCTGCAGCGCGAGTGCCTGGAGGCGATGGGGTTCACCGTCTTCGCGCTGGCGGGCCGGGCGGACGCCGGGCCGGTCCCGCCGCCCGCGGCCGATCCGGCGCCCCCCAGGGGCGATGTCCGGCGTCCGCCACCGCCCGACCGGCTGCTGCTGGCATTGCTGCGCGCTGCGGGATGCGGCCCCGACGACGCGGCCGCGCTGGAACTGTGCCGGTCCCTGCTGCCGCCAGGCGGCCTGCGCGACGCGCGCGCGCGGCGCGCTCTGTGGCCACGGCTGCGCGCGCTGCGGGCCCGGACGGCGCGGGGATGAACGCCGTGGCGGGCACGGCGGACCGGCCACGCACCCGGTTGCGGCCGATGCGCGAGGACGATCTCGACGAGGTGATGCGGATCGAGGTCCGCGCCTATCCGTTCCCGTGGACGCAGGGCATCTTCCGCGACTGCCTGCGCGCCGGCTATCCGGCCTGGATCCTGGAATCGGACCAGGGCCCGATCGGCTACGGCGTGCTGAGCGTGGGCGCCGGCGAGGCCCACCTGCTCAACGTCTGCATCGATCCGGGCCACCAGGGCCGGGGCCACGGCCGCCGCCTGCTGCGCGGCCTCGAGCGCGTCGCGCGCGGGCAGGGGGCGGCGCGCGTGTTCCTGGAAGTGCGGCCGTCCAACCCGGTGGCGATCGCGCTGTACCAGGACGAGGGCTTCAACGAGATCGGCCGCCGCCCGCGCTACTACCCCGCGCATGACGGGCGCGAGGACGCCATCGTCATGGCCAAGGAACTGCTGGGCGACGACGCCGGGCGCATGCCCGGGTTCTAGCCGGGCGTTCAGAACGCGGGATCGCGCCAGGCGATCTCGCCGTCGACCACGGTCAGCACGCTCTGCGTGGCGGGCAGGGCCTCCAGCGGCAGGGCCGGGTCCAGCACGTCCTGCGACAGCACCGCGAGGTCGGCCAGCAGGCCGGGCGCGAGGCGTCCCTTCTCCTGTTCGGCGAACTCGGCGAAGGCGCTGCCGGCGGTGTAGGCGCGCAGCACCTGCTCGCGGGTCAGCGCCTGGTCGGGCCGCGTGGTGGGCGCGAGCGCGAACATCATGTTGAGCCAGGGATTGGGCGGGCCGTCGCTGCCCAGCGCCAGCGGGAGGCCGGCCTCGAGTACGTCCGACAGCGGGGAGAACCGGCGCTCGCGGACCAGGGCGGTGAACGGATGGTCGCCCGGCATGGCCAGGTGCGAGGGGTTCTGCACGACCACGATGCCGAACTGCACGGCACGCGCCATCAGCGCCGGGGTGAGCCCGTCGCCGTGCTCGAAGCGCAGCCGGCGCGCGCGCCACTGCGCGGGCGCGGCGATCGCCGCCATCGCGTCCATGACCGTGGCCGCGGCCACGTCGCCGCTCACGTGCAGCAGCAGCTGGTCCTCGCGCGCGAGGGCTTCGCGCAGCAGCGCCTCGATGCGCGCACGGTCGAAGTTGAGGCGTCCGGTCGCGCCGGTGTCGGGGTAGGGCACGGCCAGGGGCGCGGCCTGTTCGACCGGGGTGCCGTCGATGATCCACTTGGTGCCGGCGATGGTGACGCGCGGCGCGCCCGGCGGATGCCGCGCAAGCGCATCGGCGACGACGGGTTCGTCGAACGATCCCGGCAGCGGCAGCCGCACCAGGCGCAGGCGGGTGGGCGCGCCGGAGGCGCGCCACAGCTCGACGAAGCGCTCCGGCCGGATCCAGGTCATGGCCTGCAGCGAGGTGGTGCCCCAGCGCAGCGTGGCGTCCACGTACAGCTGGATCGACTTCGTCTCGCGGGCATCGGGCTGCGGCGGGGCCAGCGACAGGTTGCGCCATTGCGCGTACTCGTAGAGCCGGCCGTCGAAGCCGCCCTCGGCGCTGCCGTACCAGCCCCCCGGCACTTCCACGGCGGGGTCGATGCCCAGGGCGCGTTGCGCGGCGGTATTGAGCAGCGTGCCGTGGCCGGTGAACACCTGCAGCATCACCGGACGATCGGGCTGCAGGGTGTCCAGGCGGGCCTGGTGCCAGGCCGGGTCGTTCCAGACGGCGGCGCCGATGTCGCCCATGATCCAGCCGTCGCCGTCCCTGGCTTCGGCCGCAAGTGCGGCCTCGACCTCGGCGCTGCCGGGGTCCGGTGCGGGCAGGCTGAGGAACGTCGCCATCGGCGGCGCGCCCAGATGCACGTGGGCGTCGTTGATGCCCGGCACCACGCGCCGGCCGCCGAGGTCGATCGGCGTGGTGCCGGCCGGAAGCGCGGCAGCCGCGGTGGCCTCGTCCCCGACTGCGACGATGCGCCCGTCGCGGATCGCGATGGCGCTGGCTTCGCGCAGGTCGGGGTCGCCGGTCCAGATGCGGCCGTTGACCAGCAGCAGTTCGGCGGCGGACAGCGGCAGGGCGAGCGACAGGCAGGCGAGCAGCAGGACCAGGCGCATGCACGTTCTCCGGGCGTTTACCCGGAGAACGCGGGAACCGCGGCAAACCAGCCAGCCGCCCCCGGGCTCAGCCCAGGCGGGCGCGCTGCAGGCTCAGGGCGTCGTGCTGCGCGGTCCAGTCGGCCAGGCGCTGGCGCTCCTGTTCGACCACCGCGGCCGGCACCTTCTCGCTGAACTTCGCCAGCTTGGCCTGGCTCTTCTCCTTCTCGCCCGCCACCCGCGCGATCTCGCGGTCCAGGCGCGCGCGCTCGGCCTCCAGGTCCACCAGCCCTTCCAGCGGCACGAACAGCCTGAGCTCGCCGACCAGGCCGGCGGCGGCCGGCGGCGGCTCGCCCCCGATCGCGTCGATCCGCTCGAGCCGGGCCAGGAAGCGCAGCTGCGCGGCGAAGCGCTGCAGGCGCGCGTGGTCGTCCGCGGCACCGTGCTGGACCAGCAGCGCCACCTGGCGGTTGGGCGAGACGCCCAGCTCGCTGCGGATCCGGCGCAGCGCGGTGACCATCGCCTTGAGCCATTCCACGTCGGCCTCCGCGCGCGCGTGGTCGCCGGCGAAGTCGCCCGGCTCGGGGTAGCGCTGCAGCGAGATCGTCGCGCCTTCGATGCCCAGGCGTGGCGCGACGTGGCGCCACAGTTCCTCGGTGACGAACGGGACCAGCGGATGCGCCAGGCGCAGCAGTGCCTCGAGCACCGCCAGCAGGGTGCGGCGGGTGCTCGCCGCGGCGACCGCGTCGTCGCCGTTGAGCGCGGGCTTGGCCAGTTCCACGAACCAGTCGCAGAACTCGTTCCAGGCGAACTCGTACAGCGCCTGCGCGAGCAGGTCGAAACGGTAGCTGGCGAAGTGCTCGCGCGCCTGCGCGGCGGCGTGGGCGAGCCGCGACAGGATCCACTTCTCGGCGTCGGTGGCCGGCGACGCCGGGGCGGTGGCGGCGTCGAAGCCCTCCGTGTTCATCAGCACGAAGCGGGTCGCGTTCCACAGCTTGTTGCAGAAGTTCTTGTAGCCCTCGGCGCGGCCGAGGTCGAACTTGATGTCGCGGCCCGGCCCCGCCAGCGCGGCCATGGTGAAGCGCAGCGGGTCGGCGCCGTGCGCGGCGATGCCGTCGGGGAACTCCTTGCGCGTGGCCTTTTCGATCTTCGGCGCGTCCTTGGGCTTCATCAACCCGGTGGTGCGCTTGGCGACCAGCGCGTCGGCGCTGATGCCGTCGATGATGTCGAGCGGGTCGAGGATGTTGCCCTTCGACTTGGACATCTTCTGCCCGTCCTTGTCGCGGACCAGGCCGGTGATGTAGACGTCGTGGAACGGGATCTTCCCGGCCAGCGCGTCGGTCATCATGATCATGCGCGCGACCCAGAAGAAGATGATGTCGAAGCCGGTGACCAGCACGCTGCTGGGCACGAACGCGTCGAAGCCGCGCTCGCGCATCGCCTCTTCGTCCGGCCAGCCCATGGTGCTGATCGGCCACAGCGAGGACGAGAACCAGGTCTCGAGCACGTCGCTGTCCTGGCGCAGCGCCAGGTCCGCGGACAGGCCCGCGCGAGCGCGCGCGTCGGCCTCGTCGCGGCCGACGTACACGTTGCCCTGGTCGTCGTACCAGGCCGGGATGCGATGGCCCCACCAGAGCTGGCGGCTGATGGTCCAGTCCTGGATGTTCTCCATCCAGTGGCGGTAGGTGTTGATCCAGTTCGGCGGAACGAACTTCACCTGGCCGGATTCGACCAGTTCCATCCCGCGCCGCCCCATCCGGTCCATGCGCACGAACCACTGGTCGGTGAGATAGGGCTCGATCACCTGGCCGCTGCGATCGCCGCGCGGCACCTGCAGCCTGTGCGGCTTCGTCTCCGCGAGCAGGCCCAGCGCCTCGAGGTCGTCGAGTACGGCCTTGCGGGCCTCGTAGCGGTCGAGGCCGCGATACTTCACCGGCGCTTCGTCGTTGACGGTCGCGGTGCCGGTGAAGATGTTGATCATCGGCAGGCCGTGGCGCTGGCCCACCGCGTAGTCGTTGAAGTCGTGCGCCGGGGTGACCTTGACCACGCCGGTGCCGAAGTCGCGGTCGACGTAGTCGTCGGTGATCAGCGGGATGCGGCGGCCGCTCAGCGGCAGCTCGACGAAGGCGCCGTGCAGGGCGGCGTAGCGCGGGTCGTCCGGGTGCACCATCACCGCGGTGTCGCCGAGCATGGTCTCGGGACGGGTGGTGGCCACGACCAGGTAGTCGCGCGTCTCGCGCAGCACCTCGTTGCCGTCGGCGTCGCGCTCGACGTGTTCGTACGTGCGGCCATCGGCCAGCGGGTAGCGGATCGACCACAGGAACCCGTCCTCCTCCTCGCTCACCACCTCGAGATCGGAGACCGCGGTCTGCAGCACCGGGTCCCAGTTCACCAGGCGCTTGCCGCGGTAGATCAGGCCCTGCTCGTGCAGGCGTACGAAGGCCTCGACCACGGCCTTCGACGGGCCCTCGTCCATGGTGAACACCTTGCGCGACCAGTCGCCCGAGGCGCCCAGGCGCCGCATCTGGCGCTCGATGGTGTCGCCCGACTGCTGCTTCCACTCCCAGACCTTCGCGATGAAGCCCTCGCGGCCGAGCGAATCGCGCGTCTCGCCGGTGCCGGCGATGGCGAGGTTGCGGCTGACCACCATCTCGGTGGCGATGCCGGCGTGGTCGGTGCCCATCTGCCACAGCGTGCGGTAGCCGCGCATGCGGTGGTAGCGCACCAGCGCGTCCTGCAGCGTGTGCTGGAAGGCGTGGCCCATGTGCAGGGTGCCGGTGACGTTCGGCGGCGGCAGCAGGATGGTGTAGGCCGGGCCGTCGCCGCGCGGGGCGAACACGCCCGACGCCTCCCATTCGGCGTAGAGGCGCGATTCGAAGCTGCCGGGGTCGTAGCTGGGGGCGAGTTGGTCGGTCATGGCGGTCTTGTCGTCGGCGGTGCGTCGCGGCGGGCCGGCTGCCCGGAAACGGGGCGCCGGGTCGCGGCTGAAGCCGCTCCTACATGTCGTACTTGTTGAGTTCCAAGCCCTGGGCCTTGTAGTGCTTCCAGCGCTCGCGCAGCGGCCCGCGCGCGGATTCGTCGGCCGGCACCACTTCCAGCACCCGCTCGAAATCCCCGGCGACCGGCGCGTCGCGCAGGTTGAGCACCAGCGGCCGCATCGGCGTGCCGGTCTGCGGATCGGCGATCAGCACGGGCGTGACGTCGTCCTCGTCGTCGCGGCCGGCGATCTGGTGCGGGATGTATTCGTCCTCGCCCATGTCCCAGAGCAGATCGTCGAGCTCCTCGGCCTGGGCCGTGTCGCGGGCCAGCACCAGGGTCCAGAGGTTCGCGTGGTAGGCCTTGCGCACCAGCTCGCAGACCAGGCGCAGGGGCTGGTCGCGGAAACGGGGCTTGGCGATCAGGTAGAAGTCGGCGCGCGGCATGGCGGGGCAGGGGATCCTTTCAGGTGCGTGCTGTCGCCCGGGTCAGGGGCCGGGCCACGCGGCCGCGGGCCACCCGCCACGCGCCGGCCTCAGCGGGCGCCGGCGCGGTCGAGCAGCCACTGGCTCAGCAGGCCGACCGGACGGCCGGTGGCCATCCCCATCTTGCCGTCGCTGTTGGCGCTGCCGGCGATGTCCAGGTGCGCCCAGCGCTGGCCCTCGGTGAAGCGCGAGAGGAAGCAGCCGGCGGTGATCGCGCCGCCCCAGCGGCCGCCGATGTTGTAGACGTCGGCGAAGTTGGAGTCGAGCAGGGTCTGGTACTCGTCCCACAGGGGCAGGCGCCAGGCGCGGTCGAACACGTCTTCGCCCGCGGACAGCAGTTCCTGGGCCAGGTCGTCGTGCTTGGTCATCAGGCCGGAGGCGAAGCGGCCCAGCGCCACCATGCAGGCGCCGGTCAGCGTGGCCACGTCCACCAGCGCCTGCGGATTGAAGCGCTCGGCGTAGGTCAGCGCGTCGCACAGGATCAGGCGGCCCTCGGCGTCGGTGTTGCCGACCTCGATGGTCTTGCCCGACATCGAGGTGATGACGTCGGACGGACGGTAGGCATTGCCGTCGATCGCGTTCTCGACCGCGGGCACCACCACCACGAGGTTGATCGGGAGCTTGAGGCCGACCGCGGAGACGAAGGTGCCGAGCACGCCGGCCGCGCCGCACATGTCGTACTTCATCTCCTCGATCCCGCCCTGGGTCTTGAGGTTGACGCCGCCGGTGTCGAAGGTGATGCCCTTGCCCACCAGCACGTACGGACGGGCATCGCCGCCGCCGTTCCACTTCAGCACCACCAGGCGCGGGCGGTTGGCCGAGCCGCGCGCGACCGCGAGCAGCGCGCCCATGCCCAGCTGCTCCATCCGGTCCTCTTCCAGCACCTCGACCTCGACGCCGTCCACGCGCGACGCGAACTCGCGCGCCTGCCCGGCGACATAGGCCGGGTTGCAGATGTTCGGCGGCAGGTTGCCGAGCTCGCGCGCGAACTCCACGCCCGCGGCGATCGCCTTGCCCTGCTCCAGCGCCTGTTCGTCGTCGCCCTGGACGGCGAGCGCGGACAGGCCGCTTTCCTCGCGCTTCTTGTTCTTCGCGCCGAGGGTGGCGACGTAGCGGTACGCGGCGTGGTCGGCGGCGATGACCGCCTGGCGCACCGCCCAGGCCGCGTCGCGGCCCTCGACCGGCAGATCGGTCAACGTCAGCAACGCCTTCTTCACGGGCCCGGTACGCAGCGCGCGCACCGCGTCGGCCACCGCCTTGAGGTATTGGGGCACGCCGAACTTGGCGCGCTCGCCGAGCCCGACCACCAGCACCCGGGGCGCGGCCACCCCGGGCAGGTCGTGCAGCATCTGGGTGCGGCCGGTGGCGCCGGACACGTCGCCGCGCGCGGCGAGCGCGGCCAGGCGACCCTCGCGGTCGAGCGACTGCGCGGCGGGCGTGAGCGCGCCGCCGGTGAACGCGCCTACCACGATGCAGTCGGTCGCGACTTCCGCGGCCGGGCCGCGGTTCAGGGTGAATTCGAGGGTCATTGATCAGATTCCGAGGGGACTTCCGTACAATCGGCGCCCGGACGCGGCCTTGCGGGCCCCGGGACGCGCCGAGGCCGTGCCGGCACGGTCCGGACGCAACGCCCTAGTCTAATCCAAGCCCCCAGCCGATGCCGAAGCTCGACAGCTACCTGTTCCGCGAATTCGCGCAGACCACGTTCGCGGCGCTGGTGGTGCTGATGGTCGTGAGCCTGGGCGCGGTGTTCGCCGACGTGCTGGGCGACATCGTCCGCGGCCGGGTCCCGGCGGGGATGATGCTGGCCCAGCTCGGCCTGCAGGTCCTCAACTACCTGCCGATGATCCTGCCCCTGGGCCTGATGCTGGGCCTGCTGATGGGGGTGGGGCGCCTGTACCGCGACAGCGAGATGCCGGTGCTGACCTCGATCGGGGTCGGCCCGGTGCGGCTGCTGCGCCCGCTGATGATGCTGGTGGGGCCGTTCGTGCTGGTGATCGCGGCCTGCTCGATGTGGCTGGGGCCGTGGGCGCGCGAGTACTCGCAGCGGATGATCGAGGTCGGCCAGCGCAGCCTGCTCGTCGCCGGCCTGGAGGCCGGCCGCTTCGTCGAGCTGCCGGGCGGCGGCGGGGTGGTGTACGCCAACGCCATGTCCAACGACGGCACCTGGCTCGGGCGCGTGTTCATCTATCGCCAGGACGAGGGCCGGATGGACGTCACCTCGGCCCGCACCGGTACCCTCACCGTCGAGGGCACCACCCGCTACCTGACCCTCGACGAGGGCTTCCGGGTCGAGGGTCCCATGGACGGCGGCAGGGATTTCCGCCTGATGCGCTACGCCAGCAACGAGGTGCGGCTGCCCGACGCCGAGTCGCGCGACATCGACGACGACCCCGAGCTGATGCCCACCCTCGCCCTGCTGGGCGACGGCCGCCGGGAAGCGCGCGCGCAGCTGCATTTCCGCATCGCGCCGCCGCTGCTGGCGCTGGCCTTCGCCCTGCTGGCGGTGCCGCTGGCGCGCAGCCCGCCGCGGCAGGCGCGCTGGGGCCGGATCCTGATGGGCCTGCTGGCCTACGTGTTCGGGGTGAACCTGATGCTGCTGGGCACCAACGGCCTGGCCTCGGGCAAGCTGCCGGTGGCCGCGGGCCTGTGGTGGCTGCTGCTGCCGCTTCTGGCGCTCGGGGCCTGGATGTACTTCGGCGACGGCCGCGTGCGCCGGCCGCGGCGGCGCTCGTGAACGGGCCGGCGCGATGAGGCCGATCCTGCGCCTGCACGACCTGCTGGTGGCCCGCGTGGTCATCGGCACCATCCTGCTCACCTGGGCGGTGCTGACCGGCCTCGACCTGGTGCTGGCCACGGTCGACGAACTGCGCAGCGTGGGCCAGGGCCGCTACGGCATGTTCGAGGCGGTGACCTACATCGCCCACACGATCCCGCGGCGCCTGTACATGATGTTCCCGACCGCGGCGGTGATCGGCTCGCTGATGGGCCTGGGCCAGCTGGCGGCCAGCTCCGAGCTGACCGCGCTGCGCGCGCTGGGCCTGTCGCGCAAGCGCCTGGCCGCCTCGGTGGCGCTGCCGCTGCTGGTGCTGACCGGACTGATGATGGTCAACGCCGAGACGCTCGCCCCCTGGGCGCAGCGCAGCGGCGACGTGATGAAGTCGGCCGCGCGCTCCAACGACATGATGGTCGCCCAGTTCTCCGGCCTGTGGGCGCGCGAGGGCGACGTGTTCCTCAACGCCCAGTCCGGCCGCGAGCGCAGCGAAGGCGACGAAAGCTGGCTGGAACTGCACGACGTGCGCCTGTTCGAGTTCGAGCCCGACGGCCGCCTGGCGTCCATCGCCCACGCGCGCGTGGCCGAGCACCGGCCGAACGGCTGGCTGCTGCGCGACGTGCGCCGCACCCGCTTCGAGGAGCGGTCCCTGACCCAGGTGGACATCCCCGAGGAGCGCTGGGAATCCAGCCTGGACGCCGCCGCGCTGGCCGCCAGCGCCAGCATCTGGCGCCCGCGCTACATGAGCGCGGCGGAACTGCGCCAGGGCATCGACTACCGCAAGCGCAACCAGCTCGATGCCAGCGAGTTCGAAGAGCACTACTGGGGACACTGGTTCTACCCGTTCAACGTGCTGGCGCTGTGCCTGGCGGCGATCCCGTTCGCCTTCGGCAGCCTGCGCAGCGGCGGCCTGGGCCGGCGCCTGTTCATCGGCGTGGTGTTCGCGCTCGGCTTCTGGCTGCTGCAGAACCAGGTGGTGAAGCTGGCGGCGGTGTACGGCTTCGATTACCGCGTGGCCTACGCGATCCCCCCCCTGGCCATGCTCGCCGTCTCCTGGTTCCTCTTCAGGAGGAGGAGTGGGTGAGGAGAAGGCGCTTGCGAGGCACTGCCTCGCGCCCTCTCCGAACGCCCGGCGCGCTGCGCCGGGCCGGACGTCAAGGAAGGTTTGCGGGACCGCTTGCGAGGCACTGCCTCGCGCGTCCTCACCGCACCTTCGGCACCCGCACCACCCGCGTCCCGCTCGCCCGGTCGTGCCAGGTCAGCCGGTCGCGGTCGAACCACCCCCACCACAGGCCGAGCCCGGCCGCCAGCACCGACACCGTTCCCACGGCGTAGCGCAGCCACAGCGCCTTGCGGGTGGGCGCGGTGCCGTCGACGGCCACGACCCGGATCCGCCACGGGCGCATGCCCAGGGTCTGGCCACCGCGCCGCCAGCTGGCAGTGGCGTAGAGCCCGGTGACCACCCAGCAACCGGCCCACAGCAGCCACTGCAGCAGGCTGAACGGCGCGATGTTCTCGTGCGGGTCGTGGTGGCCGAGCCAGGTGTAGGCGAGCGTGAACACGGCCGACAGCAGCAGCCACAGCGCGACCACCGGCAGCAGGTCGTAGACCAGCGACAGCAGCCGGCGACCGACGTAGGCGGACGGTCGGGACGGGACGGGGGAGGCGGCGTCGGCGGGCATCGCAACAGGATAGCGGCTCGCGCGGTCGGCTAAGCTGGCGCCATGTCGAGCACCACCCCCGCCGAACGGCGCCGGCGCATGAACGCGCTGCCGCCCCTGCGCGAGTCCGACGCCGACGCGATCAACGGTTTCCTCGATGCCCTGTGGGCCGAGACCGGCGTCGCGCGCAATACCCTCGACGCCTATCGCCGCGACCTGGAAGGCCTCGCGCGCTGGCGCGACGGCGCCGGTGGCGGCCTGGCGATGCTCGACCGCGGCGCCCTGTTCGACTACCTCGCGATGCGCTCGCGCGAAGGCTATTCGCCACGCAGCAATGCCAGGCTCCTCACGGCGCTGCGCGCGTTCTTCGCCCACCTGCGCCGGCGCGGCGTGCGCGAGGACGACCCGGTTGCGCTGGTCGAGCCGCCGAAGCAGCCGAAGCCGCTGCCCAAGGCGCTTGGCGAGGCCCAGGTCGCGGCCCTGCTCGCCGCGCCCGACGTCTCCACGCCCTCCGGCCTGCGCGACCGCGCGATGCTGGAACTGATGTATGCCTGCGGCCTGCGCGTGAGCGAGCTGGTGCAGCTGCCGGCCACCGCGGTCAACCTGCGCCAGGGGATGCTGCGCGTCACCGGCAAGGGCGGACGCGAGCGGCTGGTGCCGATGGGCGAGGAAGCCCAGCACTGGCTGGAGCGCTACCTGTCCGAAGCGCGGCCCGCGCTGGCCGGCCGCCGCAACCTGCCGGCGCTGTTCCTGGGGCCGGACGGCCATCCGCCGAGCCGGCAGCAGTTCTGGGCCACGGTGAAGCGGGCGGCGGCCGCGGCCGGGATCGATCCCGCGCGGATCAGCCCGCACGGCCTGCGCCACAGCTTCGCCACCCACCTGCTCAACCACGGCGCCGACCTGCGCGCCCTGCAGATGCTGCTGGGCCACAGCTCGCTCTCGACCACGCAGATCTACACCCTGGTCGCGCGCGAGAAGCTGCGCCAGCTGCACGCGCGCCACCATCCGCGCGGCTGAAGGCGCGCCGCCTGTTGCACTGCCGCAAGGCACCCGGCGGCTTCGATGTTAGCGTTAACATTTTCGGCCCAGGGGAATGCCATGACACGTTCCATCCGTCCGCGGGCGCGCGCGAAGCGCCGGCTGCTGTCGTCCGTCCTCGCCGCGGCGCTGCTGCTGCCGGGCGCCGGCATGGCGCAGTCGCTGGAGCTCAACGAGCTCGAGTACTTCCATACCCGCGGCCTGGACGTGCTGGCCTTCAGCAACTACTACGACGGCCTGTTCAGCGATGCCAAGCATGCGGGCGTGGAGCTGATCCACCACGGCGTGCGCACCGCGACCAATGGCGACGTGCGCCTGTCGCCCACGCCCGAGCAGTGGGATCCGGTGGCGCAGATGGTCGACCGCAAGGTGGACCGGCGCACGGGCACCGTCACCACCCGCCTGGCGTATCCCGACCACGGCTTCGAGTACGACATCCGGGTCTCGCCGGCGGAGCAGGGCGTCCGGATCCAGGTGGTGCTGGACCGGCCGCTGCCGCGCGCGCTCGAGGGCCAGGCCGGCTTCAACCTCGAGTTCCTGCCGTCGGCCTACTGGGGCAGGAGCTGGGTGAGCGACACCGGCAGCGGCCAGCTGCCGCTGTACCCCGCCGGGCCGACCGCGCGCGGCGACGACGGCAAGCCCGTGCGCCTGCCGATGGCCACCGGCCGCAGCCTCACCCTGGCCCCGGAAGATCCGCAGCGCCGGGTTACGATCCGGGCGGCGACCGGCGAGATCGGCATCTACGACGGCCGCAACCAGGCCCAGAACGGCTGGTACGTGGTCCGCGGCCTGCTGCCGTCCGGGCGCACCGGCGTGGTCCTGGAGTGGACGCTGGAGGCCTCGACGGTCCCGGGCTGGACGCGCCCGACCGTGATCGGCCATTCGCAGGTCGGCTACCACCCGGCGCAGCGCAAGGTCGCGGTGCTCGAGGCCGACCGGTATGCGGACGCGCCCGGTCGGGTCCGCCTGCTGCGGATCGGCGAGGACGGCAGCGAACGCGAGGTCCATGCGGCCGACGCCGCACACTGGGGCCGCTACCTGCGCTACGAGTACTACACCTTCGATTTCTCGCACGTGCGCGAGCCGGGCATCTACGTGCTCGAAGGCGCCGGCCAGCGCAGCAACGCCTTCCGCATCGCCACGGACGCCTACGCCAATGCGTGGCAGCCCACGCTCGACGTGTTCTTCCCGGTGCAGATGGACCACATGTTCGTCAACGAGGCCTACCGCGTCTGGCACGGCCGCTCGCACATGGACGACGCCCGCCAGGTGCCGCCGAACAAGGAGCATTTCGACCTGTTCGGGCAGGGACCGGACCTCGATTCGCCGTTCCAGCCCGGCGAGCACATCCCCGGCCTGAACTACGGCGGCTGGTTCGACGCCGGCGACTTCGACATCCGCACCCAGACCCACTACGCGACGGTGATGGGGCTGGTGGACGTGTGGGAAGAGTTCCGGCCGCTGCGCGACGAGACCAGCATCGACCAGGAGAAGCAGCACGTGGAGATCCACGTGCCGGACGGCGTGCCCGACCTGCTGCAACAGATCGAGCACGGCACCCTGGCGCTGATCGCCCAGCATCGCGTGTTCGGCCACGCCATCCCCGGCATCGTCGAGCCGGACCTGGGCCAGTACACCCATCTGGGCGACGCGGCCAGCAAGACCGACGGCAAGGTGGACGACCCCAATGACCCCGATTCGCCCAACGACGACCGCCTGGCGTTCACCACCAACACCACGGCGCTCAACTACGGCTCGGCCGCGGCGCTCGCCGCCGCCAGCCGCGCCCTGCGCGGCTACAACGACGCGCTGGCCGAGGAATGCCTGGCGACCGCGATCAGGGTGTGGGATTTCGAGCATTCACGCGAGCCCAACCTGTTCCGGGTCGGCAACACCACCGGCGGGGATCCCCAGGACGAGGAGCTGCGCGCCGCCGTGCAGCTGCTGGCCACCACCGGCGATGCGCGCTACGCCGAGCGCATCCGCGAGCTGTGGCCGGTGATCGACGAGCGCTTCGGCTTCAACGGCCCGCTCGTCGTGCAGGTGCTCGACCGCATGGGCGAGGGCTTCCGTGCCCAGGTCCGCGAGCGGGCCGAACGCTTCCGCGCGGAGCGCGCGAAGATGGCGGAGGAAAATCCGTATGGCGTGCTCATCACACGCGGCGGCTGGGCCGGGAACGGCGCGGTGATCGGCATGGCCAACGGCAACTACCGCCTGCACAAGGCCTTCCCCGACCTGTTCGACATCGAACCGACCCTGCAGGGCCTGAACTACCTCTACGGTACCCACCCCGACTCGAACATCTCGTTCGTCTCGGCGGTGGGCGCGAAGTCCAAGCAGGTGGCCTACGGGTCCAACCGCGCGGACTTCAGCTTCATCGCCGGCGGGATCGTGCCGGGCGTGCTGGTGCTCAAGCCCGACTTCCCCGAGAACAAGGAGGACTGGCCGTTCTTCTGGGGCCAGAACGAGTACGTGATCAACCTCGGCGCCAGCTACATCTACCTGGTGCACGCGGCGCAGGCCCTGCTCGAGGGGCGGTAGCCGGGCGGCGGGGCGGGGCCGCGGCGCGGCCCCGCGACGGCCGTACGCAGCGGCGCGGCCAGCCGGCAGGAGCCGGCCGCATCGCGGCCGGGCTCAGCCGGGCAGCGAATTGGCCAGTGCGAACACCAGTGCCAGCACCAGCGCGGCACGCAGCAGCAGGATGCCGGCCTGCTCCCCCAGCCTGCGGAACCTGAAGTCCGGAACGCGCATCGACGTCGTCCTCGCCCGCCTTCCCCACGGGCATGCACGAAGCAGCAAGCAGGATCCGTGCCCGGCCGAAGCGCGAACGGGAGCACGGAAATCGGGGCCTGGAGTGACGCGGCGCGTCGGTTCCCGCCCGTTCGACTGCCGCGGCCTGGCACGGCGGCGCCTGCGCGTCGGGGCCGGAACGGACAAGCCCCCTGGACGGGGGCTCGGACCGGATCTGGCGGGGAGGGGGGGATTCGAACCCCCGAGGCGCTATAAACGCCTGCCTGATTTCGAGTCAGGTACATTCAACCGCTCTGCCACCTCCCCGGGAATGCGGGTGTCGCGCGGTCCCGGCACCGGATGCCGGGGGCGCAATGATACGGGCCGGGCTGCCCCCGGACAAGGCGCGAGGCTAGACTGGCCGTCCCCTCCGTTGCGGGAACAAGCCCCCCATGTCCGAGATTTCCGTGCCCGTGTCTTTCGGCGAGCTGCTCGACAAGATCTCGATCCTGCAGATCAAGTCCGAGCGCATGACCGACCCGGACAAGCTGGCCAACGTGCGCAAGGAACTGGCGGCGCTGGAGAACACCTGGATGGCCCATCCGGCCGCCGGCAGGGACATCGCCCGGCTGCGCGCCGAACTCAAGGCCGTGAACGAGCGGCTGTGGGACATCGAGGACCGCATCCGGCTCAAGGAGCGCGACCAGGCCTTCGACGACGAATTCATCCAGCTGGCGCGCAGCGTGTACTTCGAGAACGACGTGCGCGCCAGGGTGAAGAAGGAGATCAACCTCGCCCTGGGCTCGGCCTACGTGGAGGAGAAGTCCTACCAGGACTACGGCACCGGCTCGGGCGCCTGAGCGCCGGCGGTCAGCCCTGCGCCGGACTGCGGCGCGACGCCGCGGTGTCGGCGTAATCGGGTTCGCGGAAGGGCAGCAGCAGCTTTTCGAGCAGGCCCGGCTCGCTCGGCCCGATCCCGGTCTGTTCCACCGGCCCTTCCGAGTACGTGCCGAACAGGCGATCCCACAGGATCGCGTTGCAGGCGTAGTTGGTGTTGCTCTGCTCGAACACCAGCGAGTGGTGCCTGCGGTGCTGGTTGGCGTTGGTGAATACCCAGCGCAGCAGCGGCGTGTCGATGTCGAGGTTGGCGTGGGCGATCGAGGTGTTCACCACCGCCAGCACGGTCGCCCCGGCGAGGGCGTCGGCGCCCGCCCCGAACAGGCCGGCCAGCAGCACGGTCGGCAGGGCGAGCAGCAGGACCTCGAACGGGTGGTTCGCGCCGGTGTTGAGCGCGTGCAGGTTGTGGAAGGCATGGTGGAAGCCGTGCCCGCTGGCCCGCCACAGCCAGCCCCAGCGATGCACCGCGCGGTGGATCCAGTAGTAGATGAAGTCCGAGGCCAGGAACAGCAGCAGCACCTGGACCAGCAGCGGCCAGTCCGTCGGCCAGCCGAGGCCGAGTGCCTCGCGGGTCCTGGCCAGGGCGGGCAGCAGCGTGCGGCCGTACCAGGTCAGCACCAGCTGCAGCATCACCAGGGTGAGCAGGTAGAGGCCGACGAGCGTGGCCTTTTCGGCGGGACGCTGGCGCCAGCGCGGCACCGCCGGCACCAGCCGCTCCAGCACGGCGAGCACCAGGTGGGCGCCGGCCAGCGAAAGGATCGCGGCCGTGCCCTCGTCGAGGTCGAGGACGATCCACAGCGCCAGCGCGCCAGCCAGCAGCAGCGGCTGGGCGGTGTTGCGGACGGCCCGGCGCAGCCGGGGCCTGGGCGACAGGGGCTGGTTCGCGTGCATCATCGTTCCAGCGCGAGGTCGGCACGGTGACGCTAGCGCCGCGCACCGCCCAGCGCATGTGCCGGAGGCCACACCCCGGCGCGGCCGCCGGGACGGTTCAGCCGCGGTCGGCGACGTAGCGCTCGAACGCGGCCACCGCGTCGTCGACGGTCACCAGCTCCATCACCCCGTCGAACTCGATCTTGGTGCCCCATTTCAGCTCCGCCGCGGGCTTGCCCAGGTACTTGCGGGCCGCGTCGTCGTAGCGGTCCACGCAGTAGCGGCGGTCGGAGTAGGGGCCGCTGCGGGCGGGGTTGCTGGCCGCGTGCAGGCCCAGCACCTTCGTGCCCATCGCATTGGCGATGTGCATCGGGCCCGAGTCGGGCGTCATCACCAGGTCGGCGCGGGCGAGCAGGGCGGGCAGCTGCTTGAGGGTGTCCTTGCCCACCAGGTCCAGCGCCGGGGCCCGCATCGCGGCGAGGATGGCGTCGGCGGTCTCGCGCTCGAGCCGGCTGCGCCCGCCGCACAGGACCACCCGCCAGCCGCGGGACGCGGCGTGGTCGGCGACCGCGGCGTAGCGGTCGGGGTACCAGTTGCGGCGCACGTGGCTGGAGCAGGGCGAGATCACCAGGGCGGGCGTGCCGTCCTCGGGCCACTGCGCGCGGGCCCAGTCGTGCGCCTCGCCGGGCACCGGCAGGTCCCAGCGCACGGTCTGCTGGCGCAGGCCCAGCGGCTCGCAGAAACTGCCGATGGCGTCGAGCACGTGGATGCCGGGGCGGTCGGGGATGCGCTCGCGCACGAACAGGCCGTGCAGGTCCTTCGAGCGCGAACGGTCGTAGCCGATCCGGCGCCGCGCCGGCACGAACGCCGAGAGCAGGTTGGCGCGGGCCGCCACCTGCATCTGCAGCAGCGCGTCGAAGCGGCGACCGTGCAGCTCGCGGCGCAGGGCACGCATGCCGGCCAGGCCGCTCTTCTTGTCGTAGACGAGGAACTCGACCCCGGGCAGGCCCTGCAGCAGCCGGTGCTCGCCGGTGCCGATCACCCAGGTCAGCGCCACCTCCGGCCAGGCGTCGCGCAGGGTGTGCACCAGGGGCAGCACGTGGGTCACGTCCCCCAGCGCCGACAGCCGCAGCAGGCAGATCGAGCGGGGGGCTTCGGGAGGATGCGTCACGGCTTGCTAGACTCGATGGATGGTCATGGCCGCGTTCGACGCCAATGAGAGCCTGACGCCCTTCCACGACGAGCGTGGCAGCGGGGAATATGGCGCGATTCTGTTCGACTCCACGCAGTTGCGGCAAGTCGACCCGCGCTGGTTCGACCCGCTGGAGTGGGGATCGCGTGCACAGGAAGTGGGCGGCAGCGGCCGCGGCGGGGCCTGGTTCATCGAGGCCAGCCATGGCCCGCTGGTGCTGCGCCAGTACCTGCGCGGCGGCATGGCCGCCCGCTTCAGCCGCGACCGCTACCTGTGGCGCGGCGCGCACCGCACCCGCGGCTTCGCCGAGTTCCGCCTGCTGCGCGAACTGCTGCGGCGCAAGTGCCCGGTGCCGGTGCCGGTGGCCGCGTGCTACCTGCGCGGGCGCGCCACCTACCGGGCCTGGATCATCATCGAGCGGCTCACCGGGGTGCAGTCGCTGGGAGCGCTGGCGCTCGCGGATCCGGAAGGCGCGCCGTGGGAGGCCGCGGGGCGGCTGGTGGCGCGCTTCCATCGCGAAGGGCTCGACCATGCCGACCTCAATGCCCACAACCTCCTGTTCGACGACGCCGGCAAGGGCTGGATGATCGATTTCGACCGTTGCCGGATGCACATCCCCGCCACCGCCTGGCGCGAGCGGAACCTGGCGCGGCTGCAGCGCTCGCTGCGCAAGCTGGCGGGAGCGGAGGGGCGCGAAGCGGTCGACGCCGGATTCGCGCGCCTGCGCCAGGCCTACGACGCGCGCTGGGCGCGGGGGATCTGATGGCCGCGCCGGCCTGGACGCTGCGCTTCCAGGGCGTGGGCAACGCCTCGGCCACGGCGCTCGGCGCGCCCATGGCCACCATCGAGCGCGACGGGGCCCCGTGGCTCACGATCGACTGCGGCAGCGAGGGCCTGACCGCCTACCTAGACCACTACGGCGAACCGCCGCGCGCGATCTTCGTCACCCACGTCCACCTGGACCACGTGGGCGGTTTCGAGCGCCTGTTCGTGTCCGAATACTTCGACCCGGCGCGGCGCGGGCGCATGCCGCTGTACGTGCCGGCGCCGGTGGTGCCGCTGCTGCACCGGCGCGTGGCCGACTACCCGAACGTGCTGGCCGAGGGCGGGGCGAACTTCTGGGACGCGTTCCGGCTGGTGCCGGTGGGCGAGGCGTTCTGGCACGACGGACAGCGGCTGGAGGTGTTCCCGGCGCGCCACCACTGGCCGGACACCGCCTTCGGCCTGCGCCTGCGCGGCAGCCTGGCCTACACCGGCGACACCCGGCCGATCCCGGAGCAGCTGCAGCGCCACGCCGGCGCCGGCGAACTGGTGGCGCACGACTGCGGACTGCACGGCAACCCGTCCCACACCGGCATCGAGGACCTGGAGCGCGAGTACCCGCGCGAACTGCTGTCGCGCTGCGTGCTCTACCACTACGGGTCCGCGGCGGACGGCGAGGCGCTGGCCGCGCGCGGCTTCCGGGTGGCGCACCCGGGCGAGGCCTTCCCGCTCGCCGATCCCGCGCCGCCGGGCGCCGGGGGATGACCATGCCGCGGGCGCCCGCCGGGCCGATGGACTTGCTGGGCCGGCCGCTGCGCGACCTGCGGCTGTCGGTGATCGAGGCCTGCAACTTCCGCTGCGGCTACTGCATGCCCGCCGACCGGGTGCCGGACGACTACGGCCTGGATGCCGCCAGCCGCCTCTCGTTCGACCAGATCGAGACCCTGGTGCGCGCCGCGGCGCGCCTGGGCGTCACCAAGCTGCGCCTGACCGGCGGCGAGCCGCTGCTGCGCAAGGGGCTGCCGGCGCTGGTGGCGCGGCTGGCCCGGATCGGGGGCATCGAGGACCTGGCCATGACCACCAACGGCGCGCTGCTGGCGCCGCACGCGCAGGCCTTGCGCGAGGCCGGGTTGCGCAGGCTCACCGTGAGCCTGGATGCGCTCGACCCGGCCGCGTTCCGCGCGCTGTCCGGGCAGCGCGGCCGGGTGGAGGACGTGCTCGCGGGCATCGCCGCGGCCGAACGGGCGGGTTTCGGTCCGCTCAAGATCAACTGCGTGGTCCAGCGCGGCGTCAACGAGGACCAGGTGCTGCCGCTGGTCGAGCGCTTCCGCGGTACCGGCCACGTGCTGCGCTTCATCGAGTACATGGACGTGGGCACCTGCAACGGCTGGCGCCGCGACGGCGTCGTGCCCTCGTCCGAGCTGCGCGCGCGCATCCACGCGCGCTGGCCGCTGCGGCCGCTGGACGCCCAATACCGCGGCGAGGTGGCCGAGCGCCATGGCTTCCTCGACGGCGGGGGCGAGATCGGGTTCGTCAGCTCGGTGACAGCGCCGTTCTGCGGCGACTGCCACCGGGCGCGGGTGTCGGCGGACGGGCGCCTCTACACCTGCCTGTTCGCGGACGCGGGCACCGACCTGCGGGCCGCGATCGAAGCCGGGGAGGCAGCCGTGGCCGCCCGCCTTGCGGAGCTGTGGCGCGCGCGCGCCGACCGCTACAGCGAGATCCGCGGCAGCGGCCGCACGCCCCGGCGCCGGGTGGAAATGTTCCTGGTCGGTGGCTGAGGCCTGCCGCCCGTGGCGGGTCCGCGGGCAGGGCCTGCGCCAGCGCGGCTGCGCGGCTACCATGCCCGCATGAGTCGCGCCGCGAAGCCGAAGCTGACCCACCTCGACGACGAGGGCCGTCCGGCCATGGTCGACGTCTCCGCCAAGGCGGCCACCACGCGCGAGGCGCGGGCCGAATGCCGGGTGCGCTTTCCGGCCCCGGTCGCCGCCGCACTGCGCGGGTCCGGGTTGCGCAGCGCCAAGGGCGGCATCGTCGACACCGCGGTAATCGCCGGGACGATGGCGGTCAAGCGCACCCACGAACTGATCCCGTTCTGCCATCCGCTGCCGATCGACGGCGTGCGCATCGCCATCGACTGGCACGGCGAGCGCGAGCTTCGGATCGAGTGCGCGGTGAAGACCACCCACCGCACGGGCGTCGAGATGGAGGCCCTGACCGGCGCCACCGTCGCCGCGCTCACCGTGTACGACATGTGCAAGGCGCTCTCGCATGCGATCGTACTCGGCCCGGCGAAGCTGCTGGGCAAGCGCGGCGGCAAGCGCGACTTCGGGAGCGTGGGCTGATGGCCAGGGTGACGCTGCTGTACTTCGCCAGCCTGCGCGATGCCGCCGGCGCGGCGTCGGAACCGCTGGAAACCGCGGCGCCGGACCTGGTCGCGCTGTATGCCGAGGCGCAGGCGCGGCACGGCTTCGCGCTTCCCGTCGAACGCCTGCGCGTGGCGGTGGACGGCGCCTTCGCCGACTGGCGCGACGCGGTGCGCGACGGCAGCGAGGTCGCCTTCATCCCGCCGGTGTCCGGCGGCTGAGCGGGAGCCGCGCGCATGCCGTCGCCGCGTTTCCGGATCGCCGATGCACCGTTCGACATCGCGCCGCTGCACGCGCGCCTGCAGCATGAGCGCGCCGGCGCGTGCGCCAGTTTCGAGGGCCGGGTGCGCGACCACAACGATGGCCGCCCCGTGCGCGGCCTGCGCTACGAGGCCTATGTCGAACTGGCCGAGGCCGAGGGCGCACGCATCCTGGACGAAGCGCTGGCCAGGTTCGACATCCTCGAGGCCTGCGCCGTGCACCGCACCGGCGAGCTGGCGATCGGCGAGCTCGCGGTCTGGGTCGGCGCCAGCGCCGCCCATCGCGACGCCGCCTTCGAGGCCTGCCGCTGGATCATCGACGAGGTCAAGGCGCGCGTCCCGATCTGGAAGCACGAGCGCTACGCCGACGGCGAAGCGGACTGGCTGCATCCCTGCCAGACGGATCCATCCGAGCCATAGGTCCTGCACCCCCCCGGTACGGGCGAAGGAGAGTGAACAACCGCGCCACGCCAACAGATCGCTCCGCCGAATCGCATTGAGACCGTCGCCACGGGCAACACATCCGACAGCCCGTCCAACCCTCCGCCAGAACCGCCTCCGCGACCACGCACACAAGTCCAGGATTCCGAAACCACTGCCATGCGCCACCCGACCGCCCGCCTCGCCCTTCTCCTGCTCGCCTTCGCGACCACGAACTCCACCGCGCAAGACCTCCTCCTCGTCGGCAACAAGACCGACGACACGCTCTGGCAGCTCTCGCTCGACGATGGCACGCGCGTCCGCGAACTGGCCAGCGGCGCCGGCCCGCACGAGATCGCGGTGTCTCCTGACGGCCGTGTCGCCGTGGTCACCGATTACGGCCAGGAGGAGCCCGGTCGCTCGCTGACACTGGTCGACGTCGCCACCGGCACGGTGCTGCGGTCCATCGATCTCGGCGGGCACCGCCGTCCGCACGGCGTCCGCTTCCTGCCCGATGGCGACGTGCTCGTCACCACCGAGCGCAGCCATGCGCTGCTGAAGGTGGACCTCGACGCGGGCGAGGTGGTGCAGGCGATCGACGTCGGCGACGGGCTCGGCCACATGGTCGCGCTCTCGCGCGACGGGGCGATCGCCTACGTGAGCAAGATCGTCGCCGGCGCCGTGGTGCGCGTGGACCTGGCCGAAGGCCGCGTCACCCACGAGCGCCCCGCCGGCAAGGGCGCCGAAGGCATCGAGGTCGCGCCCGACGGCACGGTATGGGTGACGAACCGCGGCGAGGACACCGTCACCGTGCACGATCCGGACACGCTCGAGGTGCTGGCCACGCTCGCCAGCGAAGGTTTCCCGATCCGCGTCGTCTTCACCCCCGACGGCCGCCACGCGCTGGTCAGCAACGCCACCGCCGCGACGCTGTCGGTGTTCGACGTCGCCACCCGCGCGCCGGTGGCGACGGTCGCGCTCAAGCCGCAGGGCGAGGCCTTCCGCGACACGATGCTCGGTCGCGACGCGTTGCCGATCGGGATCGCGGTCGATCCCGCCGCGCCGCGCGCGTACGTGGCAATCAGCGGCGCCAACCGCATCGCCGTCGTCGACACGGCGGAATGGAAGGTCGTCGATGCCTGGGAGACCGGCAACGAGCCCGACGCGCTGGGCATCGTCCGCGGAGGCGCGCGATGACGACGCGGCGGGGCCGGGCGATCGCCGCGTGCGCCGTCGTCCCGGTCCTGCTGGTGGCCTGCCGCAGCGTGCCGGTGGAGCCGCCGCCGCCCACCGGCAGCGTCGAGGTGGGCCTGGTGACGCCGCCGCCCGGCGCCACGCGCATGGAACTCGCTGCGAGCCAGCGCTTCGTCTACCCGAACCTCGAGGAACCGGTGGCGATGCCGGTCTATCCGCCCGAACTCCTGCCGCTGCGGCTCGCACCGCTGGACCTGTGCGTGGAGGTGGTGATCGGCGAGGACGGGCTGGTCCGCGAGGTGCGCCGGCGCATCGATGACGCCTGCCCGGGCGAGGCCGGGCCGCACGAGGCGCGCTTCGCGCAGCTGCTCGAGGACGCGGTGCGCCAGTGGATCTTCGAGCCGGCGCTGGTCTGCAGCACGCCCGACGGCCGCCCGTCGGAGGACGCCTGCGCGGAGCCGGACGTGGTCGAGACGCCGGTGGCGCTGCGCCTGTCGTACGTGTTCGGATTCAGCCAGCGCGATGGCGAACCCGTCGTCGAACTGCGCGGCGGCCGCCAGGGCGCTGCGGAGGGGCGCTAGCGCGCGGCTACGGTCCGGCGCGCTAGCGCGCCGGCGCCGGGCATGGTCGCGAACCCTGCTAGAATCCGCATCCCGGCCACGCATCGCGTGGCCGGCGTCTCAATGGTGGCCCCGTCGGCCCCTCGCGACGCTAGGTCGAAAACCCCGCCAGGGCCGGAAGGCAGCAACGGTATCGATCGACGCGGGTGCCGAGGCAAGCTGGCGGGGCCATCGCCATGTGTGGCCTTGGTTGTTGCTAGTGCGCATGGGCGGACAGGTGCTCGCCCATGGCGACGGTGGCAGGCCGCGGCGCCCTGGTGGGACGGGGGCGGTGGCTTCGCCACCGTGCCACCCGCTGCGCGGGTGGTCGAACCCCACTTGGGGTCCTCATCGCAACCTCTCTCCGCCAGATACGCAAAACGCCCCTTGCGGGGCGC
>Ga0207873_1001118_pt1 | contig 27127 bp, 22 predicted proteins | sample BGWIniCompost_FD_187373 | JGI IMG/M metagenome (GOLD analysis project Ga0207873, IMG submission 187373) | Cellulose adapted compost microbial communities from Newby Island Compost Facility, Milpitas, CA, USA - BGW Initial Compost (SPAdes)... ...
GCGCTTTCCGGAAGCATGTCCAGTCCCGCGGCCTGGGATGCGGCTTTGGTTCCCTTGCTGCCGAGGATCAGTTCTTCCGGGTTTTCGGGAACGGGTAAGGCGTTCGCAACGGTCTGAAGCAGCATATTGTATTGCGAAGCATCGCCCACCAGAATGCCGCCGGTCAGTTTGGTTCCATCGGCACTCAGGTTGATTCGTTTATAAATACCGCGGTTACCGTCTTCGAAAACAACCGACCGGCTGCCAAAGGGGTTGCCGAAGCTTGCCAGTTCAACCCCGGCCAGCTTTAGTTTGCTGCTGCTGTCGGCGCCGGAAAATGCTTTTTTCTCACCGCAAAGATTCGCGGCCGCCACGCCGGCCATGTCGTATCCCGGCGCTACCAGGCCGAAGACGGTGTTTTCGAAAAGCGCACATTCTCCGATGGCGTACACATCGGGGTGACTGGTTTGCATGAATTCATTGACCACGATTCCGCCCCGCGGGCCTACCTGCAATCCAGCCTGGCGGGCCAGTTCATCGCGGGGCTGGATACCGGCCGAAACCACCAGCATATCGGCCGGCAGCCAGCTTCCGTCTGCGAAACGCACCCCATCGATCCGGTCTTTTCCCGTGATCTCCACCGCTTGTTTGCCCAGGTGCACCTTCATGCCCATGGCCTCGAGTTTTTCTGCCAGAACCCGGCTTCCGGCCGAGTCAATCTGTCTGGGCATCAGCCGGGGCGCGAACTCCAATACGCCGGGCGCCTCAACTCCAAGGTCCAGTAGCCCTTTTGCCGCTTCGAGCCCCAGCAGCCCGCCACCCAATACCATCGCATGCCGGGCACGCGAGGCGAACATTCGAAGCTTATCCAGATCGTCGAAGGTCCGATAAACCAAAACCCCGTTCTTTTCCCTGCCCTGTATTTCGGGTACAAAAGGTGAGGAACCGGTCGCAAGGATTAAATAGTCGTAGGCAGCTGTTTCACCACGCTGGGTGTAAACCAATTTATTTTCCAGATCGATGCGGGTAATCCGCTTATTCAGATGCAAACGAATGCCCTGCTCCCCATACCAGGACTCCTCATCCAGATAAAGCGCTTCGGCGGCGACCCCATCCAGGTATTTACTGAGATTTACCCGGTCGTAAGCAGGGTGTTTTTCTTCTCCGAAAACAGAAATTGCAAAATTTTTAGACTTTTCGCTCAATTTTTCGCAGAATTTATGGCTAACCATGCCATTTCCGACCACTATAACCTTATTTTTTACCATTATCTGAGATGTTTATCAAAAATCTACATAAAAAATCGCGTCATTTTGTAGATATATTAGATTATGCCGTAAAAATAAATCAATTATTTAAAAATTCGAGTCATTTTTGATACAAAAATTCTGAAATCGTAAAAAAAATTGGATAATTGCATCAATTATGGCAAAAAATAGAACCAAATTTTGGACATTGCTTGGGTCCGGGCCTGGAAATCCTGAATTTTTGACGTTAAAAGCTGCACGGATTTTAAATTCTGCCGAAATAGTTCTTTTTGACGAGGGAATTAGTGCTTCAATTCTTGATTTTATTCCCGATTCGTGTGAAAAGGTCGGTACGCAGGGCAATTTTTCCCGAAATTCCATCCGTGAGGTAGAAAAAATCAGTAAAAATAGGCAAGTGATCCGTTTAAAGAGCGGAGAACCCTTTCTTTTGGAGTCTGAAAGGGTGGAACTCGCCCTAGCGCGGGAATTTGGCTTCGAAACAACCTATCTCCCCGGGATCACTACCATGCAGGCCATGGGATGTTACCATATCCCGCTGACTCACCGCGGGTTGAGTGAAGGCATTCTGACGATCCGCGCCGGAAGTGCCGGCACGGCGCTGCAGACGGAACTGGCTCTGGCCCTGCAGACAAATTCCACCGTGGTGATTTACCAGGCCGTGCCCTATGTAGAGGAAATTGCGAAGCTGTACCGCTTCTTCGGGAAAGAAAATACGCCTGCGGCCGTAATCCAGAACTTTTTCACGGCGCGGGAGAAGCTTGTTTTCACAACCGTCGGGGAACTTGCCGGAACCACAAGGCAGCATCGTCTGGGCGCGCAGGGGCTCGTGGTGATCGGCGAGGTCACGCGGCTGGGGAAGCGCGTCGTGCCTGAAAGCTTTCAGAGCGGGAACGTGTAATGGACCACATCCTCGCGCCGGCCACCTATCTTCCCGTAGAATCGCAGGGCATAATCGTCCACCGTATCGGCCTGCAGGAATACTTCCCTGAAACCCTGACTTCGGCAATAATGCTGCAACTCCTTCATTAACGCAGCGCCGATACCCTGACGCTGGAGCGCGGTTTCTACAGCCAGATCGTAAACATACACCTCATTGGAAGAAAAATACACCGAGGGAAGTACGTGTGCGGTAAGACCTCCAACCACCCGGCCATCTTTTTGGGCTACAAAAAAGAACACCGAGGGCTGTTCGAGCAGCTTCTGCAGATACGCGTCGGAAGGCAAACTGACCTTTTCGTTAAAAACCAGTGCATAAAGCCGGATCAGGTCCCGAAGGCAGGACAAGTCATCCGCGTTGAGTTTTATAATTTTCATTGGGGTGGTGTTTGGAACCTAAGCTCCGGTAAATTTACAAAATCCACCCCGGCGAAAGGCGAAGTGGGGCCGCGGGGGCCCCACCAGAATATACGCCTTCGCTTCTTGCGCAGGATTATTCAGCCCATAGGGCCTTGATCGTTTCTTCCTGGCCCTTTCCGTCCGGACATGCATCCCCGGGCGTGTTTGCCCGATAGCGATTGCCCTCCACGCCGGAAATTACGCGGCTTCCCGGCATTTGAAGGAATCCGTTGGGATCTGCACGCGGAATCCAGTCGGAAGCATACCGAAGAAACTGATTCCGGTAATCTTCGGGCTGGATGGACAACCAGGATATTTCATCGTATCCCCAGGTAAAATGATCATTCAGATTATATACTCCGGGATGATCGCTTACGCCGAAATTGTCGAATTCCACCAGGAACGGACTTTTGTCGCAACTCCACCCGCTCGGGGTGATCCCCCCTTTGGTCCGACCGTAAATGGCGTCCAGATAATAGATTTTCAACTCCGATTTCATGGGATCGCCGGGGATTTCCTTTAAGCGGAGTGGGAAGGAAACGAAATCGAACAGCAGTTTACCCTCCACGGCAATGCCTCCGCCAGGCAGGTGCGCGTCGCACAGCACGGTGCCGCGTCGGGCAACACTTCTGGCAGCGCTTCTTACCTTTTCCAGCAGGTCGCGCCAACCCGCGTATCCGTTATCCCGGTCGGTCATGGACATCAGTTCGGCCTGCCCGAAATGAATCGCTTCAATGCCGGCTTCCATGTACCGGCGCGCCATGTAATAAAAGAACATGCGCGTTTCGACCTGGGAAATATCGGGGACGCTGGCTCCCGTATGCCAGAAATTGACCAGCAATCCCTGAGGATTGAGCATTTGCTCGTAGGAGAAGTTCCGGTTTTCCACTGGCAGATCGAATGCTTCGAATACCCAGGCAGGAACCGGCACCACATTGACCTTGGTGGAAACAATCTCGAAGATCGAGGCCTGAAATACGATTTCCGGATCGAAGGCGTGCATTTCCTCCACCCGGGCTTTCGCTTTTCCGAGGAAATCCGGATTGTTGAAATGCTCGGGGACATTCCACGAATAGATGGCCCGTCCGATGAATTTTGCGCCGACGTTTTTCAGCATGCGTACATCGTCCTCGCGATACGGATAAGGACCGTCGTTGAAGAATCCTTCGCTCACCAGAAATTCGGCCTGCGTGATGCTTCTGGACAGGTAGCTTTCCAATACATTCCGGGGAATGACCCCGTCGCTGAATTCATAACTTCTTTCGGCAGGCCGAACGATCTCGTTTTCAGTCACCTCGCTCTTCCGGCAGGCGGCCGTTACGATCAGTAGGATTGCAATAAATAATTTCTTCATCATGTTTGTCATTTGAGCTGCTTTTAGGGACATGCAGGCAATTCGTTTACGTTCAGTAGCGGCTCTCCCGGCGCCTGGCGGAGTTCGATAATCGCTTCCTCATTCTTTATCACGCCCTTGTCAAGGAGGTCTTTGATAAGACAGAAACCAATTTGGTTGGGGGTGGAAGCAATGGGGATTACACCGTCCGGACCGCCGTTATCCAGAATATATACATTGCCCCCGATGTGTTCGAGCGCCTGGAATCCGCTGAGCCCGTTTACCTTATAATGATTTTTGAAGATCAGGTCACCGCCGATGTGGCGGATTCCGCCGCTCCAGGCATACCAGGTATCCAGGTTCCATATCTCTCCTTTGGTGCGGTCGCCGGTAATTTCCAGGTCGCCGCCCACATAGGTGAGTTTCCCCAGACCGCCTCCGCCTGAATCCATGCTGGTTGCCGGGTTGATCCGCAGGCTCCCTTCGATGCGGGCAATTGCCGAAAAGCCGGCGTTTCCATCGGGACTAGCCCAGAAGAACAGATTCGGGCAGTTTTCGATGATCAGATCGCCCTGAATGGCGGTGTAGGCTTTGAAACCGTTCGGATTGGTCAGCTGCAGGTTATTCCGGAGGACAATGCTGCCTTCGCAGGTAACCTGGTCAAAGAAACCTTCGGTATTGGTGATGCCTGTATTTTCGATGGTCACCGTCCCCTTGGCCCAGGAAATCCGGGAAGCGATTGTTTTCAGTAGCTGATCGGTGATGGCAGATCCGGTAATCCGCAGATTCATGACCGTATCCGATAGGGGACTGAAATTTTCAACATCGCTGGCTGAAGCGATGACGTAGCTGATGATATCGCTGCCGGGCATCTCCCCGATGAGGGCGGGATCGTTTACCGAGCCGGGCGCGTTTCCCGACAGCAGCACCTGGCCATCGATGATTCCGCTCTGCATGAGGTATTTGATCACGCAGAAACCGATGTCGTTCGAAGCGCAGGGTTCGTTCTCCCCCAGGGTTACGTTGTCGGTCAGGGCAAGCGTACCTTTGAACAGCTTCAATCCCAGCAGTCCGGAAATATCGGTGAGCTGCGGATTCCGCGTAATGGTCAGGGTTCCGTTCATAAAATACAGGTTCCCAAGGTCCCTGATCGCCTTCAGATGTTTGTTGTCCCGGATGGTGAGCGCAGCGGTGACGGCATTGAGGCGGGGAATGTCCAGGAACTCGATCCCGGTATCCTCGATGATCAGTTCGGTGACTTTCTGCAGGTTCAGCACGGAAAGATCGGTGATGTTTTCACCGCGGATAATCACCGAGTGAACTTGATCGCCGCCACGGAATGCGGCTACTTCGGCCTGGCTGGTGAGTGTATGCTTGCTGCCGGCCGTCAATTCGTTCTCCGGCTCGGAACACCCTTTAAACAGGAGTATAAACGGGACGGCGAACAGCCAAAAAAATCGATGTATTCGGTTCATTTTTATTCGGTTTTAGGGTTCAGGTCAATTTCACGTTGGGGGATCGGAAAGAAATAGGCGTATTCCTCCTTAACCGTTTTATTGGTAATTCCTTCCAGGACGCGATTGATCCGCCGCAGTTCAAACAGGCCGTGGCCTTCGAACGCCAGCTCAAAGGTTAATTCATTCCAAACCGCCTCCCGGAATTCGGCGGGTGATAGGCCGGGAGGAAGATCGTCGAGCCCTGCCCGGTTCCGCACCTGGTTGACCCAATAGTAGCCTTCCGCGGTAGGTCCTGCCGCTTCTGCGTAAGCAAGCGCCACCTCTGCAAAGCGGATCAGGTAAAGATTCGCCGAAGTCCGGTGGCCGTTTGAATACGGGTCGGCGTATTTCCGGCAGAAGGGATAATAGAATGCGAACAGGGTCGGATTGGTACTGCTGAGGTTGTCTTCCGACCACTCGGCAAGCAGGCTTCCGTCGGCATTGTAAATGGTGGTCACCATCAGGCGTTTGCGCAGATCGTCGTCGTCAAACCGATGATAAAAATCATTGTCCACCCGGTAATATTGCCAGCAGGTCTGCCCGGGTTGAATGATGGTCTGCACTCCGCCGTCGCCCTGAAGGGAAGAGGAAATGTATACGGTGGGCAGTCCCAATCCGAACATCTGCGGAAGCTGGGAGTAATTTCCTTCCTGCCCTTTCCCTTCGCGGGACATGGAGGTGATGAAGATGTGTTCGATGCCGTCCCCCTGATGGCGGACGTCATACACCCTGGCCAGATCGGGATCCAATCCGTACACGCTCTGGCCGTTCAGCACGGTACCGGCTAGCTGGGCTGCTTTGCTGTACATGTTTTCGTAATCCTGCACCCATTCATAACCAGGAGCGCCTGTCATGCGGGATGAAGCCAGGGTAAGATATACCTTGGCCAGCAGCGACTGGGCGGCCACTTTGTCGGCGCGGCCCTGCTGTTTTTTGACCTCCATCATGGCGATCGCCTGTTCCAAGTCGGCGATAATGAACGCGTAGAGCTCTTCGATGCTTGCATAACGGACCTGGCCCTGGTTCACACTTTCCACGACTTTCTCGTGCAGGGGAACGCTTCCGAAGGTGCGCACCAGCATGAAGTAATTGAAAGCGCGCAGAAAATGGGCCTCGCCCAGAAACTGCTGCTTGAGCTGGCCAGAGATATTGGTCATTTTGCTGACGTTCTCCAGTACCGAGTTCGCACGGCTGATGCTTAGGTATGCGTATTTGAAGAAATACAGAAACTCTTCGGTGTTGGGCGTTACATCCCAGGTGTACAAGCTGGTTTCCAATCCTTTGTTATAGGACTTATACTGGTTGGTGGGGATATCGGTCAGGTTGAATAGGAAGCGCGCGCCGTATTCGATGTTGTTTATCGGATCGTAAGCATACAGCAATGCATGCAGCGCGTCGTTCTCCGTATTATAATAATTCTCGTTCGAATAAACGCCAAACGGTGTTTCCTTCAGCATGTCTTCGCATGCAGTGCCCACAAGGCACACGAAGGAAAGCAGGGCGATGATCAATTTTTTCATGCCTTTTAGTTAGAGTTAAAACTTTAATTCCAAGCCGGCGGTCAGTACCATGACCCGAGGATAGGGAGTCCCGCCCCGGCCGTTCTCGCCAACCTCGGCATCGTATTCACTGGTGCGCGAAAATGTAAGCGGGTTCGCTGCGTTCAGGAACACTCTTCCTGCGGTGAGAAAACTCAGCTCCGGCAGGGTATAGCCCAGGGTAACGTGCTGGATGCGCAGAAACGAACCGTCTTCCACGAACCAGGAAGAGGCAAAATATTGCCGGTCCGCCCGCAGGCTGGGGCGTTTGTTGTTCTGGTTCACAGCCGTCCATCTTCCTTCCTGAAGCGAAGGACTTTCGAGCTTCCTCAGGGAGAAAATATCGTTTCCGTAAACGGAGTAGAGCAGGACCGATAAATCAAACCCGCTTTGGTGGTAGAACCGCAGATTCAGACTCGTGGTGAAATCGGGATTCGGGTCGCCGATGATTACCCGGGCGTCAGGATCCAGGGTGCCGTCCGGATTGAGCCCTACGTAGTTGAATTCACCCGGACGGGTATTCTTGGTGGGGTTTTCCGGCATTTCCTGAATGATCCCGTTGACCTCGTAACCGTAGAAGGAATTGATGGGATGTCCGATGGCAAGCACATTCAGGTAAGCGTCGTTTAGGATGCCTTCGCCGTAGGGCTCGTAACGTACTCCGTTCGCGTCCACCAGGTAGCCGGAACTTTTCTGGCTTCCGATATCCAGAACCTTGTTGCGGTTGAGGTTAAAGATCAGCCCCGCGTCGAAGCGGAGTTTGCCCTGGGTGACAATGCGTCCGTCCACAGCCAGTTCGATTCCCCGGTTCTCGATCTTGCCGTCGTTGGTCCAGACCCGGTCAAAACCCGTACTTGGGTTCAGGAATTGCTGACGCAGCAGATCCGACGTCCGTTTGTAATAATAGTCGAAGGTTACATCCAGCCGGTTCTGCAGCATGGACAAATCCATGCCGATATCGAATTGCGCGGTCTTCTCCCAGCGCAGATTCTTATTCGCCATCCCGCCCCACTGCACGTAGCGGTTGCCAATCCCTTCCCGTCCGATTTCGCGGCCTACCCCGTAAATGATGTATTCTTCATCGCCCAGGTAGTAGTAGTCCTGCCCAAACTGGGAAATGGTCTGATAGGGGGCGATACCCTGATTACCGGAGATTCCCCAGCTGGCCCGGAGCTTCAGGTGGTCAACCAACCGGGAATCTTTCAGAAACTCCTCTTCGGACAGCCGCCAGCTGACGGCCCCCGAGGGAAAGAAACCCCATTTGTTATTATCCCCGAACTTCGAACTCCCGTCGGCCCGGGCGGTGAAGGTCGCCAGGTAACGGTTTTTATAGCTGTAATTCACCCGGGCGAAGCCGGAAGCCAGCACCGTTTCGGTGCGCGCGTTACTGATGAACTGCGTTTCGGCACCCGCCATGTTTTCGTCCTTTAGAATATCATTCGGGAATCCGCGACCCACTGTATTCAGCGACTTGCTCGTGGAGTTTTCGTAGTTGGCTCCGACCATGGCCGTGAGGTTGTGATCCGGATTGATGTTTTTTGTATAGGTTAAGTAGCCATCCAGTGTCAGGTTGGTATAGTTGGAGGCCGCCCGGCCGCCTTCCCCATTGTAAAGATCGCCCCCTTGGGTATAGACCGGCGGATTGAAGAAATTCGATTCGCCCGAACCCGCGCGTACGTTTCCACGGACGACCATCTGCAGCGGCGAGGCGATGTCCCAGTTGAACTGCAGGGTGGCGTATCCATCCAGATTACCCGCCTTGTTGACACGCTCGTTGGTCATGGCCACCGGATTGCCGTAATCCTGGGGGTTGAGTTTATAATAGGTGCCGTCCCCGTTGTACACGGGATAGAGCGGGTTCCGGTTGTAGTCCATTCCGTAATTGATATTCCGCTTTGCGCGCCAGATCCCGGATTTGGTCAGGACGGTGAGCCCATGGGCAATCTGGTGTTCATAGGACAGATCGAGGGAGGTTTTATTGTAATCGTCTTCCCGTTGCATACCTTGTCCCTGGTAGTGTCCCAGGCTGACGAAATACTGGCTCTTGTCGCTGCCGCCCTGTACTCCTGCGCTGACATCGGAGGTAATGGCGACGTCTCTGAAAACATAATCCGGCCAATTGGTATGATACGGCCAGGCCCCGCTTTGAATGTCGGCCCGGGAAGGGTAATACGTACCGGAGGGGTCACGCTGGCCGATATACAGCGGATCGAGTCCTGCATTTTCCCGGCCTTCGTCCGACAGCAAAACCATTTTATTCACATCCCGCCAGTAATCGAGGTTATCACTGAAGGAGGTGAAGTTCGTTTTTTGGTTTAACCAGATGCTCGCTCTTCCAGTTTCACCCCGTTTGGTAGTGATCATGATTACGCCGTTGGCCCCCCGGGAACCGTAAATCGCGGTAGCCGACGCGTCTTTCAGGACCTCGATGGACGAAATGATCGCGGGATTGACCGCATTGATGCCGCCTGCCGTACCCAGTGGAATCCCGTCCACCACCACCAGCGGGGCATTGGACCCGTTGATGGAACTGACTCCCCGGATCCGTACCGTGGTTCCTCCCTGGGGATTATCGTTATTCCGGTTCATGATCTGCAGACCGGAAACCCGGCCCTGCAGCAGGGACTCGAAGCTGCCCATTGAATTCTGTGCGATGTCTTCGCCTTTGATGGAGGCAACGCTTCCGGTGAGATCGCTTTTCCGGGTCGTACCATAGCCCACGACCACCACCTCATCCAGCCCGGCCACATCGGCCTTCATCACCGCCTGGATTGCGGTGCGGCCTTCCAGGGGGATCTCCAGGTTTCGGTAGCCCAGAAAGCTCAGCACCAGTACCCCGTTGGGGTTGATGTTCTCCAGGCTGAAACGCCCCTCCAGGTCGGTGGCGGTTCCCCTGTTCATACCTTTGAGCAGGACGGACACGCCCGGCAACGGCGCGCCCGCGGTATCGCTTACCAGGCCGGTGACCGAAATCAGCGTGTCCTGCGCCGACGGGGTATGGGCGGGTAAAGCTTGCGTACCGAGCGGTGCCGGCTCGATCCGTATTACCCGTTTTTCCTGGCTCCATTTCAGGGGTTTGCCTTCCAGTAATTGATTCAGGATGTATTCCAGACTTACTTCTTTGGCCTGGATGCTCACCTTCTGTTTGTCGTCCACGACCATCATATCGTACATGAACCGAACCTTTGCCTGACGTTCTATCGCGTCAAACACTGCTTTTAGCGGCGCATTACTTACCGCAACCGTAATTTTTCCCCGCTGATAGAATGCCCGGGGTTCGGCCTTCACGCCCAGGGCGCAGAATACGACCACGAGCATGCTGCCCCAGCGACTGATACATCTCACGTTTTGCTTCATTTAAGTTTTAAATTAATTTAGGCAAGCAGTTGACCGGGTGATCAACTGTTCCATGTCTTTCTCGTACTTAAAACCGGAAATCCCGCCGGTCGGGTAATAGGTTTCGTAAATTTTTTATTAATTGGGTAAAAACCGACATTAGCGGGCAGCCAATGAATGATATCGACTTGTTAATGCAATTGCAGGAGCGGCGTCCGGGTGCTTTCGACCGGCTCTATCTCGAATATCGACATTGGTTGTTTCTGGTTGCAGTCAGTTTTTTACAGGACGAAGCCGAGGCGGAAGAAATAACCCAGGAATTCCTGATCGACATCTGGGAGGAAGAACTGTATCAGGGGATTGTCGCGCACCACGGCAATTCATTGAAGAATTTCCTGTATGTAAGCCTTCGCAACCGCTGCCTGAACCGGCTGGCAAAGGACCGGACCCGGAATAAGCGCTACCTGTCCTTTTTCATTCCCGATACCCATCCGGTTATGCCCAATGATTTGGAGAACAAAGAACTGCGCCTTCAGCTCGAGGCGGCCATGGAGCGGCTTCCTCCGCGGCAGGCACAGGTATTCAAACTGGCTTATCTATCCCACAAATCCCGCCGGGAAATTGCCCGGGAGATGGATATATCGGAGGAGACCGTGAAAAAGCAGATAGCGCTTGCATTGAAAACTCTTCGTCGAATTCTCAAAAAAATCGAAAACCTATAACCCTCGGATACAGAATATCTGTTCTTAATCAGGAAATATGAAGACCAGGCCGGATCACATACACCAATTGATGACGGAAAAATTAGCGGCTGTCATCAGCGCCACCGACGAACATTATCTTGATGAATTAATCGAGCGTGATCCGGTAGTACGTCAGAAGTGGGAAGCGCTTCAGCAGGCCTGTATGCCATCCGGCGCCGAAAAAAGCGCCGAAAGGCTGCGCAGCTGGCCTGCTACAGCCGGGGAACTGCTGGCCGGTAAAACCGTGCCCCTGCGGGCCCGCAATCTGGCTTGGAAAAGGTTTGTGGGAGCCGCGGCGGCCATCGCGCTGCTGGCGGTGGCGGGTTGGCTGCTTTTCCAAGACAGGGCAGGGTCCGGGAACCCTGCCGGGGAATTGGTCTCGCGTCCCGGAGATCTCGAACACATTCAGCTCGAACTGGCCACCGGTAAGAAAGTGGACCTTTCCCAGATGCAGGACAGCCTGGTCATGGACGGAATCAGGTTAACCCGTAACGAGGAAACCCTGACCTACCGTCCTGCCGGATCGCTTGCCGGACTGAATACCCTGAGGGTCCCGGCGGGCGCCACGTACAGCATTCAGCTGGCCGACAGCACCCGCGTTTGGCTCAATTCCATGACCACCTTAAGGTTCCCCTTTGAATTTTCCGGCAGCACCCGGGAGATAAGCATTGAAGGGGAGGCCTATTTGAAAGTTGCAGAAAATTCCCTCCAGCCTTTTATCGTCCATCTGCCCAAGAGCGATGTCCTCGTGACCGGTACCGAATTCAATGTGAATACGTATCAGCATGCAACCGACCGGATTGCGCTGGTTGAAGGTTCGGTCCGTCTTACCGCGGGCACCGCTACCACCTCGCTGACACCCGGAACCCAGGCCGTGTTCAATCCCGGTTCGGGATGGACAACAAGCGCCTTCGATCCCGACCAGGTGCTGGGCTGGCGACAGGGTGTTTTCTACTTCTACGATACCTCGCTGGAAGAAATCGCTGGTGTAATCACCCGCTGGTTCGGAATTGTGGTGGTCATCGATAACCCGTCCATCCGAAACCGCCGGTTTGCCGGTATGCTGGACAAGAACCAGCCCCTCGAGGTGTTTCTGGACAACATGAAAGCCATCGCCGGTATCCCGTTTTATTATACCGATAATCGGCGGGAGCTCCATTTTACGACCGAAGACGGACGTTGAATCCTCCCGACCGGCAAGGACTAACTCCTATAAGTCAGCACCACCCCGCCATTTGCCAGCGGCTGGGTCGTTGCCAAAGCCAGGTTTTTCTTCGGTAATCCGGACGCGAATAAGGGTCGGCCCTTGCCGGCTATTACCGGTGCGATACCGATCCGCAACAGGTCGATGACATCATCCTGAAACAGGGTTTCCGATAACTTGGCGCTGCCAAAGACATACATGTCCTTGCTCCCGGAGGCTTTCCGTTTCGCAATCTCTTCGGAAACATTTTCCCTGATGAGCGTGGTGTTGTTCCAAGTGGCCTGGTCCAATGTCCGGGAACAGACAATTTTTGGAAGCGCGTTCATTAAATCCGCGATTTCCCCGGTTGCGGTCTGCCAGTGGGCAGCCATTCCTTCATAGGTTACTCTGCCAAAGACCAGGTAGTCGGCCTGATGTAACTGCTCAAGAGATAGGGTCTCCAGTTCTTTGCCCCAGATGGTTTCATGAAACCATAGGTCCCAATTGGTTTCGCCTTCGAAATAACCGTCGAGCGTCATGATGTTCCACATAATGAGCTTTCCCATGATTGTCAAATTTTAATTTCTAATACGATGTGAAGATAAAGAACTTCAGCGCTAGAGAAAGGGGGCGGTGCGACGGAATGACGGGGCATTTGCGGCAAAACAAGTGCTAATTTGCTTCTTTCGTCAAGGCAAGAATAGCTCCCTGCGGATCACTGATTATCGCATATTGCAAAGAACCGTCCCGATTGGCAGACGAATAACTTCTTTGTAGAATTGGATTAGTTGCTCCTGTGCATCCGCCGTAATGTCGGTTGAGACAATGGAGCCGATGGGGGTTTTCTTTTGTTCCATTTGGTGTTTATGAGATGGAGGAATAGTTAGTCCAAGAGTGTCTGGATCGCGAATCGGATTTGTTCTGAATAGGGCGCCTCGGCATCGTCATCGATCAGATTGCCTTCTTTATCGACCAGCATATAGCGGGGAATTCCATCAATATTGAAACGGCTACTCAACAGGGCGTATTCGTCTTTGCTCAACAGGTAATGTTTGCCTGCTATTTCTTCGGACTTGATCGTGTTTTCCCAGCTTTCTTCGGAACAAAGCACGCCCAGGTAGAGGAAAACAACATTTTTTCCTGCCATGTCTTCCTTCAGGGATTTTGCAGCCGGCATATTTGCCATGCACGGACCGCACCAGGGCGCCCAGAAATCGATGTATACTACGTTTCCCAGGTAGGGTTCTGTCAGCGCTTTAAATACCTCGCTTTGTTCAGATTGTAATGCGGGTATTACAGACGCATCCGAGGAAAGCGGCTCCGCGAGTTTCTGTGCGAGCTCGGAGTTTATCCTTTCAATCTCGCTATATATCGCGGGCGTTGAAATTTGATTCCGGTAAAACGCCAGCTTTTCCTCACTTAAGGGCTTCCGGACCCGTTCCATCAGGTCGGTTGCGATGATGCCGAATAATACGTCCTGGCCAGTTCCTGGCCTCAGCCCCGAAGCAAATTGCCGCAACCGTTCTTCCGACGCATCCATACTCAAACTAGTCGAGGCATTCTCAAAAATGCCCCGGTATTTTTCAAACAGTTCGATGGCGGCTACCGAATCGGTTTTGTAAAGGGTTTCAAAGGATAAAAATTTCTCTTCATCTCCGAGATCCAGCGTCGCTCCGTCCGCCCGGGCCCGGGCCAACACTTCCCGGAGGGAATGGCTTATCTTGGTATTTCCTGAAACGGACTGGCCATAACTCAGGTACTCCTGCAGAAAAGCTGAGTAGTTGGATGTCAATAGGCCAAGTGGATTATTTATTGGGATAAGATCCAGAAACTTCATGTAATCGGCTGAAAGAGATACCTCGCGTAGCCAGCGATACCGCATCAGGTCATCGGCGGCCGAGTACCTGATCCGTGCGTCCATCCTTGCTTCCTGGCACGGCGAAAAAACCTACCAGCGAATTTCCGAATTTGAACATGATCTCCTGGGGATTCAGCAGGTGGAACGTCGTATTAAATCGCCCCAAACTATCCAGGGAAACCAGGTGAATTTCCTGATCGCGCTGTGGCAAGGGTCTATAAATGATGTTGGCGTATTTGTAATTATCTTTTCCTGGATCAAGATAGGATTAATTTTCAGAACTTTAAATACCCGTCAGCGGTACCAGTTTGCCCTTTCGCTTGACCAGGTTTTTATAATCCCACTGAATCTGTTTCGATTTTTCCAACCATCGTCTCAGGTCTTTGGTATGGATCTGTTCGCAATTGGTGTAATGTGCCGAGGCATCTTTGAATTTTCCGGTACCGGGCTTCAAGGATTCTTCATCGAAATCCGCACCGCTCCAGAACATCAGACGCACACTGTCTTTAAGCTTATGGTACCCAACCGTGGGATTCCCATCCAGAAACCAAACAGGATGCCCGTGCCAGATCTTGTATTCTGCTTCGGGGAGGCCCTTGCATATTTCCGTAAAGAGGAGATCGCAAATACGTCTGTCTTCGTCTGACTGCGCCTGGTGATACGATTTGATTTCTTCCCGCATGGCTTTCGGTCCAGTGATTTAGAATTACGTTAAAGATAAGGCATTGAAATTGGTATCTTTAATATTATGATAAAAATAACGGCCAATAATGGCAATGAAGATTATCTGGTTGAACTTACTTCCCGTACCGGGAACAAGGTGATAGCAGATGAGCCGCTTGCGTTGGGAGGCAAGGACAATGGATTTTCACCGAAGGAATTGCTGGCATCAGCCTTGGCTACCTGTACCAATGTGACAGTCCGGATGTTTGCCCGGCGAAAGGAATGGGACCTGGAAAATGTATTGGTGGAGGTTGAACTGGAGCAATCAGACGGTAAAACAACGTTGCACAGGAGTGTCACATTCCAGGGCAACCTGGACGAAGAGCAAAGGCAACGCTTGCTGGCTGTTGCCAATGCCTGTCCATTGCATAAGATCCTGACCGGCGAGATCGCGGTGGAAACAGTGATGAAATAGTTTTATCGGGTACCTTCCGCTGTGGGTCCGTAAAGTCCGGGTACGCTCAATCCATTGGCGCGCAGGTAAGTTACCAGCTGCCCCCGGTGGTGATAAATGTGATTGCACAACAAGGTGCGGATAATCGCAGCTCTCGGGGTGGGCGGGATCGCCGCCTGGCCGCCTTTGATGAGGCTCCAGTTTTCCATGGCCTTCGACTCATCGAATGATTCGATGGCTTTTTGGGCTTTGGCGAAATTCTCTTCGAATTTGGCTACGATATTGGCGGCCCGCGTTAAGTCTTCCCTCTCATATTGATAGGCATCCAAAACAAGTTCATTTTGGTTGAGCACAGCAGGATACCAATCGTACATGGCCGCAATGTGCGAGGCCAGCTCAGCAGTTGTCCAGTTCTTCTCTGCCGGTCGCCAGTTCAGGACCGAGTCGGTTACGGCGTTTAGCAATCTCCTCGTATTTTCTCCTTCGTGGAGAAATTCATTCATCAACTCTTGTTTTAGCATGATGCGATTTATGTTTACTATTCCTGCAAATATGCATCATTTTTCTTCGATGAAAAATTTTTCGCTCTACCGCAAAACTGCGGGTGAATGGAAAGTATTTTTTCGCATCTTTGCATCCCTATAAATTTTTCGGATGAAAGCGTCCCGGAAAGCTGCCATTGGGTTTATCTTTATAACCCTGACCATAGATGTGATCGGCTGGGGGGTGATCATTCCCGTGATGCCGGAACTTCTGGTTGAGCTTAAGCATATTCCACTGAATGAAACCAGCCGATGGGGCGGTTATCTCGTAGCGGTTTTTGCAGCCATGCAGTTTTTGTTTGCGCCGCTGATAGGCAACCTGAGTGACCGATTTGGAAGAAGACCCGTTATTCTGATATCGCTGCTGGGGTTCTGCGTGGATTATCTTATCCTGGCCCTGGCTCACAATTATGTGCTCCTTTTTATAGGCCGGGTGCTGTCCGGTATAACCGGAGCCAGCTTTACCGTGGCCAGCGCCTATATCGCCGACATCAGTACCGACGAGAACCGGGCGAAGAATTTCGGTTTGATCGGCGCAGCCTTCGGGTTGGGTTTTGTGCTGGGTCCCGCGTTGGGAGGATTGCTGGCCAGCTGGGGACTTCGGGCTCCCTTTTATGCGGCGGCGGTACTTTGTTTTCTCAATTTTATTTACGGGTATTTTGTGCTTCCCGAATCGCTGAAGGAGGAGAACCGGCGGGCTTTCGATTGGAGGAAGGCAAATCCGGTTGGCTCCCTGAAATTCTTGGGTACTCACAAAACCTTATCGGGTCTTGTGCTGTCATTCGTGTTTATTTATCTGGCTGCTCACGCGGTGCAGAGCAACTGGAATTACTTTACCATGTACGTATTTAACTGGTCGGAAAAGCAAGTGGGTCTGTCTTTAGCCATCGTGGGCGTGCTGGTGGGTGCCGTGCAGGGAGGTCTCATCCGGTTCATTAACCCCAAACTTGGCGACGAAAAGACCACGTATCTGGGCCTGTTCCTGTATGCGGTGGGGTTGACACTCTTCGCGTTCGCCACCGAAAGCTGGATGATGTATGTTTTTCTGATCCCCTACTGCCTCGGCGGGATAGCCGGACCAGCCTTGCAATCCATTATCACGAAACATGTACCGGCTAACGAACAGGGGCAGTTGCAGGGCAGCTTAACCAGTCTGATGAGTTTGACCGCGGTTTTTGGTCCCCTGATCATGACCAGCCTTTTCACCTATACTACCCGCGAAGACTCCCTAATCCACTTGCCGGGCGCGCCGTTTTTATTGGGTGCCCTGTTTATGGTGGTCAGCATCGTTATTGCCTGGAAGGTATTGCATCGGCAAAAGAAGGAAAAGGAGGAACTTGCAGCGGTTCCTGAATCAACAGCGGAAAGCGAGAATATTCCCCTGTACTAGCGTGCCGAAACGGGACTAGCTTTCCAAGGCGGCTTTCAACGCTTCGATGGTTTTCTTTTGACTACCAATGAAGATCTGGTCCCCGATAATCACCACCGGTCTTTTCAGGAAGGTATCGTATTGGAGGATGAATTCCCGGTAATCGGCTTCGGTAAGAATTTTGTTTTTCAGGCCGAGCTCTTTGTATTTCAGTGACCTTTTGCTGAATAAGGATACGTGGCTCCCGGCCAGGTCATGCATTTCATCGAGTTGCTCCGGGGTGATTTTCCGGCTCCGGATGTCCTGCAATTCAAAGCCATTCCGCTCATTGATCTCAAGCGCTTCCATAATGCGTGCGCAGGTGGAGCAGGTGGAGAGGTAATAGATTTTTTTCTTCATCGTCTGGGAAACACCTAACTGACAGCCCAAATTACGAAGATTATCTGATTTCTCAGTCTTTCTCCCCTGCGATACCGGTCCGGACTTCTCCCGCACGCCGATAGCTGGCGACGATTACGCCGGTGGGCGTAACGACATGGCCGGTTAAATGGAAAGACGAGGGGAGGGCATCGCGGTTGAAAAGCTTTTTCCCCCGACCAAGGATGAGCGGGTGGATCTTCAAGCGTATTTCATCTACCAGATCATGCCGAAGCAGGAGGTGGACCAGTTCACTGCTGCCCCAAACCTGCAAATCCGGCCCTGGGGAATCTTTAAGCTTTCCTATGGCGGCAAGGTCGTTCAGGAACACGGTGTTCTTCCACTCAGACCGGTCCCGGGTATTTGACAGAACGTATTTCGTGCCCGTGTTGATGCCCGGCCAAAAACTCTCGTGGTGGGGCCAGTAATTTTCCCAGATCTGAAAGGTTTTTCTACCCAGAAGGTATTCGGCCGGCTGCAGCTCCTGTTGCACAACCTGATCGTACACTTCGTCGTCATACGGCGCCACCCAGCCTCCGTACTGAAAGCCGCCGGAGGTATCTTCTTCCGGTCCACCCGGTCCTTGCATGACTCCATCCAATGAAATCATGGATAAAACAGTTATTTTTCTCATAAATTCAAAGCTCGAAAAGAAGACGCATACCTTTACGGTGCGAATGGGACAATTAAAGGGGGGAAATGCGAACAAAGGGTACGTATCTTGCTGAAAGTCTGTTATGGAAATACGAATCAGAGAAGCCACCGAGCAGGACATCGAAAAATTATTGACTTTTGAGCAAGGGGTCATCGAGGCTGAACGACCCTTCGACCCCACCTTGAAAGACGGTCACATAACCTATTACGACCTTCCCGGCCTGATGGCAAGCAACCAGGCAATACTTGCGGTAGCCGAGCATCAGGGCGAACTGGTGGCTTCCGGTTACGCCCGATTGGAACCCGCCAAGCCTTACCTCAAGCATGAACAGCATGCGTACCTGGGTTTTATGTTTGTCGATCCGGCGCATCGCGGAAAAGGCATAAATCGATTGATCATCGAATACCTGATTGAGTGGGCCCGTTCACAAAGTATCCACGAACTGAGACTGGATGTGTACGTGGAAAACGGTCCTGCAATCAAAGCGTATGAGAAGCTGGGCTTTTCAAAGCATCTGGTGGAAATGCGCTTGAACACAGAAGACCAACCCGGAGGCTTGAACCTATGATTAAGTTTCATTAACTTGGCGATCATAATTCTGCCCCAGCTGCAGATGCATCCAGGATGAAGGCATCTAACCACATTTCGGGTGCCGGATTCTCCCTTTTGAGAACCAATACAGGTATTTATGAGGACAGATCCACTCCTTCACGCGCTGTATCAACTACCGGATTTTCCCGATGCACTCCGGCCTGATACGGAATACGGTGTCCGATTCAGAAAACATGTAGACAGCCTGGTGGAATTCAAACGTTACGATCATCCGGAAATTCTGCTAAGTGCCGGACATCGGGCGAACGAGATGTATTTCCTGAATCAAGGATTAGCCCGTGCATACAAGTACGATGACCGATCCGGCGATGAACTCACCGACTTTCTGTGGGAAGCCCCCGCATTCGTGCTGGATGCAGAGAGTTTCTACCTCCAGCAGCCATCGGAAACTTTTCTTCAGGTGTGGGAAGGGGAGGTGATATCGGCCAGCTATGCGGACCTGGAAGAAACCGCACAATTATTTCCCGAGGTCCTGTTGCTTACACGGTCCGTTGTGGTGGAACAGACCAAGTATTACCGCCAGCGTTTGGATAACATACGAACCATGAAAGCAGAAGCCCGGTATCGGACGTTGCTGGAAAAACATCCCCGCATCGTGCAGAATTTTCCGGTATATATCCTCGCATCCTTTCTAGGTATCGCTCCTACATCCCTTAGCCGATTAAGGCGTCGTTGATCTCTTAGAGCAGGAGTATTTGCTGACATTTGTCAGTTTATTTTCTGACATATGTCAGGATGAATTCAGAACACTCGTTTTAGTTTTACCCTATAACGTAATCGGCGGCGATTTACATGAGAAACACGCACATGTGTTTATCATTATGCCGGGCTGCACCGAAAGGGAAAGCCCGGTTTTTAATTGACGTTCATGAACACGATCTATTTAATAACAAGCCGGTTAATCACCCCAACGGTGAGATTGAATGGGATCGTACCGCGTATTTCCAACTTCGGCAGTAGAAACAAATTCCGCCGAAAGCCCGCTTCAGGGCTTGGGTACTGCTAAAAAACCGAAACGGCCCTTTCCCGGGAGAAAGAGCCATTTCCGTCCGCTGCGATTCGACAAGCAGCCTTACAACTAATTCAATTTAAAGCTAAACATTTTTTGGTACCCTTTTTTTCGATGTGTTAGAAAAAAAGTTCGCATTATGGTTCTAAATAAAGTAAAAATAGCCATCGTGGCATTGGTTAGTTTCTCTGTAACCGCATTTCTTGCTTTCGACAGTCCAGATCCTGTCGGCGCGGAAAATCTAAACATTGAATGGTTTCAGTACCTAGGTGATGTTCACGGTGATGCCGAAGAAAATCCCGATAACTATCAGAAAGTTACCACCCCAACCGGATGCGACGGTGGCCAATTTCTTTGTGCAATACGAGCCGAAGAAGATTTGGCTAACCCAGGACATCCTACGCAAGAAGGTGTTGACAATCCGATGAACACGGAAGAGCGTTCTACCCCAATAACTCCGTAAACCCTAATCGGATAACTTGAGAAGAAGATGGAGGCAGTAGTGCCTTCGTCTTCTTCCTTAATAACCATCATTCATTTTGTGGGATTCCGCTTGCCTCAACAACCTTTTTTGGAATAGGGAACGTATACCGTTTATCATCCGGATTTAATTCATAGAGGCTATTATTGATTCTTCGAACAATCGTTTTTTTGAAACGGGAATCCCCATTCAGTCGCCTTAAATCACTCCATCTGAGGCCTCTGAAAACAAGTTCCTTCCTACGCTCTTCGAGTATCAGAGCGAGCGCATCTTCTGGATTTTCAGATGTAATAGGTACAAATGAGTCCATACTATAGCGATTTTGTAAAAGCCTGTTCAAACCATCCAACGCCTTCAATTCTCCGGCACGTGCTAAGCACTCAGCTTTGATCAAAAGAATTTCATCAGTTGCGATTCCTCCAAATAGCGGCGAACTTCCTCCGTCGTAACCGGCTTTGTAAGCAATGTCTCCCTCGCCATGTTTAGTAAAGAACACCGCTCTTCGGAGATCGTTATCACGATATGATTCATACAACGTGGTATCAATCCTTCCATAAGGATAAACAAAACCGGCGTAGCTAAACAATGTGTTGTGGAAAATTACTTCATCGTTGTAACGCTGAAGGGGGCGTTGACTGCCTGTATCTAACAAGTTATAGTCAATGAGTTTATCATATATGCTTAAGCATGAATCCGCGTAAACCGAAGCTTGATCATAGTCTTCTATGGAGAGGTATATACGCGATAGAAGTCCGTATGCTGCCGGTTTGGAAGGCCTGGTTTTGTATTTCGGAGTTATCGGCAACAACGACGCTGCCGTTTTCAGATCCCTGAAAACTTGTTCATAGCTTTCTTGCTGAGTAGCCCGGGTTGACTTTTCGTCAATATCTGGATTTAGACGGAGGACGATCCCGGGATTCTTGGGCGCGTCGTTTGTGTTATACGGCTTTGAAAACTGTTCCAGTAATGTCGCGAAGGCGTAGGCTCTGTAAAACAATGCTGAGCCCCGAATGTTGCGCCAACTTGCTGATTCATGGGCTGAGGGTGTAAGTTTCTCTGTTCCTTCCAATACCACATTGGCTTGAAAAACAATGTGATAAGGTATGGTCCATCCATTCGCATCCGCATCATTAAACACATCGGGATTCCAGATGTATGCGTTGCTTGAAGTAGGCTGAAATTGTGATAACGCTTCCCAATTTTCCGATAACATATAGACGTCATCTGATGCTAAAATCCCGATGGAAGGATATCCGCTGTTGATGTCTGACACGTTGTCCAGGAGCAGCTGCAAATTAGCGAGTTTATCGGAAGCAACAGCTAATGATTTATTCGATTTAACGTCAAGGAAATCTTCACAAGAGCTTGTTAGGAACCCGATCCAGAACAGTGTAATGTAGAATAATGATGGTTTCATAATCGTTTTAAAAGTTAGCCTGCAAACCGAAAGACAACGAAAAAGAAGGAGGTAAAAACCCGCTCGCATAATCTGGATCCAGATTGTGTTTATTTGCCCTCCATAAAATGCCTAAATTTTGCCCATTCAAAAAAATACGCAGTTTCCGAACCGGCAATCCAGCCTGATGTCCCCTATCTATTGTGTAACTTAGATTGACATCCTGTAACCGAATATGATCGCCTTTTTCAACCAGTTCAGCTGAATTGGTGTAGAATTCATCTCGGCGGCCATTATTAGGGTAAACCATAGATGGCACTGATGTTCTATTCTCATCTCCTGGCTTTTGCCAACGATTAGTAAAGTCACTATGGCCATTCCAGAGGTTAAACATATTCCCATAGGAAATTGAAGAACGGCGAAAATAGTACCCGAAACGATAAGTAAGATTAGTTGACAACATAAAACCCTTGTATGTAAGTGTGTTTATTAGCGCGCCGGAACCTGTAGGAAGTGCGGGACCATGAAATACGAGATCGCTCACTGGCGTATCCCTGACAATGGAGCGGTAGTCTGTAGTTGACTGATTGTTAACATAACCAATTGGATCGCCGGTTTCGTGATCCAGTCCTTTCCATTGATAGCTGAAGACATTATAAAGGGGTTTGCCTTTAATAGGAATAATATTTAAGCCGGAGTTTACATAGTAACTGCCATTCGTGCTGATACTATCCAGGTTGGTTACCTTGCTAGTATTGTAGTTGAATATCAGAGTAGTATGCCATTTGAAAAGGCGGTCAATATTGGCGGAAGTGATCTCTAAATCGACGCCTTGTCCGCTTGTACTTGCAAGGTTTCGTCTGATTACACCACTTATCAAGCCTACCGTAGGATCGATCGGGGCGTCGCCGAGCAAGTCCATGCCGTCCTTGATATAATATTCAAGACTTCCATCGATTCTGCCTCCCAAACTAAAATCCAACCCAATGTTGACGGTTTTTACCTTTTCCCATCTGAGATCTGGGTTGGGATAGGTTCTTACTCTTGCATAGGGCCTGTTAGTTTGGTAATCAGTCAATTGCAAAATAGTGGTAACAGCTGTTGTGTTCTGGTCGAGATTCCCATTGTACCCGTAAGTCAATCGCAGTTTTAAATAATCCATCCACGACAAACGGTAGAACGATTCACGATGGATGCTCCAGCTTATACCTGCCGACCATAACGGAACGCCCCGCTGATTTGTGTTTACTCCAAATAAATTTGAAGCATCTTTTCGCATGCTACCCGAAACGGTATAGCGGTTCCTATAAGTATAGGCACCGTTCGCATAAAGGGACGTATATCGATCAAGCTTGCCCGAGTAGTCGGTTCGATAAGGGATTGTGGCAGTTTGATTTTGGTTATAATACATGGGGTATTCAACAAGGTAATTCACTACCGAACTGGTAAGCACGTTTTCATCGTAGCCGTAAGTGCGATGGGCATTACTGGTGTAATCATGCTCTCTTAATTCTCCGCCTGCGATTGCATCAAGTCTGTGATCATGCCAGCTTTTATGATACCTTAGTTGTCCTCTAAGCGCTTGGGAGGTTGACTCAGACGACGATTCGTCCAGAATGCTCCCTACGGGAACAGGATATGCAAGCGACGCGTCTGCGGCAACTTGAGTGAAACGATTAATCAGATCCCGGGTATAGTAGGAATCCATTCCATACCCATTCAGTGTTTTCCCTAAGCTTTGATTATATCGATATTTACTTTGAAAGGTGAGATAATCAGTTATGTGTAAATCCACACCTACATTTAATAATATCTCCCGGTCGTAGGTCGAATTATCTGAATGAAGGTAATCCTGGAGTGGAACGTATTCCCAGTTAAGTAATCCATTTTCCGGACCTTGCAAAGCAAAGGAGTGTCGGTAATCTTTTACGATAGGTAATGGAGTATCGGTTTCGTCAGCTAGCTGTGCGTAGGGATAAAGAAGTTTTCCAGCGCCCGTCGTAATATCTGAAAAACCAGGTCGTCCTGTTGTGTGCTTACTTTGTATATACGCGAGGTCTGCATGGATTTGAAGTTTCTCGTTAGGCGAAAACGTATTACTTGACCTTAAACTTAGTCTGCTGACTTGATCATCGAGATTACTAACGCCGCGATCGTAGCCCGCAGAGAGGTAATAGGCCAATTTTGAACTCCCTCCTTGCAGATTAAGTAGATACTGCTGGTTGATTGCGGGTTGATAAAGGAATTTTTCGAAATCATCCTTAACGTTAACGTTTTTTAGTCGGTCAATTTTGTCCCGTAATTGGTCGGCAGAAATATTTCCGTCCCGCTCCTGAATCAGTAGTTCAACAACCGGGCTTAACGGAGGATGATTGGGATTTGCCTCCTGAGCGGTGTAGAATCCCTTTTTAAAAAGAAACTCTTCAACCTCGATGAATTCCCGAGAAGACATAAAAGGAAGGTAATCCAGGTTTGGTTTGGAGGTGATGGCAACACTTGAATTGAAAGAAATTTGTTCTGTCTGGTTTAAGTTTCCCTGTTTCGTTGTGATCACAATCACACCGTTCGCGGCCCTCACGCCCCATATGGAGGCAGCGGCAGCGTCTTTTAATACCGTAATGTTTTCTACATCATTTGGGTTAATATTGGCTATGTTCCCTTCATATGGGAAATTGTTTACAACGATTAGCGGAGATTGGTCCGCGTAGATTGTGCTTAATCCTCTTATGTGAATCCGAGGACTGTGGGGGCGACGCTCATCAAAAGACAGCCCATTGGTAATTCCTTTGAGTCGATTTAAGATATTGTTATCAGCACTACGATTGAAAAGTTCGTTATCAATGTGAGTGAAAGAACCCGTAGCTCGTTCTTTTGGTATTATTTCGTATCCCGTAGATACCATCACGGTTTCGAGTTGTCCAATCTCTTCCTCCAATTCAATGATAAGAGGTGACGGTAGGGGCGATTTTAATTCGCTGGGGTGAAAACCAATTGACGTTACAATCAAAGTAACGGTGCTATCTGGCAGAATCAGGTTAAAGAGGCCGCCTTCCGAGGAAACCGAAACTTGGTTAGTACCCTTAAGTCTTATACTTGCACCTGCAATTGGATTATTGTCGGAGGCTGAGACCACCTTTCCGCTAATGCGGACCTGAGAGATCACGGATAGCGGGAGAATGAGAATGAATAATATCGTAAAATATAGATCTTTCATGTTTTTAACGAATGGTAAAAGTTATAAGACCGAATGGTCAATCTTCCTTTGCGATAATTAGTAGTTCAACCTCTCTTAGGTCTTTTTCCAACTTGAATCCATAGCGGGTCAATGCCTTGTCTAATGCTTTGAAATCGGAGAGGTCTTCGGTTAGAGCGAGGTCAATCGGTTCATCGTAATTTGTTTCGTCCAATACAATCAGCGAATCGGATAGCCGGTTTAATGCCCCAACGAGCACCGAAATAGGTTGATTTTGTTGATACTTTAGACTTGACACACCGCTTAGGTAATTATTTGTCCGCTCTTTTCCCGCAGAGGGAGATAATCGTTGATCTGTGATTTTCTTTAAAACGAAGCAGGGAATCGTTCTTTTTTCTACGTAAGCGTTTAGCTGAAAGAATCGGTTTAGATCTTGAAGCATGATGTGGCGACTTTCCTGCGCTCTTTTTGCTGGCATGAGCAATTCGTAGCAGAATGCTTTCTTGTCTTTTTCTTTATACCAGTCGTTTATAACATACTCTTGTTTATCTATTCCCTCAAAACGGATCCTGTTTGCGGGCCACCACATTGAAATTCCAAGTGCTAGCTTGTATAAATCGGGAACTGGTTGATTGGTTGCTATAATTCGTGCCATTCCTTCTGCGGTGTCCGTACCTGCGCGGACAGGGATTCCATCCAGGGCCGGCGTTATAATTGAACGATACAAGTACTTTTCATTCGTGCTCCCGTTTCCATCGATAAAAAGTGGTTTGCTTCGGTTGTATTGTAATTGATCACGTTTTGGACTAGCAAACCGAACCGTTTGATCATCGAGTAATCTTCGAACTGTCTCAGGCTTGGCATCGTAAGATGAGGTAGCGCCTAAATATTCTCCCTCCTGATTAATCCACACTAAGTGAGGAATCATCCGGTGGGGGAACAGCCATCGGAGTGAAGAATCCTCTACAATGGAATGCAATTCCAGGTCATTTAGGATAGTGTTTCCCTTCCAAAACGAACGAATTTTGTCGGAATCCTGATAAGTAACTGGAAGAATCTGTACCGCTTCATCAAAATTTACCTGAAGTCGGTACATTTTCGGCATGTATTCAATACAGCTCCCACACCATGTTGCCCAGAAATCCAAAATGATCAGCTTGCCACTGTAATCACTTAGACGGATGATTTCTTTTCCATCGGGATGATTAATAACCTTAAAGGGCTGTTCCCAGATTTCTTTCGGTATTTGATCGCCTATTTCAAGGCTTTTCAGCTCCGCTTGCGGTTGCGTTTGGGCTAGAACGGCCGGTGAAGGCCATAGCAATGCCAGTAAGAAGATTTTCCACTTCATTTTATCGGTTTAATTGATTGGTAAGTCAATGGTCGCCAAGCATAGGCTTTCCCGGGAGTGAAAAGATATCTGGCTCCGGGCTGACCGGCTTCTCATGCCAGACCACTGCAATAAATCGCGATAGCTATCGGATAGTTCACATCATATTCATAGAGCAAACATACCCTCGAATAAAATATGGAATAAATTTTCCGCTCTCACCGCGTGCCCGGGTCCTTCTGACCTCAAAGGAATAGGGCGCGGCGCGGCAATTCGATAGAATGATCCTGCAAGTGGTCCGGACGTGAAAACATTGCGGTCTAGGTCGGTACAGTGTGTCGGTACGGGTTCATGTTAGTAGGATATTTATGATTGGTAACTTCAATTATCCACTTCAAACCAAGCCTGTATCCAAAGATAGCAATCGGTCGGCGGCTTTGCAAGAAAAATGAATAATTTATAGCGTAAAAATTCTTGTCCTTTCGTGAGATGGCGACACGAAAGGATCCTGCCTACGAAGAGGCGCTCCGCAAACGGATAAAATGGATCGTCCAAATTACAGGCCTTGAGATCGTCGGATTCGCTGAATTTGTCGGAATATCGGTTAGCCATCTTTACGCCATCCTGAATGGCAACAAGAAACTGACTTATGAGATGGCCCGCCGGATTGCCAGAAAATTCAAATTGAAGCCGGAAGACATCTTCGACCTGGATAAGGACATCAGCGAGGAAGTCCAGAATGCGCCCGCGCTGAAAAGATTTATGGTGACTGAGCGGGAGATGCAGGAATATTTTCAAGCAACGAGAGACAGTCGGAAAGCGTCCCATTACATTGCCCATACCCTGGTGAATGCACCCATCTTCAAGGATGATGAACCGATCTATTTGTGGGAGATACAACAATATTGCGTGCTGCAAAAGCGATATTATTCCAGCG
>Ga0207873_1001120_pt1 | contig 27120 bp, 16 predicted proteins | sample BGWIniCompost_FD_187373 | JGI IMG/M metagenome (GOLD analysis project Ga0207873, IMG submission 187373) | Cellulose adapted compost microbial communities from Newby Island Compost Facility, Milpitas, CA, USA - BGW Initial Compost (SPAdes)... ...
CTGCTTTTCCAATCGATTCAGCATCTCCAGCTTAGCGCGGAGAAAGGCTTCTCTTTCGGATGCGTAGTAGGCAAGTGTAGCGCTGTCGGCGAACGCGTCCATCGCATGACCAAAGAACCACTGGTCGACGTCCTGCCCCACCCGTTCAATAGCGATGAGGGTGCGGTCGAGCGAATCGAGTTGACGTTCTGCGAGGTCAGAAAATGCATGTCCCATTTTCCTGACATTCGCGATTCCAGGGATAAGCGACTTTTCCCGAATGATATTGCGGGACGAGGCATTTGCTGTATCCCCATGCAGGATGTCCGTTCGCAACGCAGCGGCGTATGATCCGACATCGTCGTGGAGTTGTTCCAGCGCCTTCGCCAGGGGTTGGTAGCTGACACTGGTATCCAGGGAAGCAACCCGCACAATGGAATTATTGAAGAGCAGCCAGACTACTGATACCACCTGGACGGCAGCGATCAGGACAATACCCAGCCAAATCCTTCCCCGGAGTCCTGAAAATTTCAAAAAATTCAACCCTTTGCTGATCATGAAATCGCCGGATGGGCAACATTGGGTTTCCAAATCAAAAAATGCCCACTACAGCAGATCAAAATAACCCAATTAAGGAAAACGAATATTGTCAAAAATGGACCAGAAAATCACATGGGTACGACAATGGACCAATTCTTCGACTCATCATCCTCAGTCGTTCTGTCGCTCGACTTGAGCTCGCGTAGCGTAGTCGTGACCGCGGTTTTTGTTATTCCCTTCCAATCAATCTTTCACCGGGGCAACCAGGATCAGGAATGGTCTCGTGCAATAGTGATAAGAGAACATAGTGCGAGATCATGAGTAGCCCGGACGAGCCGGGCTACATCATGGAATCAACTACCCTTCACCACAAAGAGTAATCTTGATTGCTTTGAAACGAGTAATCTTGATTGCTTTGAAACGAATTGTGCGCAATCGATTGCATATTTACAGGGATATTTTTAGTTTGCCAAGACTCAAACCTAAAAAGTTTTTCGTCGGAACACGTATGCCCAGGGCTTTCATGTTTTGTCCTTATATTGCGCAACCGATTACACTTACAAACGCGTGTATCAGGATCCTGGCCATTACAACACTCCAACACTTCAACACCTGAGCACGCTCAAATGGCAACCATTCACGATATCGCAAAGGAACTCAACATAACAGCCTCTACGGTGTCAAGGGCGCTTAACAACCATCCGCGCATCAGTGAAGCCACCAAGAAGGCCGTGCTTAAAGTTGCCAAGCGACTCAACTATCAACCCAATCACATCGCAGCCGCGCTGCGCAATGGGCGGAGTAACATCATCGGCATAATCGTTCCTACTGCAGACCGCAGTTTTTTCGGATCCGTAATCCGTGGTATTGAAGAGGTCGCGAAGAGGGCTCACTACAACGTCATGATCTGTCAATCACACGACGACTATGAGAGCGAAGTGTCTACTGTCGAAGCGCTGCTCAACGCTCGTGTTGACGGCATCATGGCTTCTTTCGCGAAGAACACGGAAAACTTTGATCACTTTAAGAAGGTTCACGACAAAGGAATTCCGCTGATCTTGTTCGACCGATCATTTTCAGGGCTCGACGTGAGCCAGGTGGTTATTGACGACTATCTGGGAGCCTATCAGGCGACGGAGCATCTCATACAACAAGGTTGCCGTCGCATTGCACACTTCACAAGCGTCAAGAAGATCAGCATATACAAGGAACGCCTTCGCGGATACAAAGAAGCACTTGAGGCTTACAACATCCCCTACCGCAGCGAACTCGTACTGGAAAGCTACCTTCAGTTTGAAGACGGTATTGAAGGACTCAACCGACTTCTGGACCTTGAGGAATGGCCAGATGCGATCTTCTCAGCCAGCGCTTACAGTGCCGTAGCAGCACTAGCCGCTTGTAAGGAAAGAGGAATTGCGGTACCGAATCAGATTGCTATTGTAGGTTTCGCCAACGAGGCCTTCACCTCCTTTTGTGACCCTCCCATGTCGACGGTAGACCAGCAGAGCATGCAGATAGGCACAGCGGCAGCAGAAATCTTCCTTGAGCAGATCACCGTGGGTCGTGATCGATTTGTGCCTAAGCGAATCGTACTTACGCCTGAGCTTATAATCCGCAAATCGTCGCTGAAGAACCCGATGAAATTTAGTGAGAAATGATAACTTACGGCGCCGGACCAACGGGGGTCCAATTAACTCCCTCGCAAATGATGACGAAGACGTTTTTTACTGAAGACTTCCTCCTGTCAAACGAATTTGCCCGCACGCTGTATCACGACTACGCCAGCAAGCAACCGATAATCGACTATCACTGTCACCTCCCACCCCGCGATATCGCTGAGGATACGCGCTTCGAAAACCTCACTGCCATATGGCTTGCCGGTGATCACTACAAATGGAGGGCTATGCGCGCACTCGGCATCCCGGAGAAATACATTACCGGAAACGCCAGTCCCATCGATAAGTTTCGAAAATGGGCATACACCGTTCCGTATACGGTCCGTAATCCCCTGTTTCACTGGACCCTCCTGGAACTCAAGCGGTACTTTGATGTTGATGAACTGCTGACAGAAAAAACCGCTGACGCCATATACCAGACTTGCACGGATAAACTCCAAACGCCTCCATACCACACCAGGAATCTATTGAAGCGTATGCAGGTACGCGTTGTCTGCACCACGGACGATCCGACCGATTCCCTGGAGTATCATCGAAAGATCGCCGCAAGCGATTTTGGCGTAAGGGTAATTCCCGCCTTCAGACCCGACAAGGTTTATGCCGTAGAGGATCCGTCTGCATTCAACCAATACATCTCACGGCTTTCGGAGGTCTCAGGCGTATCGATCTCGGACTACGACGCGCTCATGGAGGCGCTCGAAAAGCGAATCGACTTCTTTCACGATCACGGATGCCGGCTCTCCGATCACGGTCTTGAACAGCTGTATCACTTTGACAAAGCGCCTGCGGACATCTCTTCAATTTTCAAAAAACTGAAAAACAACGAGTCCGTTTCCGTCGATGAGGCCAGGTATTTCCGCTACATAACGTTGCTGGGATTGTGTCGTATGTATCATGCCCGGGGATGGGCTCAGCAATTTCACCTCGGTGCACTGCGCAATAACAACACGAGGATGTTGTCAACGGTTGGTCCCGATACGGGTTACGACTCCATCGGAGATTTCAGCCAGGCGCGTGCTCTGTCTTCCTTCCTCAACGAGCTGGAGCGCACCAACCAGTTGACACGAACAATATTGTACAACCTCAATCCTGCCGACAATGAAGTGTTCGCCTCCATGATCGGCAACTTCAACGATGGGGAAACACGGGGCAAGATGCAATATGGCTCTGCGTGGTGGTTTCTTGATCAAAAAGACGGTATGGAAAAGCAAATCAATGCGCTGTCAAATATAGGATTGCTAAGCTGCTTTGTTGGTATGATCACTGACTCCCGCAGTTTTCTCTCCTACCCTCGGCATGAGTACTTCCGGAGAATACTCTGCAACCTGATCGGCAAAGATGTGGAACGCGGAGAATTGCCCGCTGACGAAAAGTGGCTCGGAAAGATCGTTGCCGACGTGTGCTACTACAACGCCCGGGAATACTTCAAATTCGAAAACGACTGATGTCCACGCGCAAGCCGCTGAACAGGAACCAGGCTGGTATCGCCACGAGGCGAGTTGTAAAAGTGGTTCAGTTTGGTGGCGGGAATTTTCTTCGCGCCTTTACTGACTGGATGGTCGACATCCTCAACGAGCGGGCTGCCTTTAACGGCGATGTAGAGATCGTTCAATCCATTGGCAGAGGAAGTGCATCCCTTCTCAATGATCAGGAAGGTTTGTATCATGTGGTCCTCAACGGACTTGTAAACGGCCAGCCATACCGTGAGGTTCGACTGATCACGTGCGTACGGGGATTTGTGAACCCGGGCGTCGAACCGGACCGCTTCCTCGCTATGGCGGAAAACCCGGATTTGACGATCATATTTTCCAATACTACGGAGGCCGGTATCGCCTTCGACCCGGAAGATTCCAATCCGGAGACCATTCCAAATTCGTTTCCCGGAAAGCTCACACTCCTGCTGTATCGGCGGTACCTGCACTTTGGTGGCGCAGCAGACAAGGCCCTCACGATTATACCGTGTGAGCTTATTGAAAGGAATGGAACGACGTTGAAAGAACTGGTGATCCGATATATCAAACTCTGGAATCTTGAGAAAGGATTTTTCACATGGGTGGATGAGCATACTACATTTTGCAATACGCTGGTGGATCGGATTGTGCCGGGATTCCCTAAGGAGAATATCAATGAAATATGGGACGAGACGGGCTTTGAGGACCAGCTGGTGGTGACAGCAGAGCCATACCACCTTTTCGCAATTGAAGGGCCGCCGCATGTTCAACAGTTGTTGCCCGGCCAGGATGCCGGCTTGAATATCGTGTACACTGATGACCTCGATCAATACCGCACGCGGAAGGTCAGGATCCTCAACGGAGGGCATACATGCCTTACACCGGTCGGGTTGCTGCTTGGCATAACCACCGTTCGGGAAGCAGTGGAGGATAAATTCGCGGGAGTGTTCCTCAGAGAGGCGATTCTCAACGAGATAATCCCCACAATCGAGAGCCCGGAGGAAGAATTGGTCGAGTACATGGACACCGTTCTCGAACGTTTTCGCAATCCGTACATCCACCATGAGCTGAAGTCGATCGCGCTGAACTCCATATCGAAATTCCGGGTCCGCGTTCTGCCCTCACTATTGGCCTATAGGAAACGGTTTGGCACCATCCCGGATCGATTGGCCTTTGCGCTGGCGTGTCTCATTCAATTCTATCGCGGCGAATGGCATGGCCGTGAGTTGCCCGTCAATGATGAGAGTCACGTGCTCAGCGTATTCCGTGAGGCGTGGAGTCAGGGAGATGTAACTCGCGCGGCATCCCAGGTGCTGACACAGCCGGATTTGTGGGGGATGAACCTGAGGGAAGTGACAGGCCTGGAGCCGTTGGTCACGACATTCCTCCGGCGATTGCAGGATCACAGCGTTCCGGATGCCTTTTTCAAAAACCATGAGCGGACATTTCCGTAATTACCTTGGAATCAAGTAATTTTGGGAATGAACCGCCGCGAATACCTCTACCGTATGGCAGCTGTTGGACTGCTGCCGGCCTTGTCGTCGTGGATGCCGATGGAGAATAACCTGATCCGGCGAAGAATTCCCCGCACACAAGAAAGCGTGACGGCCATTGGTGTAGGAACCTGGGAGACATTTGACGTCGACAGCAGCCTCACGCAGGAGCTTGAACCTTTACGTGAAGTGCTTACGCTCTTTGCCAGCAAAGGCGGCAATGTCATCGACACATCGCCCATGTATGGCTTCGCCGAACGGAACGTGGGCAATCTTTCAACCGAGGCAGGAATTAACAGCCAACTCTTCATCGCAACGAAAGTATGGACGAGCGGAAAAGAGAATGGAATCGCTCAAATGAAAGATTCGCTTCAGAAGTTGAAGCGCAATAAGATTGATCTGATGCAAATCCACAACCTGGTGGATTGGAAAACGCATATCAAGACGCTGCGTGAGTGGAAGGAGAAAGGGACGATCCGCTATATCGGAATCACCCACTACCGGGAGAACGCCTACCCGGAAATGGAAACCATCATGAAGTCTGAACCCATAGATTTCATCCAGGTGAACTACAACCTGGTCGATAGAAAAGCGGCGGATCGGCTGTTACCCCTGGCCGCAGAAAAGGGTCTTGGCGTGATTGTCAGCCAACCTTTCGGCTACGGTAGACTCTTTGATCGGGTGAAGTCCAAGGCATTGCCCGAGTGGGCAGCAGAGTTCGATTGCAGATCATGGGCCCAATTCTTCCTCAAATACATCATCTCACACCCGGCGGTGACATGTGCCATTCCCGGTACCGGCCTGCCGGCCCATATGCTGGACAACATCCAGGCGGCCTATGGTCGCCTCCCGGATGAGGCAACACGGGAACGGATGGTGAAGGTGATCTGACATGCTGCGCAACGTTCTTATCGTTCTGATTCTCGCGATCCTGGCCAGTGAAGTGGCGATCGCTCAAGACTCAAAGAAGGTATCGTGGAAAAAGGTGAATGTGCTCGTGTATACACGGAATGGCACGGGGTACGTACACGACAACATTCCCAATGCTGTCAACGCGATACAGAAATTATCCAGGGAAAAGGGATTTAAGGTGTTCGTTACGGACAATCCTTCCGTATTCACGGAGGAAAATCTCAAACAGTACACTTTCATCATGTTCCCCAGCACCAACAACGACGTCTTTGACACTGACGCACAGCGTATTGCTTTTCGCCGCTACATCCAGGCTGGCGGAGGCTTTGTGGGACTGCATTCGGTAGTTGGGACGGAACGGAACTGGCAGTGGTTTAAGCGCATGCTTGGTGGTACGTTTGCGTGGCATCCCCAATTTCAGACGCTGGAAATCGAAGTGCTGGATAAGGATCATCCTTCCGTTGCCGGCATGCCCTTGGTATGGAAAAAAGACGATGAATGCTATTTCATGAAAGAATATTATCCCGGAGTGAATGTCCTGATGGCGCACAATCTATCCGCGATGAATGCCAACGACAACGACGCGGAAAAAATAAGAGATTACGCAAGGTACTTTAGCAATTACTATCCGGTGACCTGGTATCACGAATTTGATGGAGGCATAATATGGATAACGACGCTAGGTCACGATAAGAAAGACTACCAAGATCCCGTCTACTTACACCACATCCTCCAGGGCATGGCCTTTGTTGCCGCAAGCGTCGATAAAGTCGATTATTCCAGGGCGTATGCAACGGAACGCGATACCCCTTTGCGCTAAGATGTTCACAGCCTTTCGTATCTGAACGTCGGATCCCAACTAAGTTCACTTCTAGCACGCGCAATTGACACCGTGCCATCGTCTTCAGCAATATTGTAGACTCCAGCGCGACCCCGCGTTACCGCCTTTCGCGCAGCGTCTGCAGCCGCATGGACGTGCAGTGGTCCACCCGGTGGCGGACTGTCAAAGCGTGTACCCGGTCCGTAAAACTTGCCATAGCGCAACACAACCCCTTCGTATGGACCGCTCAGTATCTGTTCCTCCAGGCTGGCGACGGCTCGCGCGCTTTCACCTGTAACCGGGTCGTCAATATTCAGAGGCGCATCTTCTGTCCAGGGTAACGGACCGGGAGCGTATACAAATGCCAGGCTCTGTGCAATTACCCGCTTCACTCCTGCTGCACGTGCGGCATTCACCAAATTCGCGGTGCCTTCCCTTCGAATGCGTGCGTTACGCGAGCGCGCTTCAGGCATCAATTTCGGATCCAGCCCGTCTGGAAGGTCCGTCAGCTGGTGGATGATAACGTCAGGTTTGGCCTGGGTTACGGCTTCCAGAAGGCGTTCTTTGTCGAACACGTCCACCATCACAGGTTCAACCCCAATCTTTCGCAGTGCATCGGCATGTCGACTATCAGGACGGGGTCGTGTCATGCCGATAACATACATCCCATCATCAAGAAGCATCCGGCACAACGGCATGCCAACTACCCCGCTTGCACCGGCAACAAAGATTCTTAGTGATGCCATAAGACTTATATGGTAGAAAAACGAAAAGGCAGTAACGAAGGTTTACGTCACTGCCTTTACACTATACGCCAACTATTGGGTTCAGCGGCCGATCACAAAGTCCAGCTTGATATGTAACGTACTTTTCGTATACCCTGTCGTATTCTCATCCAGTGGAATTCCGTAAAAGATGCCGGGTCGGAGGCGGGGCTTCGTGAATTGTCCACCGAGTACGAGTTTGCTAATCATCATGTCCGTTATCCAACTATCAGATGAGGTGTTCACAAAGTTGGCAATCTCGGCCCAGGCTGTAAATCCGCCGAAGGCGTAACCACCTTTCGCGGCAAAGTGAAAGAGGAGTTCCGTCTTCCCTTCGCTGTAGGTAGGGAAAAAGATGTCCGGGCCAATTTCGAATCCGTAAACAACTCCTTTTTCTGCTATGTGATGGTGGGCATAGTTGAGCCTGATCGTTATCGCTTCAGTGAATTCAAATATCCCATAGACATCGCTGACGATCCCTACTGACGGACGTATATAATCCGACGATGATATCAATGGAAGGTAGAGTCCAAATCCAAAATTCGATTTCCCCCTTGTTCCGATTGCTCTCTGAAAACCGAAGTAGGCATTGGCAAAGCCACTGTCGTCACCGCCCTCGTCCTTTGCAACAACGAAGGGAAGTTCAGCATTAAACGTCCAGCCATTCCTCAAGGGAAACATACCGTACAGTTTGTACACGGCTGATCCCCCGGAGGGTCCGTCGTAGAAAAAGTCGGTTTTGTACGATGCACGTGAATACTTCAACCCGACGATGCCGGTGCTATCCGGGATAGGACTCATGTCAATAAATTGCGCGTAGGCGCCAAAGCAAAGTAGCGCGGCGAAAATGCCGACACTGATGGAAAATAAAGTCTTCATTTGAATAAAGGTTAGAATTGAGGAGAAATTCAATTGCAGTTTTGGGGCTCCAGGGATGCAATCCACTGGCGGATGAGTTCAACACCTTCGTCATGGACGAGTTCGCGACCTAGTTCCGGCATGCGATCGCCAGGTTCTGCTGATTCCATCCGATACAGTAAAATCGACTTGTCGGGATCGCCGGGAACAATGTCATATGGTCGGCCGCCAGAACCAGGACCAGCGGCGATCGGCTGCTTACAAAATCCAAGACGCCCGGGATCCTGTTCTTCTATGTTCAGGTAAAGGCCAGTGTTGTTTGCCGGACCTTCGAGACGATGGCAATGGCCACAATTCACATCGAGGTATATCCGCGCTCTTTCCTCCAGACTGCCAGTGGACGGATTATCCCAAATCGGATATGTTGGCACTTGATCGGATGAATTGATTTCAGCAAGTAGCCTGTATGCCTGCCACGCTTTAATTTGGTCGGTTGATGTTCCTTCCAGTACAATCGTGCGGTTTAGATTACCTGCCTTCGGACCAATTGGTGTAAGTCGCCGACTAAAAGAGTGGCAGCCTTTGCATTCGTTCTGGTTGGGAACATGATACTTGAACGTGCCCCCGCCCGGGCCGGGACTGGGAAGTTCAAGGTCCATCCCTCCTATAGTCAGTTGAGCGTCGCTATCGTCTTCGTTCCACACATACACATACGCCTTCCACTCCGCCGCGTATCGTATGAGCAGTCGTGTTTCAATTAAATCTTTGCCTCCCAGCCTGTCGTAATAGAAGTTTTTTACCAGGATGGTACCAGCCGGGAACTCGAATACGCCGGTAGGCTTGTACGCGCCTGCCTTGTCATGCGGAACGTAAATAAATCTTGCTTTCTTCGCGTAGTCGCTGAACAGTGGTGTGTTCAGATCGTACGGTAAGAATTTTGACACAGGCCCCGCCCATGGCTGCAAATTCCGAATGGGGGTAGCAAACAGGTTGTATTGAGAAAGCCACTCAAACGGCTCGTCTTCCGGTGGCGTAATGATTCCCCTATAAGCAGGATCCCGTTCGGAATTGCAAGACAAAACAATGAACGCCAGTACCATCGCCGGGTAATTGTGGATAGCCATAGTGTAGTTACGGAAGTGTGATCGGGGGCAGTACATTGCCTTCACAGATATGCTTCGTCGGATCGAACGACGGATTGGCAAATTCTCCTGGGATGTCCAGGTTCACAAAGCCGGCATCAATGTTGTCCTTGAGACAAAGTCCCCCATTGTCTCCGGAATCGGGCTTGAATATTCCATCAACTACTATATCAGGAATTGGATAACCTCCGAACTGACTGATCAGCAGCATGCCAATTTCCGTTTGCCCAGGTCCCGTATTCAGTTTTTCGCTTTTTTGAAATTCATTGTCGTGCACGTAGATTCTCTCAAAAAAGACGTCATAGTTCGGGTCAGTGATCGGTATATCTCCGAGGATCGATACGGTGTAAAAGCTAATCACCCCAACGCCCACTACGTTGTTTCCATCGATTGTATTGTTAAAAACTTCGATATCGCGTGTCGCCATAATGAGAATGCCGGTTCCTGCCGGCGCTAACGCGGCAAATCCCCCTGCAACCGCGAAGTTGTCTCCATTGTTATCGATAACCAGATTGTCAAATATTCTTGTATGTGAACCGTACTGGGTGAGCCCCTGAAGATCAAAAGCGAGTATACCGCCAGCGTTGTCGCGGACCTCATTGCCATACACATCCGCGTTGATTGTGTTCTCCACCTGGATTCCCATCACGTTTCCTTCTGCTTTGGAATTCCTGATGATAGCATTGGTAGATTGCCCCACGTAGATACCCGCATCCGAGGCACCGCGAGCGTAACAACCATCGATCAGTACATTGGTGCAGAGAACAGGATAGATACCGTAACCACCATTTTCCGAAGACCGCTCTGCAGTCCACACTGTCTCTACATTGAGGAATGTCACGCCATTGGAATCTTTCACCTTTACGGCCTCACCTTTTGTATCCCTCACCGTCAGGTCTTCGATGGTAAAGTTCACCGCATTGTTTACCAACAGGCCGTCACTGCCACCGGACTGCCCGGCGAATGAAAGAATCGTTTGACCATTGCCTGCACCGGTGATCTTGAAATTCGTTCTGTCATCGACGTGAAGCGTAGACGTAAGATTGTAGAGGCCAGCCAGAAATTTGACCGCGGGACACCGGCTATCAATCAGGATTTCCTGAATCTCAGATTGCGTCATGTCGGGTGTCACCACACAGTTAGGACAATCCGAGCAAACTTGTCCGTCATCGTCGTCGCACGACAAGGCTAGAGCGAATATGGTTGCGATAAGAATAGTGCCGAGAAACGGATACTTAAAGCGGGGTCGTTTCGTGTCCGACGAGCCTGCTGCCGAACGCGGGAGGTTAGTTTGACTGCTCATATGGTTAAGATTTAGCGTTGATTTTGCGCCTGGATCATTCCTTGAGCAATGATAATCGACCCTAAGAGCTCACAAGTGCCATAATATGCTCACAGATGGCAAGAGTATTTGCAGAAAGCAAGGTGTGCCGCACCTAAGAAGGGAGATAGTTGCATTGTTTGCAGTCGCCACACGCAGGCATTGGCGTTTCCTGCAACGCAGCCCAGGGAATAGGCCGTCATGAATTCATTCGTACTTCAGCGTCTCAGCCGGATTAATCAAAACGGTTTTCAGGGTTCTGAATGTGATGGTCAATAAGACGAAAGTGAAAGTTAACCGTCCTGCCAGGAGAAAAACCTTCCAGTCAATGGCCACCCGGTAGGTGTCGTTCTCAGGAAATCGCCAATACGGAACCACATAGTTGAAAGGGTCGGTCTCCAGGTCGTGGTGCGTCGCTGTCAGTCGCTGAAGTTGAAAGTGGGAAAAGTGCGACTCACTCCGGCTACGATTCAGTTTCGCGAGGTACTCCTCGACGTTCACAGTTACACCATTCTGCTTTAAAAGAACATAACCATGACACCATGAGTCGCCTCCTCCCTAATAATCCATATTTGCATATTCAGGCATGTACCTGGTGAGCGCTTCACACGACAACTCCGATATTCCGAACATCCCGTTCAAACTCCTCCAGCAAGTCTCCGTAAACCCCTTCAAACAAATGCGAAAGCATTGGAGGAACTTGGCGGCAAACCGAGGAGGTGTTGAAGCTGTCTTCGTCATGACCCAACAAACTTTAGCTGCGGAATCAACTTCCAAAGATCCATCCTGGCTTCCTTCATCGTGCGGAGTACAGCAAGCCCCGCGTTCGTTATGGTGAATATGCGTTTGCGCCGCCCTCCCCTTTCACTGGTGGCACCACCCATGTGGGACTTGACATAACCCTTATCCTCCAGCCGGTAAAGCGTTACGTGTACTGCGCTAAGGTTGACATGGCGCCCGACGCGCTCCTTTATCTCATTGACGATACGGATTCCATACGCATCGTCCTGAAGCACCGCCACGATCGTCAATACCAACTCCTCAAACTCACCGAGGTATTCCTTACGCATTTCTATATATTTTGTTATACAAATAAGGATATTTATATATAGATTGTCAAAGAAATTGCGATAAAAATGCAGAGACGCCCAATTTTGGGCGCCTCTGCCTGAATCATCATCACAAATCACCATCCCGGGTTCTGACCCAGCTCAGGGTTGGTCAGCAGATGGGTCTCCGGGATTGGATAATAGTACTTTTTATCAGTCCACTCCCTGGGAATATTGCTTAACCAGGTGATTTCGCCACTGGTGCCGTTGGCCAGTTTGTGTGCCTCCGAATTTATATTTATATAGGTCACGCCGGATTCCTGCACGTCAGGCAATGTCGTGTAAAAGAAAACATCCTGGATTCCGTCCTCGTTGAGGTCCATCGGCTGGTCAGCTTGCGGAACGTAGAACCCGCGCCATTCCATCTCCATTAACTCGCCCCGCTTCCACCGTACAACATCATAAAAACGGAATCCTTCAATGGCCAATTCGATTCCCCGTTCTCTTCTTACTTCGGCAATCACCGGATCTGTGATATCCGGGAAATAAACAGATTGCAGGTAAGGATCCATGACACTCGGCAACGTCGTCAAGCCATCGGTTATTCCGGCCCGTGCCCTCAAGGCGCCCACTGTTTTGGCCCAGTCTTCGGCAGTGATCGTACCCAATTCGGCCTTTGCTTCGGCGTAGTTAAGCAAGACCTCTGCGTAACGGAACACAGACACCGACCTTTCGGCAGTTTGATATACAGAATCCTGTCAATGGTGTGAGGAGTCGGATCAATGACAAGCGGCTCTATCGCCTGGTACGCCGATTTATACGGAAAATCCTTAACGACACCAATTACTCTCCCGTTTCGCAGCCGTTCGTAGTTGTAATCGTAATATCCATTTACGTGCGGCGCACTCATGGTTGTACCGATAATTTCCTCCGGTGTCGTTCCCAGTGACCGCACAGCTGTCTCATTGAGTATTATCGAAGTGGAATCAGACACGTTACCCAACTCAAAGAAGCGTCCGGCCATCAATTCAAGACCGAAGGTTGAGGGAAAGTCGTAGTCGACATTAAACGTGTTCCAATTGTATTCTTCCTCGTTGACTTCAGGAAACTTGTAGGGAGTTTGAAGAGGGCCAAAGTAATCGAGTCGTGGCAGGTGGTTGCACAGTGTCACCTGTTGCAATTCGGGATCCTGCATCACAACATTCTTGAAGGCCTGGTAGCGGCTCATATCAGCCGATCCGCCGTGACGGATGGATATGATCTGATCACCACCAGCATTTAAACGAGATCCTTGCAGGAGATCCATCTGTCGCACCACGACTATGGTCAGAATCAACAAGAACAGCGCTACAGCGAACTGAAATCCCGTAAGGGCGGTTCGGAGTGCACGGGATCCCTTTGTAAACGAGAACCTTCCCTTGAGCACGAGTATCGTGTTGAACCCCGAGACGAAGAAGGCCGGATAAGCGCCTGATGCGAGGCCGACAAACAGTAGCAAAAGCACCATCATGGTAATGAGCTGGGGGTTCCATAAATCGGCGAACACTATAGCCTTTCCTGTGATACCGTTGAATATGGGCAGGAAGATGACGACGAGCAACAGCGACGCCAGAAACGCCGCAAACACCATAAGGAAGGATTCGATCATGAACTGCATGACGAGCTGTCCACGAAGGGATCCAAGCGACTTCCTCAGACCGATTTCCTTTGAACGCCGTGCAGACCTTGCCGTTGCCAGATTCATGTAATTGATACACGCCACGACTATAATCAGTACGGCGACACCGGCAAAGATGTAGATGTAAAGTATATCGCCCGATCCCTCATTTACCCATTGTACATCCTTGTCGAAGTGGATGTCTTTTACATTTCGCAAGATTATATCCACTGACCCTCCGGCCAACTGTTCGCGTACCTGAGGGTTTTCGGCAAGTACCTCGTCTTTGAGGTCAGTCAAATATTGTCTTAGCTTCTCCTCGCTTGCGCCTTCCGTCGTCTGTATGTACATCACCCACGGCCCGCCGGTCATGTTGTCTTCGAACTGTTCAAAGCTGCCATTGGGGCCGAAGTTGAAATACGGTTTCAGTCCATAATAATTGAGGAAATACTTCGATCGAAATGATGTGTTTTCCGGGTAATCGCGAACCACTCCCGTAACCGTGACCAGCATTTCCGAATTCCCCGTTATATACGGATGCTTCAGGAGAACCTCCTTGCCCATGGGATCGTTGTCACCGAACAACTCGCGCGCAGCGGTCTCTGTAACGACCAGGCTGTTGGGATCCTGTAATGCGGTTTCCGGATTTCCCTTGATCATCGGGAAATACATGACCTTGTGGATATCGGCTTCGACCCAATACAACTCTTCCGTTAACAGGATATTCTCTGAGTCTCTTTCCCTGACACTCGTCGGATATCCGATCCACAGGTGTTTGAAATCCTCTACTACTTCCTCCAGGTCTGCCTTCATCCGCTTGCTCCATCCGCCAGGCATAGTAGGATCGACATTGACATTGCCCTGCGCATCTCTGATTCGTATTCCAAGCCGATACGTTTGCTCGGGCTTTGGAAAGACTGAATCATACCTTAACTCACTGTGGATGTAGAGGAAGATGAGAATGGCGCTGGCCAAGCCCACCGACAAACCCATAATGTTGATGGCGGTGTGGAGCTTTTGCTTAGAAAAGGTCCGGAGCGCCAGGATGAGGTAGTTCCTGAACATAAGTTTCTGGCTATCACTTGGAGCTCGGCAATTGTTGCACCACAACACAACGTCGGCTTAAAAATACCGAAACCGGTGGCAGCAGTTGCGCCGTTTCGCAGCAACAATCCCTGATTGAGGGGATGTGATGTAGTTCGGTTGCGAACGTGAGTGACCGCTAGCGGACAGGTGCAGAGGCAGAGGCAGCGGTAGGCGGAGCGTTAATCTCAAACAATCCCGCTTTGTCGTTATTGCGGGAGACAACCACCCTCTTATTTCCGTTCGCAGAGCGTACGAGTGCCATAGCGCGAATGTCGCCTGTGAGCCATACGTTAGACTGTATTTGTGTTATAAAACCTCCGTTGCCATCATACTTTAACACAACACCCGTCGACGCATCGCATCTTCCGAGCTGAGGTTTGTAGGGAAAGAAGTTTCCGGCCGCGAGAATCTCACTGACACCATCGCCATCCAAATCCTCAAAGAGGAAACCGTTTATTGAAGAGAATTGAGCGATGTCAGGTAAAGCATGAATTTCAAAATCCGAACCCTTGTTTTCGAACCACGCCGACTCGAATCGATAGGCGTTTAAACGATATGCCTTTTCAACCGTCGCCGCAGGAGCGATATCATGTATGGTCGCATTGGCATAGTCGGCATAGGTTATGAACTTCTTTCTTAGTGATGTCATCTGGTCGAGGAGTTCATCGCGACTTGCCATGGGATAACTCTTTCCCTGTATGTAATAACAGAGTATCGGATCAATTGTGCCATCATCGTTGAAGTCGCCGGCAAACAGCTGCACCGGCTCGTCAACCGAAGCACTGAACTGGAGGTTGGTGCCCGCATTTCCCGCGAGGATGTCGACGTCCCCATCACCATCTACATCGGCCGGGAAGAGTGTAGTCCACCATCCGTTGCTGTTGCGAAGCCCAGGAAAATCGCGTCCCACCAACTTCCCCCTCTGATTCTCGAAGACCATCACAGGCATCCATTCGCCCGCGACGATGAGGTCCGGCCACGAGTCGCCGTTGTAGTCTGTCCAAATTGCGGTAGTCACCATGCCTGGATTAGTGAGATTCGCGTTCATCGTTCCGGTTACGTCGGTAAACCGGACGCTCTCGCTGTCCGAGTCGTTTCTCAGCAGGTAACTTCTCGGGAGAAGACCGTAACTAAACGGCACATGTCTTCCGCCAACAAAGAGATCGATATCTCCATCCTGGTCGAAATCAGCCGCTGCCACACAACTTCCACTAGTGACTTCACGTGGTAGTGCATCAACTGCCCGATCAAAACTGCCATCGCCGCGATTCAAGTAAAGACGGTCCTGGTACAAGTCGCTTCCCGCTTCATGCTCCGCACCACCGCTGACAACATACAGGTCCAGGTCGCCGTCGCCATCCGCATCAAAGAATACGCTACCCATGTCTTCACTCAACGCTTCTGCATCACCTATGCTCCCTGCATTTCGGAAAACACCATCAATATTTCCCAGGTACAACGTTCCTGCCTGGCCCGAAGCGCCGCCAAAGAATACGTCATCGTTTCCATCGCCATTCACATCACCGACGCTGAGCATTCCGCCTAATCGCGAAAGCTGTGAGAAGAGGAGTCGCTGCGTTTTGTAATCGACAAACACATTTTCTCTGTGAACAAAATCCAATGTCGACTCCGTGGTTACATCCTTAAGCAAGGTTGGGTTGGGAATGGGCTTCTGACCATTCGAAGGCTTTGCGTTCGATGCGTCAACGACAACCTCCTGGTCGGCCTGGAGGTTTAACGCTTTCGATTCGCTGCCATCGGGCCAAAGCACGCGTATTTCATCAATCTGATCCGCATCCCCTATTCCTATGGTCAGCATGGGGTCAACGCTTGAAAGGTATCCGCGCTGCGGATACGCTTCGTAAAAAAAAGTCTTTTCTCCGGTGCGTACCCAGACCTTCGCTCCTACGCCAAAGACATTTCCCGGGATACCCACGAGTCTGATCCTTACGTAATGACGCCCTTCGCGCTTTTCCTGATTGTTTCGAAAGAGGCCGGCCGTACCGTTCAGGTTGTTCATAACGAGGTCGAGGTCGCCATCGTTATCGAAATCTGCATAGGCTGCGCCGTTGGTGACCGCCTTAGACGTGAATCCCCAGGCTTCTGTGACGTTGGTAAATTTTATCCCATTCTCATTTCTGAAAACATAGTTGGCAAGCTCCGTGGACGGAAGGTCCTGGATCAGTTTTACATAGTCTACTTCAGCCCTGGCCTCGCGTGCGGCTTCGTATACGCTGCTCGTGTACTTCATGAAATCCATGTTGTTGAAGTCGCGCAGGTATCCATTGCCGGCAAAGATGTCCCTCAATCCATCGTTGTCGAAGTCGGCCACCAAAGGCGCCCAACTCCAGTCGGTGTTTGATATGCCTGCAAGCTGTCCTATTTCGCTGAACCGGGGAAGGCCATCTGCCGCAAATCCCCGATTGAGTTGCAGTGTGTTGCGCATGTACTGGTGGTGGTATCCGCTGTCAACCGCCAGCATATATTTATCGTACTCGTCAGGTCCCTTTAGAAGTTTCTGCCGGTAGTTGTCCTCGGGAAGCATATCAAGCACGACAATGTCTTGCAATCCATCGTTGTTCAGGTCGGCGATATCACACCCCATGCCGAACTTCGACAGGTGGCCAAACAGCGTGTGAGATACTTCCCTGAATGTTCCATCGCCGTTATTTATGTAGCAAAAGTCTTGTTCTTCGTAGTCGTTTGTGACGTATATATCCGGCCAATCGTCGTGGTTGAGGTCGCTCACGGCGGCGCTCAGGCCGAAGTTCAAGCCACTGCCGTGAATACCTGCTTCTTCGCTGACTTCCACAAACTTGCCGTTGTCATTGCGGTACAGTTTGTTGCCGAAGTAGGAATGCCGAAGGTTTCGGAGGCGACTCGTATTAAAGAACGCCGCGTAAAACATGTTCGCATGATTCAGAAGGAACATGTCGAGGTCGCCATCACGATCATAGTCGAAAAAGTATCCTTGCGTTGAAAACGTTCCGATGGCATCGAGGCCATATTTAACAGCGCTCTCTGTAAACGTTGGTATACCGCCCTTTTCTCCGCCGTTATTGATGAACAATTCGTTTGATCGTCGCGGGTAGTCGCGTACTACAGGCAGATTATATCCCTCACCCGGGGCATTTCCAGAATAGCAAACATAGATGTCCAGCCAGCCATCGCCGTTCACATCAGCAAACGATACACCTGTGCACCAGTCCGTGCGCCCCGCAACACCGGCCGTTTCCGTAACATCCTCAAATTTCCAATCACCCCGATTAAGGTACAGCTTGTTCGGTACCGAGTTTCCAACAAAATACAAATCGGGCAGTCCATCGTTGTTCAAATCACCGGCAGCCACTCCCCCGCCGTTGTAGCTGTATTCATAGGTAAGAATATTGTTGTGCTGCGTCTCAACGATATCGTTGCGAAAGGTCACGCCCGTCTCTTCAGGTACGAGCTCCTGAAACTGCGTAGGCAGCTTTTCCGTGCATGACACACCCGCAAGCAGGCAGCACAGAACTACCCTACTGAGCATCATCCTTCCAACGAACCAACGTAAACACATTACTTCCTTGTCGTTAGCATCCCCTCCTTCAGCATCCTGGTCTGTCCGGCGTAGTCGCGTACCGTTATTTGCATTACGCCAGCCGGAACGACTACCGTTCGCGTCGATTGCGAAAGGTAACCGGAGCCGTAGTAAAGTTCAATGCGCTCCTCCGTTCCGTCTTCATACGTAACATCCACCCTCCAATCGCCGGGCGCGGCGTGAAAGACTTTGCTTACATCCGCAGTATTCGTTCGCCGGAATACACGCAAACTATCGAGATTCTGCGTTGCGACAAACAATTCTCCCTTCGCCGACTGCAATCGGGCCAGAGCTTTCGCATCGCCGGGTACCCAAAAGCCGCTATTCCGAGCCGAGATGTGCGTAAAAGATCCTTTTCCATCGCCAAGCAACACAACCCCCTCAAGCGCATCATAACGTCCCGAGAAAACTTCATTGCCGTAATCATTACCAACAGCAACAATGTCGAGGTGCCCGTCCCCGTTAATATCCGTAGCAACAATTCCATTCAGCGGGGCAAGTTGTGCGGGTAGCGGCAACGGTCGTACACTGAATGTGCCGTCGCCATTGTTTTCGATATAACTCGAGCTTGAATAATTTACGGTGAAGATCATCATGTTTTCCTTGTCATACGGCCTCAGCAGTTCTTCCAGTGTTGTCTGACCATACTGACGATATCGGCTGAACTGATTCCGGAACAGCGGACTCTGGCCATACAACTCGTCCCAGAAGTGCACAGGGTATTCTGCCATTGCACCTTCGGGAGTCTTGAAGTAGCAGCTCAGAATCGGATCAATGCTTCCATTGCCGTCGAAATCCTTGGCGTAAACGCGTAGTGGATGTTCGTTGCTTATGCGATAGAAGTTGTTCCGACCAAGGTTTCCCGCCACGTAATCGATGTCTCCATCTTTGTCGAAGTCTGCACCCGTAATGCTTGTCCACAATCCCACATAGTTTTCGAGCCCGCTTGTCTCCACACGTTGCAAGCGGTTGTCGGTGTTTCTGAATATAGTTAACGGCATGAGTTCTCCAGCGACAAGAAGATCGACCTTGCCGTCGCCATCATAATCAGTCCAGAGGGCATCGGTGATCATGCCGGCGTTAGCTAGATCGCCGCAGATTGTCTCCGTTCCATCTTTGAATACTCCACCCTCATTGATCAGAATGCAACTTCTCGGCGCAAGCGGGTAAGCACCCGGCACTACACGTCCGCCGACAAACAGGTCCAGATCGCCGTCTCCGTCGAAATCTGCTGCCCGCACGCACGACCCGCTTGACGTTTCTTCCGGAAGGGCTTTGGGATCCCATTGAAACGCCCCCCGGCCGTTATTTTTATAAAGCCGATCCTGTAAGCGCAAATCGCCCTCGGCAAACTCATAGCTACCGCTTACCGCGTACAAATCCTGATCACCATCGCCGTCAGCATCAAACAACAGCAGTCCGGCATCCTCAAAGCCACGGTCATCAGTAGTTGTTATTGTCGAGATGCTAAATGTTCCATCCGCGTTTTGACTGAAAAGGTAAGCATCATACAGAGCCGACTTCCCGGTAACAAGATCCTCGAGGCCGTCCCCATTCACGTCTCCCACGGCAATGGAGGGACCAGCCTGGGAAAATTTATGGGGAAGTGTACGTTGGCGGAAAAAATCGACCTTATCCCACTCACGATGCCGATATCTTAATCCCAATCTCTGCGATACTTCGTCGACAAGCGTGGCGGGTGACGGTCTTCTCATCGTAACGTTGGCGTAGGTTGCATCGGAATAGTCGAGCGTCAGAACCTGATCGGCAGGAACATGCGTCAACACTTGTACCTTGCCGTCCGGCCATTGTACGATCAGTGTGTCTACGGTTGTGGAATTGCCCAGCCCGAAGTGAACTACATCCTCGACGGTTGAAAGATATCCACGATATGTAGAATGATCGTGGTACTGAGTCTTACCTGAGTCATATGTCAGAATAACTTTAGCACCAACGTTTGATCTCCTCGTGTTGCGATCCGCAAGCTTCACGCGCAAGTAGTGGCTGACTGATGCTTTATCGCCGGAATAAAGCGTGTTTTCGTAGAGGAACGCGATATCGTTGATGTTGTTGAGGAGAAAATCCAGATCACCATCATTATCGAAATCAGCAAATGCAGCGCCGGTCGAAAAAGAAGGATGGCTCATACCCCACTCACGCGAAACATTTGAAAAAGTGAGATCGCCGTTATTTCGAAATGCGTAATTGGGGATCTTGAGTTCCGGAATAGAGTCGATCAATGCGCGTTGCGTGCTGAGAATGCCGAGTTCACGCTTGAACATAACGTAGTCACGATCCGTGACGTCCTTGGGGAATCCGTTTGTGACCAGCAAATCGCGGTAACCGTCGTTGTCAATATCAACGATTAACGGCGCCCAGCTCCATTCTGTCTGGTGGATTCCCGCGAGTTGTCCGATCTCGCTGAAGTCTCCGTTCCCGTTGTTGAGCTGAAGCATGTTACGCATGTACTGGAATTCATATCCGTACTGCATGTTGTTGATGTAATTGTAATAAGTTGCACCCGCACCCGAGATCGTTTTTCGACGGAGATTATCTTCCGGCAGCATGTCGAGCGTCACAATATCGACATAGCTGTCGTTGTTGATGTCCGCGGCGTCCACACCCATGGAGAACAGCGACTGGTGCTTTAGTCGGGACGCGATCTCGTTAGTGAACGTGCCATCGCGGTTATTGATGTACAGCACATCGTTGGAGACGTAGTCGTTACCAATGTACAAATCCGGCCAACCATCCTGGTTAAAGTCCGCGACAGCAATACCAAGGCCGTAGCCTTCGATCAATATCCCAGCTTCCAGCGTTACGTCGCTGAACGTACCATCGCCGTTGTTCCTGTACAGCCGGTCGTTGTTGAGCGCCGAACCATCCATGATGCGCGGGCGGTAGTTGCTGGGGATAAGGTCGCTTTCGAGATTAGTAAGTACATAGAGGTCCAGGTCGCCGTCCTTATCATAATCCAGGAAGGCGGCATTCTGACTGTACCCCGTGTCTGCCACACCATACGTTTTTGCCTCATCCACAAATTTCGGCACGCCATTCTCATCCATGCCTTTGTGGATGAACAGAGCATTGGCCCTCGCAAGCGGATTGTTGCTGATAGTGGCGCAGACATAGATATCGAGAAGTCCATCCTGATTTACGTCTGCGAGTGCCACACCGGAGTACCACTTGCCATCGCCCGCGATTCCCGCTTCTTCCGTTACATCTTCGAATCGAAGGTTGCCGCGATTAAGGTAAAGTCTGTTTGGCACCATGTTGCCGCTGAAAAAGACGTCGGTGAGACCATCGTTATTGAAATCGCCCACTGCCACACCTGCACCGTGGTACATATACTGTACGGTGAGGATGTTGATCGTGTCTCTTTCCAATACTGTGTTTTCAAAATCGATACCCGATTCGGAAGGTGGCACGAGCCTGAACAACGTCTGTCGTCGATCAGAGCAGGAGCAGGTTGCGATGACCGCGGCGAAGAAGAGAATATAAAACCGAAAAGCCACCGGGCGTGGCATGTGCAAACCCGGTGGCTTGATGGAACAATATTCGGATTTAGTATAACGGATTCTGGACAAGGTTGCTGTTTCGGTTCATTTCATCCTGCAGGATTGGCAGGAAGTACATCTTATCGTTCCAGGCTCGGTCCTGCACCTTCGCCACTTCATAGGTTAGTGGCTGTCCGAACGGTTGGCGGATGATAATACCATTGGCGTTGCGACCGAGAGCCTGTGGCGCAATCATCCACCTTCTCACATCGAAATATCGATGCTCTTCGAAAGCCAACTCTACCCTCCGTTCATTCCGGTACCGCTCCCTGAGGGCATCACCGGTTTCCGTGATATCAGGCATGCCGGCCCGGGCTCGGAGGAAGTTGATGTATTTCTTGGCTTCATCGTCCTCTCCCAGTTCGATGCAGGCTTCTGCATAGTTGAGATAAATTTCTCCCAACCGGAAGAAGTGCCACGGCGCTTCCTGGTTGCCACCAGCTGCTGCATATTCGTGTTCCACGGTGGGATCGATGAACTTCCTCAAATAATATCCTGAGTATCCCCCATTCCAATCTTCGATCGGACCGTCACGGGTGTCAAGGCCCGGCACCCAGTTACCCGGGCTGGTTTCCACCGAGCGGATAATCACCTTACCATCGGGGTCGAAGTCCGCCGCGTCAGCAGGTCGGGGCCTCCACGGCGCATGATCATACAGTATTGACGCGTAGAACCGCGGATCCCTGTTTTCATACGGGGCACTGGCATGCGTTGGATTGTTCCAGTCGAATTTCGATCCGTCAATCATTTCGTAATCATCGACCAGTTCCTGAATGGGTGTATTGCCACCCCAGTTGTGATAACCATTCGGCCCGTTTGTCAACCCAGGAAGCGCATTGTCTTCCCAACCACGACTCTTTATAAAGTAGCGGCTGAAGATGGCTTCCTTGCTGTCCTTCATGAGGAACACGTCGGTATAATCCTGAACCGGATCGCCCGTGGCATCCTGAATTTCATAGATGCCCAGATCAATTACTGCCTTGGCGGCGTCCTTCGCGGCTTGCCATTTGGACGTGCGATCACCCGAGACTGAAATTAATTCAGGGTGAGCATACCCTCCGGCCCACGAAGGATCATTGTAAAGATCGCTTGCCGCATAGAGCAGTATCCTCGCTTTCAAGGCCAGAGCTGCACCGCGTGTAGCCCTTCCGATATGCTTCGGGTCGTCGTGCTGCAGTGGCAGAATGGCGGCCGCCTTGTCGCATTCGCTTACTATGTAATCAATGCAGTCCGCAAGCGAGCTGCGGGCAACGAGAAAGTCGTCACTAAGATCAAACGTTCTTTCGACGATCGGAACCCCTCCGTGCAGCCGCACCAGATTGTGGTAGAAATATGCATTGAGAAAATGCACTTCTCCCTTCATGCGCTCACGCCAGCCTTCATTTCCATCGAACGGAACCTCATCGATGTTCTCAAAAAAGAGGTTCACCTGGCGAATGCGGCGATAGAGCTCGGTCCATCGATACGATTCGAAATCTCCCCTGTTCCACGAGCCGATATCGGCGGGGGTCAGGATTGATTGAACCACCTGCGCTGAGCCATAGTTGTGAATGAAGTGCGACTCATCCGCGAGCGAGCCAACCATGAGTTCGCGAATACCGTGGTTAAGTCCCCTATACATTTCGTTGACGAAAGCCTCAACCAGCGCGGGGTCGTTCCATACCACGGCGTCACTCAAGTTACCTGGCGGATCAACATTGAGAAATTCTGTGTTGCACGATCCGAAGGTGAAGAATGCGATGGCGAGATATATTTTGCGTATATGTTTCATATCCGTGCAGTTAGAAGGTCAGACTTACACCAACATTGTATACACGCTTCTGAGGGTACACCGTTCCGTCCTGATTGTCGGTTTCAGGATCGAATACATCAAACTGGTCCCACGTGATCAGGTTGACCGCGTTGACGTAGATTCGTGCAGAGCCCAAACTCACCTTGCTCACAAGTTCGGGAGGCAGCGTATAACCCAATTGCACGTTCTTCAGACGAACGTAGTCAGTGCTCCGATACCAATACGTGTTGGCCTGTGATATCCAGTATTCATCCTCCCTGTTAAAGGTGCGTGGCTTTTCCGAGTTCGGATTTTCAGGTGTCCACCGGCCCTCAGCAAAATCAAGAAGGAAGTTGCCGAAGTCACCTGACTGTGTGCGGATGTATTGCTTTGCTCCCGCTGCACCCTGGAAGAGAATGGAAAGATCAAAACCTTTGTAGTTGGCGGTGAGCGACAGACCACCCTGGAACCTGGGGATGTTGTTATACTCCTGACGCACGCGGTCCCTGCCGTCAATTACACCGTCGTCGTTTACGTCTTCAAATATGATGTCGCCCGGTCTTGCTCCCGGCCAGTGCGGATAAGCATCCACTTCAGCCTGATCTTTAAAGACACCTATGGCATTGTAGAACAACTCGCTGCCAACAGGTCGGCCGGTGGATACCTGCCACGGGTCAAAGCCAGGCGCTTCGTCCCAGAACAGAATCTTGTTCTTTGCATATCCCCCATTCAGCCCGACGGAGTAGCTGAAATCACCAGCTTCGCCATAATAGTTGATCATGAAATCAATGCCTCGATTACGCAGTCGTCCCAGGTTTTCATCCGGGGGCTCAAACCCGGCGGTGAAAGGAACGGACCCGGTACGACCGATCAGCATTTTTGATCGGATGTTGTTAAAGTAGTCAACTTCAAATGAAATGCGTCCATCAAAAAGAACCCCTTCCAATCCAATGTTGGTGTTGTTGGCTACTTCCCATGTAATATCAGGATTGGCAACCGATGTCGGTGTGATGGTGGTTACCAGTGTATTGTAGTTAAAGATGTAGCCACCGCCGAATCCAAATGAAGAAAGGAACTGAAACTCATCTTCTCTTGGATTGTCAGAGATTCGGTCGTTACCCAATTGTCCCCACGAACCGCGGAGCTTCAACCGATCGACAAATGCGACGCCTTGCATGAACGGTTCTTCAGACAACACCCAGCCTGCCGAGAAACCAGGGAAGAAACCCCAGCGTGCATCTTCAGGAAAAATGTAGGAGGCATCATACCGCCATACCATTTCCAGCAGATACTTCTCAGAGAAGCTGTAGTTGATCCGACCAAAGTAGTTGAGACGGGCCGTCTCGAATATTTCATTCTGGTTATTTCTGGCGTCGGTACTCTCGTTCTTGGTACCGGCGAACAACTGTCCGATTGCCGGCGAGATAAAAGCATTTCTGAACGCCTCGAAGTGATTGCCCCACAACTGTTGCTTTTCAACACCAACCATAAATCCAATGCCATGCGCACCGAAATTCCGGGTGTAGTTCACATAGGCGTTCGTCGTGCGACCGGAAGTACGTTGCAACGACTCCGTCAACTCTGGCGTGCTGCTTCCGCGCGCGCCCTTGACCAACACCGGCTCTCCGTTGGAGTCATACGTTTCATAATCCCATGTATACAGGTACCACGGTGTGCGGAACCTTTTGACAGGACGGAAGCCCTCGTCAAACGCGGCGTTAAGAATTACCTGCAGACCTTCTACCCACGGCACATCGATCGTACCTCTGAGGTTGCTTTGGAAAACGTAGTTGTTGTCTTCCACGTAACCTGTCGCGTTTGTACTCACGACAGCGGGGTTTACGCCGTTCTCGATGTCGGGTCCCGGCAATCCGTTAGGCCAGTATGCCGGAAGATTCGGTTTACCGCGGATCAGCATACGGAAGATCTGGTCGGCGCCGACCGTAGGGAAGTTTCGGTTTTCCTGCCTTCCCGTCAGATCAACCGACACCTTGAGGAAATCCGTGATTTTGGCGTCGAGGTTGGAGCGGAAGCTGTACTGATTGTACTTCGTCGCGCTATTCTTGTAGAACCCATCTTCCATGATCTTGCCCAGGGAGACGTAGTATCGCACACCATCAGCCGAGCCACCATTTATCGATAGGTTCAGGTTATCCTGCATGGAGACATCCTTGATTACGGCATCATACCAGTCCGTGTTAGGGTATTTCCACGGATCAGAACCGTCGCGGAATTTTTGTATTTCTTCCGCGGTGAACCGAGGCGGCAGCCCGCGGTATTCGTCAATTTCATTAAGCATCGTAGCATAAGTAGCCGCATCAGCTACCCTGGGAAGACGCGTAGGCGTGTTAAAACCCAGATTGTAGTTGAGATTGATTTCAGGCTTACCAACTGCTCCGCGTTTGGTGGTGACGAGAATTACCCCATTGGCCGCCTGCGCGCCATAGATAGCCGCCGACGCATCCTTCAGGACAGTGATACTCTCAATGTCTGCAGGGTTGAGCCGTGAAAGGCCGCCGCTACGATTCGCAATACCGTCAATTACGATAAGGGCAGACGAGTTTGCGATCGTGTTTGTGCCCCGTATCCTTATTTGCGAATCATCGTAACCTGGCTCACCCGACCGATTGATGAATAACACGCCCGGGAGTCGGCCCACGAGCGCGTTCGAAACGTTGGTTACGGGCATTTGTGTAATCACATCGCCTTTCACCGAGGTGACTGAGCCCGTCACGGTAGCCTTGCTCTTCTCGCCATAACCCACCACGACTACCTCCTGCAGGGCCTGCACGTCCGGCACCAGTGTGACATTGATGGTTGACTGTCCGTTGATTGCAACTTCCTGCGTGACATAACCTATGAAGGAGAAGACGAGGGTTTCTGTACCATCGTCGACCGTAATTTGGTACGCCCCGTCGACATCTGTCACGGTTCCATTTGCTGTGCCCTTAACGAGCACGTTAACACCCGGAAGCGGGTCACCAGCATCCGAGGTTACTCTTCCGGAAACGGAAAAAGCGTTCATGCTGGCCTGAACTTCGGTGTCGTCGTTGACTTCAATTTCGTTGTAGGCCGCTGCGCGAGGCGCCTTCAGCTTTTTCAGCACGATCCGATCGTTGACGGCCTCGTAGTTAATGTAGAGGGGATGCAGAAGTTTGGTCAATACGGTCGACAGCTTTTGATTGTGCACATTGATCGTGACCTTCCGGTCGAGAGGCACAAAATTCTTGCTGTATACAAACCGAACGGAAGCCACCTCCTCAATTTCTTCCAATGCTGTGACCAGGCTTTCGTTGGTTACGTTAAGGGTGACGGACCGCCCTAGGGCATCCTGCGCGTAACTGACCTCAGCCCGAGAAATCCCTGTAAGGACCAGCATAGCTACCACCTGACTCAACGTTACTCTCATAACCGACCCGAGGTTAGGGTTTTGTAGAAAGTGTTTCATACATTTGGTGTTGTTTCGT
>Ga0207873_1001123_pt1 | contig 27078 bp, 25 predicted proteins | sample BGWIniCompost_FD_187373 | JGI IMG/M metagenome (GOLD analysis project Ga0207873, IMG submission 187373) | Cellulose adapted compost microbial communities from Newby Island Compost Facility, Milpitas, CA, USA - BGW Initial Compost (SPAdes)... ...
GGAGAGGCGGAACGAGCTAACACCGGAGGCCCGCCGCCGTCTGGCAGCCGAGCTCTCCGCCCGGTTGCGGCCGCGTGTGGACGGCGGCTCCGAGTTGGACGACGAGCAGTTCCTCATCCAGCTGCTCGCCGAAAAGGACGCCTGACGGCCGAGCCCGTCACTCAGGCCCTGGTCTCGAGAGCGCGGCGGGCGGCCTCCTGTTCCGCCTCCTTCTTCGAGCGGCCCTCTCCCCTGCCCCATTCCTCGCCGTCGACGAGCACGACCGCCGTGAACACACGGGCGTGGTCGGGTCCCCGCCCTTCCACCACGTACTCGGGGCGGCGCTGGTCGGCGGCCAGCAGCTCCTGGAGCCGGGTCTTGTAGTCGCGAGAACCGGGCGCGGCCGCCTTGGAACGGACCCGGTCCTCCCACAGCTCGAGGACGATTCGCCGGGCCGTCGGGTAGCCGGCGTCGAGATGGATGGCGGCGATGAGCGCCTCCATGGCGTCCGCCAGGATCGACTCCTTCTCCCGTCCACCCGAAGCCTCCTCGCCCCGGCCGACTCGCAGATAGGAGCCGAGGTCCAGCGAGCGGGCCACCGCCGTCAGCTCCTCCCCGCTCACGGACGCTGCCCGGATCTTGGCGAGCTCCCCCTCGGGGTAGTCGGGGTAGGTGGCGAACAGGAACTCGGTGACGGCGAGCCCCAACACAGCGTCTCCCAGGAACTCGAATCGCTCGTTGTGGCCGACCCCGGGATGCTCGGCGGCGTAGGAGCTGTGGGTCAGGGCTTCGGCGAGCAGGTCCCGGTCGGAGAAGGTGTGACCGAGCGCCTGCTCGAGGGACTCGGTGTCTTTCATGCTTCGGCGATCCGCTGCGCCAGACGTCCGACGAGGTCGGCCTGGGCGCCTTCGCTCGCCATCCGCAGGGCGTTGGAGATGGATCGGGCGGTGGATGAGCCGTGCCCGATCACCACCACGCCGTCGACACCGAGGAGGTGGGCTCCTCCGTAGGTCTCCGGGTCGAGCCGGGATCGCAGTTCAGCGAGAGCGGGCTGCATCTTTGCCTGATCCTCGGGAGGGAGATGCGACATCGCCTCGGCGGCGAGCAAGAGGACCATCCGGGCAGTGCCCTCGACCGACTTGAGGAACACGTTCCCGGTGAATCCGTCGGTGACGATGACGTCCGCTTTGTCGGCGCCGACGTCGCGGCCCTCCACGTTGCCCACGAAATTGAGGTCCGACTCGGCGAGCAGGGTGAACGTCGCCCGCTCCAGGTCTCGGCCTTTGCCCTCCTCTTCGCCGTTGGACAGGAGGCCGACCCGAGGGTTGGCCATCTCGAGGAAGACCTCTGCGGCGACCGCTCCCATGATCGCGAACTGGAGGAGGTGGATCGGCTTGACGTCCGGGTTGGCTCCCGAGTCCAGGACCACCGTGGGGCTGGGCGGGGTGGGCCAGATCGAGGCGATCGACGGACGCTTCACCCCGGGCACTCGCCCGATGTGGATGGTGCCAGCTGCCATCGCCGCCCCGGTGGAGCCGGCGGAGAGGAAGCCGGCCGCCTCGCCCGACTTGACCATCCGCGCCGCGACCGACACCGACGCATTGGGCTTCTCCCTGATCGCCCGCGCCGGGTCCTCGTGCATCCCGATGACCTCGGGAGCGTGGACGAGGGGCAGAGACGCTCCCAGCCTGTCGAGGTGGGGCTTGATCGCCTCCTCGTCGCCCACGAGCACGACTTCGACGCCCGCTTCGGCGGCCTGCACGGCCCCGGCGACGGGCTCAGCGGGGGCGTGGTCGCCCCCCATCGCGTCGAGGGCGATGAGAGTCAATTGTCAGTCGACCTCGAGCGCCTCTCGACCCTTGTAATAACCGCAGTTGGGGCAGGCGCGGTGAGGGCGCCGCGGCGCCTTGCACTGCGGGCATGTGGACATGGAAGGCCGGTCGAGCCTCCAAGCCGCCTTGCGCTGCCGTGTGCGGCTGCGCGACATCTTCTTCTTGGGCACCGCCATGAGCAGCACTCCTCCATCGATGATCGACGTCAATGATCCGGGGAATCGAACAGTCCCTGGAGAGCGGCGAAAGGAGAGCTCACCGGCTCGTCGTGACCGCCGCAGGGGTTTCTATTCAAGTCGCTTCCGCACGTCGGGCAAAGTCCTGCACAGTCCGGGCGGCACAGCGGGCGAAGCGGAATGGCCAACGCGATCTCGTCTCGTACCGGCCCGGCCAGGTCGACCGTGTCGTCCCGGCCGAGCTGGTAGCCGTCGTCGTCGGGCTCCGGCTCGTACACCTGCTCGGAGGACACGTCGAGGTCGACATCCCATTCGATCAGACAGCGAGTGCAGACCAGGTGGGCGCGGGTCGTGGCCCGGAACTTGGCCCGAACGCCGTCGGGGATGCCCTCGATGACGGCCTCGGCTTCGACGGGACCTTGCACCCAGGACTCGCCGACCCGCAGGTCCACGTCCATGGACCCCGAAACGGATCGGCGCTCGCCGGGGCGGCCGACGAGGTCGGAGACTTGGAAATGGAGTTCTTTCACAGGGGCACTTCTGGTGGTTTGGGACGCGCTTTGTGGAGCTCCTCACGGGAGTAATGGACTTTGCCGAGCAGCTCGCTGAGCAGGTTCTCCACCCTCTCGAGCATACGTTCGATCTCGTCCTCTGCTTCGAGACGGAGCCGGCGGGCCTCTCCCTCTGCTCGGCGAACGAGGATGTTGGCTTCTTCCACCGCCTCGGCAACGATGTGCGACTCCGACACGAGGCGGCGGGACTCCGCCTTGGCCTTTTCGATGATCTCTTCGGCCTTCTCGTTGGTCCGGGCGATGAAGGCCTCCCGTTCCCGCACCATCCACCGGGCTGCCCGCAGCTCGTCGGGCAGTTCCGCCCGCAGTTTCTCGAGCATGACGAGGAACTGTTCCCGGTCGATGAGGACGCTCGACGACAAGGGCATGGTCTTGGCGGCGTGGAGATGGGCGATCAGGTCGTCGACGATGTCCTGGAGTTCGCCGACGGTCGCCCGATTGCGGGGCTCGTGGATCGCCGGCTCCCTGTCTTCGGTCTCCTCGATGTCGTCCAAGCCGACGGGGATCTCGTCGAGGGGATCCGGTTCCGCGTAGTCCTGGTGAGTGGGCGGGTCCTGGTTCATCCCAATCGCTCCTCCAAGGCGGCGGCGACGTGTTCCGGCACGAGGCCTCGGATGTCGCCCCCGAGTCTGGCAACCTCTCGCACCAACGACGAAGAGAGATACGACCACTCGGGGTTCGTGGGCAGGAACACCGTCTCCACCCCCGTGAGCGAGTGGTTCATCTGGGCCATCTGCAGCTCGTAGTCGAAGTCGCCCACGGCCCGCAGGCCCTTGACGATCACGTCCACGCCGACGGCCCTGGCGAAGTCAACCAAGAGCCCGTCGAACGCATCCACCTCGACGCGTTCGCCGAAGGACTTGCGGATCATGTCGACCCTGTCCTCCACCGAGAACATCGGCTCTTTCGACGGGTTGCGCACCACCGCCACCACGACCCGGTCGAAGACGCGCAGGCACCGCTCGATGACGTCGATGTGTCCGTTCGTGGGGGGATCGAAGCTCCCTGGGCACAATGCGGCGGTCATCTGTCCTCGTCCTCTTCTCGCACCTTCACGTACCGGTAGATTCTCGCGTCTCCATAGCGCCGATCGGCGGCAAGTTCCCAGCCCTCCGGAGCTTCCGGCGGCCGGTCACGACCTCGCCGGCTCACCACGACCTCTCCCTCTCCTGTGAGGATCCGGTCTATTTGGGTCAGTTGACGGTCTACCACGTCCGTCGGCAAGTCCCACGGAGGGTCGATGAACACCAGGTGGTAGCGGCGCTGCCCTGGCCGTTCGAGGAAGGCCTCGACGGTCGTGGCCACTACCGTCCCGCCCAGGCCCACGGTGGCGATGTTGGTGCGCAGAGCCTCGATCGCTGCCCGGTTGCTCTCCACGAACGTGGCCGAGGCTGCGCCGCGGCTGAGGGCCTCGAGCCCGTACGAACCGGACCCGGCATAGAGGTCGAGCACATCGGCGTCGACGACCCAATCCGCCAGCGCCGAGAAGACCGCCTCCCGCACCCGGTCCGTGGCCGGCCGCGTTTCGTCGGTGTCGGGGGCGACGAGGCGCCGGCCCTTGGCAGCCCCGGTGATGATCCGCATCAGGCCCGGGCCTCGGAGACGAGCCATTCGATCGCCGCGCCCATGAGCACGTCCACTTCTTCCCGGAGGTCGGGAAACCGGTCCAGTTCGGGGTCGGCGTCGACGAGTGCGAAGGCCTCGTTGCGGGCGGTCTCGAGGGTGTCGTAGTCGGTGAGCAGGTCGGCGATCTTGAGATCGGTCATGCCGGACTGACGGTGCCCGAACACCGTGCCCTGTCCCCGTATCTCGAGGTCGACGCTGGCGAGCTCGAATCCGTCCGTGGTGCGAACCATGGCGGCGATTCGCTCCTCCCCTTCCTCCGTGGTCGGGTCGGCGATCAGGACGCAGATGCCGGGGTGGCGTCCCCGACCCACCCGGCCGCGCAGTTGGTGGAGCTGGGAGAGGCCGAAGCGGTCGGCGTCTTCGATCACCATGACCGTGGCGTTCGGGACGTCGATGCCCACCTCGATGACCGTGGTCGACACCAGGACGTCGATCTGGCCGTCCCGGAACGCCGCCATCACGGCTTCCTTGTCGGCGGGAGGGAGCTGGCCATGGATCAGCCCGACTCGAACGTCGCCCAGCACGTCTCGCAGCCGCTCGTACTCCGCGGTCGCCGACGACACCTCGATCTTCGGGCTGTCGTCGACCAGGGGGCAGACCACGAACGCCTGCCGTCCTTTCTCGACCTCCCGGCGAACCATGTCCCAGGCCTCGTCCTGGCGGCTCCAAGGGAGGGCAACAGTCTCGATGGGTGTGCGCCCCGGCGGCATCTCGTCGATGACGGACACGTCGAGGTCGCCGTAGAGGGTCATGGACAGAGTGCGAGGAATCGGGGTCGCCGTCATTATCAGCAGGTCCGGATCGACGCCGCTGGCCTTGCCTTTCAGCTGGACACGTTGGCCCACCCCGAACCGGTGCTGCTCGTCCACGACCGCCACCCCGAGGCGATGGAAATCGACGCCCTCCTGGATGAGGGCATGGGTTCCCACCACCAACTGGGCGGCACCCGTGCGGATCGCCTCCACGACCTCCCGCCTTCCCGCCCCCGGACTGTTGGAGAGGACGGCACGGGTGCCTGTGAGGAGGGCCACCGACACCCCCGAGTCCTGTTCGTCGGCGAAGAGGGACTCCATGCCGAGCGCCGCCCCCTCGCCCACGGGCTCCGCCGACATGCCCGCATCGGCGAACAGCCCGGTTATGCCGAGATAGTGCTGCTCTGCCAACACCTCGGTCGGCGCCATGACGGCACCCTGGTAGCCGCCTTCGATCCCGGCGAGGAGGGCGGCGACGGCGACGACCGTTTTTCCCGATCCGACCTCGCCCTGGAGGAGACGGTGCATCGGCTGGGGCTTCTCCAGGTCCCGATGGATGTCGGCCAACACCCGCTCCTGAGCTGCCGTCAGGCGGTACGGCAGGCCGTCGAGGAACCGCTTTGTCAATGAACCGTCGGGCCGGTGGGCGATGCCGCTCGCGGCCAGCTCCTGGCGCTTCTTGTGCATGGCCAGCGCCAGCTCGAGCCGGAAGAACTCGTCGAAGACGAGCCGGCGGCGCGCCTCCTTCACCTCCGAAAGATCCTCGGGGAAGTGGATCAGGGCGAAGGCCCGGTCGCGATCCATGACTTGGGCACGCCGGAGAATCGGCTCAGGCACCGGGTCGGGAATGGGCCGGCTGCGCCGCAGGGCGTTGTGGATTCCCCGGCGCATGTAGCCCGGAGTCACCGACCCCACGGATGGATGGATGGGCACGATCCGCCCGGTGCTGAGAGCCTCGCTGGGCGAGGAGAGGACGTCTACCGCGGGGCTCTTCATCTGCAGGCGCCCCCGGAAACGCTCGATCTTGCCGGAGAGGGCGACCTCGGAGTCGGTGGCGAGTTGCCGCTCCCGGTAGGTCTGGTTGAACCAAACCGCCTTCAGGCGGGAAACCCCGTCGGTGATGGTCGCCTCCACGATCACGAGGTTCTTCTTCACCCGCCGCGAGTTCAGAGAATGCACGCGGCCTATGACCGTCACCTCGCTGTCGAGAGGCGCTTCGGCGATGGGCGTGCTGCGCGATCGGTCGATGTACGTGCGCGGCACGTGCATGAGGAGGTCGGCGACGGTCTCGATTCCGGCCTTGCGCAGCTCGCGGCCCCGATTCCCGCCGAACGTCTTGACCTCCTCGACTGCGATCTCGGCGAGACGGCTCAGCGTCGCCACGGTGAGTCGGCCTGCGGGGGAGACGTCACGACCTGCGAGGATACCGACCGCCGGTTGTCGTCGAATTTCAGACGGCTCCGACCCACAGTTATCATTCCCCGCTGTCCCGAGGAGTTCCATGTCCTACCACTGTGAGATCTGTGGGAAGGGGCCCGGCTACGGCAAGACCGTGAGCTTCTCCCACAAGCGAAACAACCGGCGTTGGCTGCCCAACATCCAGCGCATCAGGGTCCGGCACGGATCCAACACCCGCCGCGCCCGCGTGTGCGCCTCCTGCATCCGCGCCGGCAAGGTGGAAAAGGCCTGACTCAGGTATGGCCGTACAGGGCGTGGTCCAGACGTACGACCCCGTGACCGGCGTCGGCGTGGTCATCCGCGACGACGACCGCAGTGAGGTCTTGTTGCGTCCTGGATCGCTCGACGGCTCGATCTTCCGCACCCTGCGCCAGGGTCAGCGGATCATCTTCGACCCCGTCGAAGAAGACGGCGCGGTCTACGTCAGCAAGATACGGCTCGGTCAAGACCTGTACTGAACGCCTCCTACGCGGCCCATTTCCGCTGGGTATAGTCCGCTATTCGAGACCTCTAGGAGGGTTTAGTGGTTCAGGCGTACGTGCTGATCCAGACCGAGGTGGGAAAAGCCGCTCTGGTCGCCGAAGAAGTCCGTCAGATCCCCGGTGTCGACACCGCCGACGACGTGACAGGCCCCTACGACGTCATCGTCAAGGCGACGGCCGACGACGTCGACGCTCTCGGCAAGCTGGTCGTGGCGCGTATCCAGGCCATCGAGGGCATCACCCGCACCCTCACCTGCCCGGTCGTCAACCTCTGACGACCGCTTCCCAGGCTCAGCCGAGCTTCGAGGCAATGGTTCCGGCGTTGCGCAACGCCGTCCCGTCGGAACCTGCCGTCGAGAAGACCCGGGTGGGCTTGGCCTGGGCCTCGGCGACCAGGTCACCGAACAGCTCCTCCCGGGAGCGAGGCGGGTCGATCCAGAGATAGGCGGCCATCGAGCCGGGGATGGTGTTGATTTCGTTGACCCACACCTTCCCCTCGTGCTCGAGGAAGTCGATGCGGGCGATCCCCCGGATCCCCGCCACCGTGGCCACGGTGCGGGCCAGAGTGCGAATCCGCTCCTCCGTTCCGGGGTCGATTTTGGCGGGCAGTTCCCGCCCGGACGAGACCTCTCCGCCCCAGGCGAGGTACTTCTGGGCGTAGCCGTAGATGGCACCGCTCTCGTCCCTGGCGGGGGCTTCGATCGCCGACAACTCCACCTGCGGATAGGTCCTCACTCCGATCTGGAGATCGCGGCTGCCACCGACGAAAGGCTCGACGACGCCCCCCGAGGCGAAGTACGGGCTCTGGGCGACGAGGGCCTTCACGGTGTCCCAGTCCTCGGCGACCTCGATGCCGATCGACGAGCCCCCGAAGCGGGGTTTCGTTATGTATGGGCCTTCGAACGGCGGATCCGGGAAGTGGCTGGGGGTGACGAGCACCCGATCCAGGGTGGGCAAGCCGGCGGCACGCATCACCGCCCCGAAGGCGAACTTGTCCATCCCCAACGCCGAGGCGGCCTGGCCCGGGCCCGTGTAGCGAATGCGGGCGAGATCCAATGCGCCCTGCAGAGAGCCGTCCTCCCCCGGTCCTCCATGGCAGGCGATCACGGCCACGTCGATGGGAAGTGGCTTCTTCTTCACCAGGAACCCGCCGTCGGGAGCAGCCACGAAGCTCACCGGGCGCGCCTTTCTGGGAACACCTTCCACGAAGTCGGCCGCCTCGGACTCGGCGTCGACGAGGTACCACTCTCCCGTCTTCGACCAGTAGAGCGCCAGGGTGTCACCAGGAAGGGCACGGGCGACCTGGAGTCCGGTCAGGATCGAGATGTCGTGTTCGTCGCTGGGTCCTCCGAAGAGGACAGCTGCCGTGGTCATGGACGGGATGGTACGGCCTCGCAGAGAGGGCAATGTCACTTTCAAAGAGGTGGGGGCCGGGGTCGAGCCCCGGCCCCACTCGTCAGGAGGAGGCGTGTCGATGTCCAGTCCGGACTACTCCGTGGGCTGGTCGAGAACGTCGTGCAACGCCCTGTAGAGGAACGCCGCCATCTCGCCGCGGGTCATGTCCCGGTCCGGGCAGTACTGGTTGTTCGCCGGCGGGTTGCACCCGCGGGTGATGTCGGCTGCCTTCAGAGCGTTGATGTCTCCCTCGAACACGGACAGGTCGTCGTCGATGAAGGCGTCGACATCGCTACCGGGCAACCCCAGCGCTCGCACGATCACGGCCGCCATCTCGCCGCGGGAGATCGGGTCGTCGGGGCACGCCCGGTTGTTGATCGGCGGGTTGCAGCCACGGAACACGTCCTGCTCCTTGGCGGCGTTGAGGTCTCCCTCGAACACCGAATGCCCGTCGTCGATGAACCCATCCACGTCGGTCGCCGGCCAACCCAGAGCCCGGTTCAGGAACGCAGCCATCTGGCCACGACTGACAGGCTCGTCGGGGCAGAACCGGTCGTTCGCCGGAGGGTTGCAGCCACGAGTGATGCCGTGCTCGGCGAGCCATCGGATCTCGTTGAAGAACAGGTGCGTCTCCGGCACATCTGTGAAGCCCGGATGCGGCTGCGTCCCTTCGAGTACCCGGAGGATGAACTCCGTCTCGCCGTAGTCGTTGCTGATGACCACATGGCGATCACCGAGAGCGGCCGTCTCCGGGACCACGAACGTCAACTCGGTCCCGTCGGGAGTGGCCTCGTAGTCGACCTCTCCGGCACCGTTCAGTTCGACGGTGACGTTCGCCAGGTTCCGACCCGTGACGGTCACCGTATCGCCCCGAGCGGCTCGTTCGGTCCAGGTCTCGAGGATGGGCCGCAGGGAGTCGAACCGATAGGTGGTGCCGCCGACCGTCAATTGGTCGATGTACGTCGAGACGGCGCCGGCGTCGGGGCCCAGGTTCAGGCCGACTCCGATGGCGACAGGCGCGATCGCCTCCGGATTGGCGATCGTGTCATCGGCCGCCTGCTGGTACAGGGCATCCACCAGGGCGTCCCGGGTCCCCATGGTGTCCTCGGCGCTGCTGTGGGTCTGGCTGTCGGCCGCCCACTCGAACGTCTGCCACGTCCCGGTGCCGAGCGGATTGCCGTCGACGTCGTTGTTGTCGCCTGGCAGGAAGGAGAGCGTGGCCGACCGGGGCGCCTCGGCGCTGTCGTCCCAGCCGTAGAGCACCTCGACGACGAGTTGGGTCGCGTTCGCCGGGTCTCCCGCGTCGAGGTACAGCGTGTAATCCAGACCCCCTTGGAAGAACTCGCGTAGATCGGGTCGTTGAGCCGCCGCGTGGTAGGCGACGAGACGAGCCTGCTGCTCGTCACCGGCGACCCCCAGATGGAGGCTGAAGTCGGAGCCTTCGTTCACGGGGTCATCGGCGATGTCGTACATGCCGGCCTGGTCGGCCGCGGCATGACGCTGCCACCAGGTGGCGAGGCCATCGCCGAGATCGTCGGGGCTCTGGCCTACCCCGTCACGGATCGTTTCTTCGTCGATGAGGACGGTCCCGTCCTCCTGAGCCATCGATGGCGCCGCAAAGACTGGCGCCACGACGAGGCTCGCCAGCAACACCCCGATCCCCAATCGAGGTTTGGTAGTTCGTCGCATGTCGTCCTCGCTTTCTCCTCTGGTCCCGCGCACGGGACTGTCGGTTCGGTTTGGACGCCTCCCCCTCGACAGAAAGGGGACCCTAGGCAGCTCTCGCCGTTAAGCGAAGCTCTGTTGCTCCGCGCCACCCGGGGACTCCACGCCACCCGTCCCCACCCACCGCCCGCAATCTCCACGCCACCCGCAAACTCCACGCCACCCGACCCCACCCACCACCCGCAAACCCCACGCCACCCGCAACTCCACGCCGCCCGACCCCACCCACCGCCCGGAGTGCACATCCGGGTAGGGGGCGAGCGGCGATACTGGCGGCGTGGATGCCCTGATCCTCTTGGTAGAAGACGACCGCTCGATCCGCGACGTGACCCGGATGGGATTGGTCGACGCCGGTTTCACCGTCATCACCGCCGCCGACGGCGACGAGGCGATTCGGGCTTTCCGCCAGCATGCCCCGGATGCCGTGGTCCTCGACGTGATGCTCCCCCGCCGCGACGGCCTCGAGGTGCTGCGCACGATCCGCCAGACCTCGAGCGTGCCGGTGTTGATGTTGACCGCCCGTGACACGACGACCGACGTCGTCCTCGGCTTGGAACTGGGGGCTGACGACTACATGACCAAGCCGTTCGAGATGCCGATCCTGGTCGCCCGCCTCCGCTCGATCCTCCGGCGGGCGAACCGGGCCGACGTCGGCGACGCGTTGCGTGTCGGCGACGTCCACGTCGACGTAGCCGCCCACCGGGTGACACGAGATGGCGAGGAGATCGAGCTGTCGCCCACGGAGTTCCGCTTGCTCTGCGAACTGGCGAGGAAGCCGGGAAGAGTCCTCACCCGGGAGATCCTCTTGGAGAATGTGTGGGGGTATCCGGCGGTGGGCGACACGCGGCTGGTCGACGTGGCCGTGCAGCGGCTCCGCGCCAAGCTGGAACGCGACCCGTCCCGCCCCGAATTGATCCAGACGGTCCGGGGATTCGGCTACCGGGCGGCGGGATGAGGCCTCTCGGATTGCGCGGTCGCCTCGTCGCCACGCTGATCGCCGTAGTGGCTCTGACGGTCCTGGTGGTGGGAGTGACCTCCGTTTTCCTCGTCGACCGCTCGCTGCGCAACCGTCTGGTCGACGAGGTGATCGCCACCACCGAGTTCAACCTCACCGTCCTGCTTCCGGCCACAGGCATCGTGGATCCGGCCGACAGCGAAGCTCTCGAACAGGCGGGAGTGATCGATCGGTTCCTCCGCAGGGGGACAACGGGCGCCTGGGTCGAGCTCGACGACGGCTCCCGGGTCGCCGGCGGCCTGGCGCCCCTCTCGGTCTCACGTCAGCTGACAGATATCGCCGAGCGGGGCGAGATCGGCTACGAGTTCACCGAGGCGGGAGATCAGGAGGTCGTGGTGTCGGCGGCTCGCCTCCCGCCGTCGGGGCCGGTGTTCTACTTCGTGACACCCGCTCAGGTCCTCTCCGACACGACCCGGCAGCTGGTGGTGGTCGTCTCCGTGGCAGGATCGATCGCCATCGCCGTCGGCGCCCTCGCCGGGACCGCAGCCGCCCGCCGGATACTGCGGCCGGTGGCGGCGGCTCGGGAGGCGGCAGAGCGCATGGCAGGCGGCGACCTGGACGTCCGCTTGCCGGTCGAGAGCGACGACGAGCTCGGCCGCCTGTCGGCGTCCTTCAACCACATGGCAGCGTCGTTGCAGGCGACGATCGCCGAGCTCGACGCCGCCCGTGCGCGGGAGCGGCGGTTCGTGGCGGATGTCTCCCACGAACTTCGCACTCCCCTCACCGGCTTGGTCAACGAGGCGCAGATGCTGAGCCGTCGCCTGGGTCCGGGGAGCGAGGTGACGGACGACGTGCGTACCCTCGCCTCCCTGCTGGACGCCGACGTGGCCCGGCTCCGTCACTTGGTCGAAGACCTGTTGGAGATCTCACGCCTCGACAGCGATCGCGAGCCGGCGAGTACCAGCCCCACGGACGTGACAGCCCTCCTCGCCGCTCTCATAGCCGAACGCCACCCGGAAGCCGTTCTCGACTCCGACCTCACCGCTCCCGTGCCCGTGGACGGGCGGGCGCTGGAGCGCATCGTCGCCAACCTCTTGGACAACGCCCGCCTCCATGCTCCGGGCGCGGAGACGACGGTCACGGCTCGTCGCGTCGGAGACTCGTTGGAGGTGGCCGTCGCCGACCGCGGCCCGGGGGTGCCTCCCGAACACCTGGAGCGCATCTTCGAGCGCTTCTCGACGGTCGACTCGGCGCGTTCTTCGGGCACCGGACTGGGCCTCGCCATCGTGCGCCAGCACGCCACCCGCATCGGCGGCCACGTCGAGGCGTTCAACCGGGAGGGCGGCGGGCTCGCCGTCGTGGTCCGGATACCTGTTGCCGAACTGTTACATGGCGGTGAGGCCGATGAGAACTCCGTCTCCGACAGTGGAGTCGAAGCGTCCACCGAGGAGACGAAATGAGGAGATTCACAGCACTAGTAGCCCTGGTCCTGGCTATCGCCGCCTGTGGCGGCGGGCCCCGCAGTGGCGGGCCGCTGACAGTTCCCACCACGGAGCCGTCCTCGACCACGACCTCCCCCGCCCCGACCACCACGCCCGAGACTCCGACGACTGAGCCGTCGTCGACGGTTCCGCAGTCGCAATCCACGACCACGACGACCGTGCCCACGACCACCACGCCGACCGCGGCGACGGTCACGGTGTACTTCCTCGACGCGTCCGGGCGGGCCGTCCCAGCGGAGCGCATCACAACCGAGACCGGAGTCGCCCGGGCGGCCGTCAACGCCCTCATCGCCGGGCCGAACCGGTCCGAAGCCGCCGCCGGGCTCAGCACCGCCTTTCCCGCCGACAGCCTCCTGCTCGGCATCCGGGTGGAAGACGGCACGGCCTTCGTCGACATGTCCATCGAGTTCGCCGGTGGCGGCGGGTCCGCCTCGGTGCTCGGGCGTCTCGCCCAGTTGGTCTACACGTTGACCGAGTTCAACAGCATCGACCGGGTGAGGCTGCTCCTGGACGGCGAGCAGGTGGCGACGTTCTCGGGTGAGGGCGTCGACGTCTCCCGCCCCTTGACACGGGCCGACTTCACCGGTGCCGTCCCGATAGCGGCGGAGAGCCCTACTACCGGCGCCCCCACGTGGGCCCAGGACGACCTCCCGGCTGTTCAACTGGGGGACCCCGACGTGTACCGGGTCGTGCTGGTGGCGGCCGACGACTTCCTCAACGTGCGCCGGCCCGCCGGTGTCGACGGCCAGATCATCGGCCGGCTGTTGCCCGGAGTGGCGGTCGAGGCGACCGGCGCCACCCAGAGCGTCGGGGCGTCGACCTGGCGAGAGATCCGCACGCCTGCCGGCAATGGCTGGGTCAACGGCTTCTACCTGACGCCGTCCGTCGCCGGTGACGACTTCCCCCGGGGAACGGATCCGATGGCGGTGATCTCGGAACTCGTCGAACGGATCCAAGCCCGGAGGGACTTCACGGATCTGGTCTCGAGCCGGGGCCTGTGGGTGGCCCATCACGCCGACCCGATCCGCTTCGAGATCGACGAGCTGGCCGGGATCCTCTCCTCCAGCACCAAGTACCGGTGGGGATCCAACGCCCTGGAGCCCGACAGCCCCGAAATCCGCCCCCGCACGTTCACGGAGGCGGTGGCGGACCGGCTGGCGAATGCCTTCGACGACCCCGACCGTCAGGTGCTCGTCAACCAGGCAATCGAAGGTCCCAACGGGCGGCCCGTCGAGTTCGCCCTTCCCACCGAGCTCGTCGGGTTCCCCTTCGTCACGGTGTTCGACCCCGGCGACGACCCCCAGTACGAGGGTCTCGACTGGAACAGCTGGATCGTCTCGTTCTCCTACGAGGGCGGGTCGTTGCGGGTGGTGGGTCTCACGGTGGACGAGTGGTCCCCCTGAGGGCAACCGGGGCTGTGGCCTCCCCGATCACGGAAAGTGGTCGGGGAGGTCGTTTTCGTAGAGAACGGCGTCCTCGGGACCGAGCCGGGAGCGAACCCACTCGACGGCCTCTTCACGGCTCGCCACCACTGTGACCTCGGCGTTTCCCTCGGCGGCACCGGCGAGCAGTGCCTTGCGATTCGTCCGTCCCACCACGATCAGGTGATCGGCCACTCGAGCGGCTTCGGAAGCGAAGCGGCGGTTCTCTTCGGCCTGGCGGGACCCCAGTTCGACCATGCCGGGAGTGACGACCACCCGCCGGCCCGTCACCTCGGCGGCCGCCAATGCACCCAGAGCAGCCCGCGCCCCCTCGGGGTTCGAGTTGAACGTGTCGTCGATGATCAAGACGCCGCTCTGGCCGCGGGTGATCGTCCGGCGGTGCTCTGGCTCGGTCAGCTTCTCGACCCGCTCCCGATCCGGGGCCACATCGAGCGCCAGCAGGACACCGACGGCACACGCCACATTGGTGGGGTGGGCGGTCTCGGGGATCGCCCCCACCGGCTCACTGCGGACAGACAGCACACCGTCGGTGACGCTCACGTCCAGTCCCGGGGTGGTGCCGACGCGGATCACTCGTCGCGCCGACTCCTCTCGGTCGGCCAGGGCAGCGAGACGGGGGTCGTCCACGTTGAGGACCGCCACTCCTGCTTTCTCGAGGATCTCGGACTTGGACTCGACGATGCGGTCCTCGGTCCCGAAACGCTCGAGATGGACCGGGCCGATGGCCGTGATGACAGCCACATCCGGCGGGATCCACGAGCACAGCTCGGCGATCTCTCCCGGCCCGTAGGTGCCCATTTCTGCGACGAAGACCTCGACGCTGCCCGACAGATGTTCGTTGATCGCCCGGGCGAGGCCCATCCGGTTGTTGAAAGACGCCGGGCTGGCGAGCACCTGCTTGCGGCCGGCGAGGAGCTGGGCGACGTATCCCTTCGTCGAGGTCTTCCCATACGACCCCGTGATGGCCACGACGGATGCCCCCGAGGACCGCAACGTCTGCGCCGCCTTCTCCACCCAGGGCGAGCCCAGCCGGCGCTCGACAGGAGCCAGAGCGAAAAGAGACAGGTCGACGATCACCGGGAGGGCGATCGCCACCACTGCGGCGATACCCGGGCTGACGATCATCCCCGCTGCCGATGCCGCCGCCAGGACCACACCGACCAGGATGGCCACACGACGCAGCCGGGCCGTCCATGCCAGCGTCGAGGTCCTTCCCCGCAGGCCCAGACCGATCGGGCCGATGGCCACGACCGCTGCTGTCAACAGGGCTGCCAGAGGCCAGATGAACGCCGCCACGGCGGCGCCGACACCGGCCAGCGCCAGCACGACGTTGAGCGGGTCGATCGTCCACCACCGGAGAGCGAACCGGCCGACCGACCCCGGGAGGTAGTGCTCGCGCTGGGCGACCCGCAGCCACCGCAGCCCTCCCAGCCCGGCCGCCACGGACAGGACCACGCATGTGGCGGGAGTCACCGACCCACCCGCTCCAGCATCGCCTCCACCGCCTTGCGCAGTGCTTCGGGGGCCTTGAGGGGGACGTGGTGCCCGACCCCTTCGAGCACCTCGAACGTGACGGGATCCCCGGCGGCGGTGATGATCTTCTCCGCCTCCTCCGCGACCCTCACCGGGACCTCGGTGTCGTCGGCGCCCCACAGGAGGTGAACCGGCACCCCCAGGCCCGAGAGCTCCCGTTCGTAGGTCTCGTTCACGACCTTGACGAGGATGTCGCGCATGACCCCCCGGGCGGCCCGATAGTCGGCCGAGCCGCGGCGCTGCCGCTCCCGCTCCATCGCTGCGTCCGACAGGAGCCCGATGCGGTTGGCGAAGCGCGCCAGCCGATACCCGAGAGGGGGGTTCTTGCGCTCGCCCAGCCTCAACAACGGGACGCCCGTGAGAACCAGTCCGGCAGCGGACCCCGGGTGGTGGAACTGGCGAGCCACGGCTACGCGGCCTCCGAACGAGTGGCCCACGACGACGGGCGGCTCATCGAACATCTCGAACGCCGGGCCGATCAGGCGGGCGTAGCCCTCGGCGCCGATGGCCTCGGTCGGCACCGGAGAGGCGCCAAAACCCGGCAGATCCAGGGCGAGAGCGCCGATATCACCCAGGGCGGCAGCGAAGTCGGCGCCTCTTCGGCCCCAGCCGTGGAGGGCCAAAACCCGCAGAGGACCGCTTCCGAGACGTTCGGCGAACAGGGAACCGCCGGAAATCGAGACGAGAGGCATCGGGACAATCAGCCTATGGAGTGACGAGAGGGCTTCAGAGCATACTGATCCGGTTCGATGACCTCTTCGATGAACAACACCGGCTCGCGGCTCGACAGCGGCGAGAGCTCCATGACGCGTTTTCGCGCGGCTGTTCAGCGACGTTCGGTCGCCGTCGGTTGGTTCGCGGTCATCGTCCTCGCCGGGCAGGCCGTCCGCACGTCCGTCTACGGCGAGCCCCGATTTCTCGTCCCGATAGTCACGATCGCCCTCTTGCTCGTCATGTCGGCGCTCGCCGACTGGGACACCCTCATGAAGAAGCCCTTCGCCGGCTGGATCTCCTGGGGTTGGATCGTCGGCGTGACCCTCTCGACCGGGGTCATCGCCACCGTGCCGGAACTGACCCTGGTGTGCCAGCCCATCTTCTTCGCCCTCGTCGCCCTCTCGGGCCTGGTCCTCGAACGGCCCAAGCACGCTTTCGTCGCCATCCTCTCCGCCGGGCTGGTGATGATCGCCGCCCTCATGACCGGCATGGCCGACGACTGGACCCAGATCTTCGTGCCCTTCATGTCGCTCGGAACCGTGGCGGTCGCCACGTCACTGCTCGGGATCGAGTTCGAGCGGGCCGTCGAACGCTCCAACCAGCGGCTGCGCCAGTTGCAGCGCCAGCGGGTCAACTTCGAGCGCCTCTACGCCGTCATGGCGACGCTCTCCCAGGGGGACTCGCTGTCGGAGGTCTTGCCCCAGTTGGTCGGCACCATCTGTCGCTACCTGGACGCCCAGGTCGGCGTGGTGCTGTTGTACGTGCCGGAAGACCACTCGCTCGAGGTCGTGTCCCCGATCTGGGTGAACGGCTACCCGCTCGACATCGGGGCCATCCGGGTCCGGGTCGCCGAGGCGGGCATCCTCCCCCAGGTGTTCCGTTCTGGCCGCTCGATGCTGGTCGACCCGGTCAACCCCGGTTCCGCCACCCACGGCCTCCTCGCCGAGTTGGGTCTGCGTCAGGCGATGGTGGCGCCGCTGCGGGTCGAGCAGTTCAAGGTAGGGGTCATCGCCGTAGGCGACGCCGTAAGCGGGCACTTCCGACCCGACCAGCTCGAGCAACTGTCCTTCCTCGCCGGTCCCGCCGGCCTGGTCCTCTCCCAGATCGGCCGCTACGAGGAGCAGACCGAGATGAACCGCCGCCTCGAGGAGGTGGCACAGATGAAGACCGACTTCGTGTCGGTCGTGAGCCACGAGCTGCGCACACCGCTCACGTCGATCATCGGCTCCCTCGACACGGTGAACCGTCCCGAGTTGGCTCCGCAGGCGTCCACCGCCCGCGAGTTGATCTCGACCGCCCGCCGTCAGGCCGGTCGCTTGCAGCGCCTGATCGAGGACCTGCTGATGGTGTCGAGGCTCGACCGGGGCTCGATCCCCATCGACGCCGAGCCGCTGCCGCTCAAGGCCGTCGTCGACCACGTGCTCGACGTGATCACGGTCCCGTCGGAGATCACCGTCGACATCGACCCCGCCGACATGGAGGTGGTCGCGGACCGGGACCACCTGGAGCGCATCCTCATCAACTTGTTCGAGAACGCCAGCAAATACGCCCCCGACAGTCCCATCGAGGTGGTCGGACGCGTCCGGGGCGGCACGGGCGAGATCCGCATCGTGGACCACGGGCCGGGAATCCCGCCCGACCAGCGGCAGCGGATCTTCGAGCGCTTCACCCAGTTGGAGGCATCCCAAACCCGCTCCGTGGGAGGCACCGGCCTGGGCCTGTCGATCGTGCGCAGCCTGGCCGAGGCCATGGGCGGAAAGGCCGACGTCGAGGAGACCCCCGGCGGAGGAGCCACCTTCGTGGTCTCGCTCCCCCTCGCCCGCACGGTCAGTCCTGGTTATCGCTGAGCCCGGCGGCCACGGCGTGGAAGCCGCCGTCCACGTGGACCACCTCCCCCGTGGTCATGGGCGCCCAGTCCGAGAGGAGAACGCAGACCATGCGTGCTACCGGCTCGGGGTTCGACGGATCCCACCCGAGCGGCGCCCTCCGCTTCCACTCCTTGTCGAAGGCGGAGAACCCCGGGATCGACTTGGCGGCGACCGTGCCGAGCGGCCCGGCCGATACTGCGTTCACCCGGATGTTGGAGGGTCCCAGGTCCCGGGCGAGGTAGCGGGTGACCGCCTGCAAGGCGGCTTTGGCGACACCCATCCAGTCGTACGCCGGCCACGCCTGACGGTTGTCGAAGTCGAGCGTGACCAGGCTCCCGCCTCCCGCCTCCTCCATGAGAGGGCGCAGGGCCACGGCGAGGGTCTTGTAGGAGAACGCCGACGTGAGGAAGGCGGTCTGGGCCGACTCGGCGGGCGTGTTGAGGAAGTTGCCGCCGAGGGCATCTTCGGGAGCGAAGGCAATGGCATGCAGGGCGCCGTGGATCATCCCCCATCGCCGCTCGATCTCCCCACTCAGCGCCTCCACGTGTTCGGGGTCGTTGATGTCGAGTTCGAACACGTCGGGTGGCTGGGGCAGGCGCTGCACCGAGCGCTGGGTGAGCCGCATGCCGCGGCCGAAGCCGGTGCAGAGGATCTCCGCTCCCTCTTCTTGGGCGACACGGGCAGCGTGCCAGGCGATCGAGTCGTCGGTCAGCACGCCGGTGATCAGAAGCTTTTTGCCCTCGAGCAGCATTCGCCTTCCTCCTGTTTCGGCATCTTGTCAGAAATCCACTCCCCAGGTGTACACGCAGCGGATCCCGAGGCCCATCACGAACAGCAGGAGCAGTCCGTAGTACAACGCCGGGCGGCGCCTCATCTGGGACCGGTAGATGTACGCAAAGGCAAACGTGAAGGCGATGAGAAAGCCGTAGAACACGTGCTGATCGCCCGGCTGGCGGCCTTCGGCGGCGATCAGGTACACCCCCATCCCGACCTGGGCCAGCATGATCACCGTGGCCACGCCGAGAGCGACCCAGAACGGTCGGCCCGGCTCCTCTCCTCTCCGCGCCAGGACCAATCCCCACAGCCCCACGAGACCGGTGGCGACGATCGCCACCCACGCCCAGGTCTCGTGGAGTGCTCGCATTCCGCCGGAGGATAGAGTCCCGAGACCCCTCTCCTTGTCTGCTCCTTCTGCGCTAGATTGGCGGCGACGAAAGGGCTGGGAGATGTTCGAAGCGGTTGAATACGTCGACCGTAGGGATCAGCCGACAGCCCCGCCGGAAGAGAGGGTCATCGGGGTGTTTCCGACGGAGGCTGAGGCTGTCGAAGCGGCACGTGCCGCCCGCGACGCGTTCGGCGACACCGAGGACTACGCCTGGTGGCTGGTTCGTCAGCAGGGCGCCAAGATGGCGCGGTGGATCTCCGACTCGAAATCCGACAAGGAGTTCGTGCTCGATCTCACGTCCGGCGAGCTCGTCGAGGTCCCCTGATCCGGCTCACAAGAGCAGATCGGCGTACTGGTCCCTGACCACCTTCTTGTCGAACTTGCCCGTGCCGGTCTTCGGGATCTGATCGACGAAGACGAACCGATCGGGGATCCACCATGACGCCACCTTGTCGGCCAGGAACGCCCGCAGCTCTTCGTCGTCGACGTCTGCCCCGGGCACCTTCACGAGGAACGCCACGGGACGCTCCTGCCATTTCTCGTGCTTGAGCCCGACGACGGTGGCCTCGGCGACGGCGGGATGTGCCATCAGGATGTTCTCCAGGTCGATCGAGCTGATCCACTCGCCGCCGGACTTGATCACGTCCTTCGCCCGGTCGGTGATGCGGATGTAGCCCTCGGGGTCGATCTTGCAAACGTCGCCCGTGCGCAGCCAGCCATCGACGAACGATTGAGGCGAGCGGGGGTCGTTGTAGTACTCGGCTGCGACCCACGGCCCGCGAATGAGCAGCTCCCCGAACGCTTCCCCGTCGTGGGGCAGTTCGTTCCCTTCGTCGTCGACGATCTTCACCTGCAACCCTGGGATGGGCAGGCCGGCGGTCTCCAGGTAGTCGAGCTTGCGCTCCCAGTCCCAATCCTGCATGTGGGGCTTGAGGGTGGCCACCGACGCCACCGGATTGGTTTCGGTCATGCCCCAACCCTGCTGGACGAGGATCCCCTTGTTCTTCCAGTACCAGTCGATGAGCGACCTCGGGACTGCCGAGCCGCCGCACAGGAATGCCCGCAGGGAGGAGACATCGGCTTCGGGGTGCGCTTCGAGGTAGTGCTGGATTCCCAGCCACACGGTGGGCACGCCGGCGGAGAAAGTGACCTTCTCCTGGGAGAAGAGGCGTACCAGCCCCTCGGGGCTGAGGTCGGGACCCGGGTAGGTGAGCTTCGCCCCGACCGTGGTCGCCGCAAACGGATAGCCCCAGGCGGCGGCGTGGAACATCGGCACGACCGGGAGCACGTTGTCGTCGGGCCCGATGTGGAAGTTGGCCAGCCCCGAGATCGTGTGCAGGTACGTCGAACGCTGTGTGTAGGCGACGCCCTTCGGGTTGCCGGTGGTGCCCGATGTGTAACAGAACATCATCGGCGACTTCTCGTCGAGGAGCGGCCACTCCTCCACGCCGGCGATGCCGTCGATCAGCTCCTCGTAGGCGATCGAGTTGGGCAGGCGGTCATCGGCCTCTCTCCCCATGACCACGAAGTGGCGCACGGTCTCGAACTGGTCGGCGATCGGCGCCAGGAGCGGCACCAGGTCTGGATCCACGAAGATCGCCTCGTCTTGGGCGTGGTTGACGATGTAGGCGATCTGTTCGGCGAAGAGACGGATGTTGATCGTGTGGCAGATCCGCCCCGTGTTGGCCAGAGCCCAGTACAGCTCGTGATGGCGGTGGTTGTTCCAGGCGAAGGTGCCGACGGGCTTGCCTTGGGCGACGCCCAGGCGCTCGCCAACGGCGGCGGCGAGTCGCCGCACCCGATCGTCGATCTCAGCGTAAGTGAACCGGGCTAGGGACTTGTCCGACTCGACCGAAACGATCTCCTGGTTCGGATAGAGGTCGACCGCACGTTGATAGAGCGTCGAAAGAAGCAGCGGGAAGTCGTCCTGCATGTGGGTCATGACTCTGCGCCTCCTCAGGTCCGCTCCTTGCCCGACGCCCGCTTCTCAGCCCCAGGTTCGACGTGGCCGGGCGCTGCCAGGGCGGGCATCGGCCATGCCATACGACGGAGGGTAACCAAAGATCCGAAAGCGGGCCCGCAAAGCCTGGGATGAATCGGACGGAAAAGAAGAAACCCCGAGAAAGCCGGTGCAAGCACCAACCCTCTCGGGGCCTTCCGACCTCCCGCACTCCGGGCCGAAACCCGTTCTGCGAAAGGCCTCTCGCAGTGTGCCTCTCGGCTCCTCTGCGATGCCGGTCCGGGGTTACCCCCGATCCGGCGAACGGAAACCTATATGGTCGCGACCCCTCCGTCAAGCAGAATTGTTACCTGTTTTTCGCGTCTTTCTCCCTGAAATTCCCTGACTTGGTGGTCGCGAAAACCAGCCAGTGGTTCGCGAAAATCAGACAGGGTTTGCGCTTGCACGCCATGCCCGCGCCCCCTAATTTGCCGCCATCGCCGTTGGGGGAAACCCCACGGCGCCCGAAACGAGGGGAAACCCTCGGACGGGTTTCCGGATCGCCTTCGGGCGAGACGGAAGGGTCCGACGGACCGACCTTCGGGTCGGGACGATGCATCGGAGCTCCGGCAATGATGCAAAACCGGATCCAGGGTCTTCGGCAACGAAGATCCAGCGGCCGAGAGGCTGCGAACAGGCCACTTCGGTGGCCGACCCGCTTGGGAGCTCGGGCCTCGTGCCCGATGATCGAGTGGGGAATGAGAAGCCCCGAGAGGGTTGGTGCTCCGGCACCGGCTTTCTCGGGGCTCTCTCTGTTGAAGCCGGCCGACTTCCGGGCCGGCCACCCGTCACACCGACCTCGCCGGCTCACCCGGTCCCACGACATTCTCTGCCGGCCCGGAACAGACGCCGGTCGGCCGGGGCTACCGCCCCACAGCACGCGCCGCTATGTCGCAAATCACATTCGTGTCATTCCCCGGGGCTATGGTTCGCCTCCATGACCGTCGAGGCAGCACCACTCCTCGAGACGCTGTCGCCCAGCCGGGCCGGCGACTTCAAGACCTGCCCGCAGCTGTTCAAGTTCCGAGCGGTAGACCGGTTGCCGGAGCCGATCACTCCGCACCAAGCGAGAGGGACCACGGCCCACCTGGCCCTGCAGCGCCTGTTCGACCTCCCGGGACACCAGCGGACACCCGACCGACTGTTCGACCTGTTCCGGGAGGCCTGGACCGAACTGCGCAGCGAGGAGGAGTACCGCACGCTGTTCCCCACCGTGGAGGACGAGAGGCGCTGGGGCATCGAGTCGCTTCGTCTTCTCGCCAACTACTTCGGGGTCGAGGACCCCGCTCGTCTGGAACCGGTCAACCGGGAGTTCGACATGTGCGAGGACCTCGACGGGATCGTCATCCGCGGGATCCTCGACCGAATCGATCGCGACGAGAAAGGGCGTCTGGTCATCACCGACTACAAGACGGGGAAGGCTCCGCCGGAGCGCTACGCCCTGGGAGCGTTCTTCGCCCTGAAGATCTATGCCCTCTTGATCCGCCGCATCGAAGGCGAAACCCCGGCCGAGGTCCGGTTGCTGTACCTCAACGGCCCGGTGCTGTACCGCTGCTCGGTCGACGACCGCCAACTCGACGGAATGGAGCGGCAATTACGCGCCCTGTGGGACCGCATCGAGACGGCCCTGCGCAACGAGCAGTTCCCGCCTCGCCCCGGGCGGCTGTGCGACTTCTGTTCCTTCCGGGACCGCTGCCCCGCCTTCACTTGAGATTCAGGGGAAGATCCCTCGAACGAGCTTGGCGTCGGCCACCCGCTGGATGCCCTTCATGAGGGCGGCAGTGCGCATGTCCACGCCTTCGGAGTTCGCGACCGACAAGACGTCATCGAAGGCCCGGGTCATGATCTCGCGCAGCCGGGCCACGATCTCGTTCTCGGACCAGAAGTACTTCTGGACGTCCTGCACCCACTCGAAATAGCTGACGGTGACGCCGCCGGCGTTGGCGAGGATGTCGGGGACGATGAACACGCCGCGCTCTCGGAGGATCTCGTCGGCATCCAGGTTCGTCGGGTTGTTGGCGCCCTCGATGATCACCTTCGCCTGGATGAGAGGGGCGTTTTCACGGGTGACAACGCCTTGCACGGCGGCCGGCACCAGCACGTCGCACGGCACGAGGAAAACGTCGGAGCCCGGGATGTGGTCGGCATCGGGATAGCCCTCCAGGAACCGGTGCTCGTCGACCCACTTGGCGACCGACGCCACGTCGAGGCCGTCCTCGCGGTATATCGCGCCGGAGATGTCGGACACCGCCACCACCCGACACCCCATCTCGGCCGCCGACACCGCTGCGTACCGGCCCACGTTGCCGAACCCGTGGATCGCCACCCGCGCCCCGCTGACGTCGAATCCGACATAGTGGGCCGCCTGGGGCAAAAGGAACATGAGCCCGCGTCCGGTCGCTTCCCGCCGGGCGACGCTGCCTCCGAGGGCAGGGGGCTTGCCGGTGACGACAGCCGGTACCGCATGGCCGACGTGCTGGGAGTAGGTGTCCATCAGCCACGCCATGACCTGCTCGTTGGTGCCCATGTCGGGGGCGGGGATGTCGGTGTCCGGGCCGATCACGTTGATGATCTCCATCGTGAATCGCCGGGTCACCCTCTGCAGTTCCGCTCGGGAGAGGGCCATCGGGTCGACTCGAACGCCTCCCTTGGCACCGCCGAACGGCACTCCGACGATGGCACATTTCCACGTCATGAGCATGGCGAGCGCAGACACCTCGCCCAGGTTGACGTCGGGAGCGAACCGGATGCCGCCCTTCGTGGGCCCCATGGTCGTCAGATGCTGCACCCGATAGCCGAAAAGGGTGTCCACGTCTTCGTAGTTGTCGTGGCGAAAAGGGAAGGTGACGACAGTGGCTTTCTGGGGGAAACGCAACCGCTCGGCGACGTTCTCGTCGAGTCCCATGAGGCGCGCCACCCGGTCGAATTGGCCCACCGCCTCCCGGTACATCGGTGATTCCCACTCCAACATCGTGCGGTCGGAAGACGTCATCTCCTCGCTCCTCTCTCCGGTCCCAACCGTAACGAATGGGCCGCCCCGAACGCTGTCACACCCCTCCCCTAGTTTCTGCTGTGTGGCGTCCACACTTCTCGACCTGACATCCGACCTGACACCCCACCTAACATCGCCGCGAGTGTCCGTCCCCGCCGACGCCCTCGTCCTCTCCGACCCGGCCGACTGGCACGAGGCGCTGACCGACGTGGCCGGGCCGCAGCTGATCCTCGCCGGCCCGGGCACGGGCAAAACCGAGTTCCTCGCCAGGCGGGTGGCCCACCTGCTCGAGACCGGCGTGGGGGCCAACCGGATCCTCGTGCTCACGTTCTCTCGTCGTGCCGCCGCCGAACTCGAAGCCCGCATCTCCGCTCTGCTGCCCCGCCCGGTGAGTGGGGCAACGGCCTCCACCTTCCACTCGTTCGCCCATCGCCTGGTCGAGGCGCACCGGCACCGCCGCGGTGAGCCGATGCCCGTGCTGCTCACCGGACCGGAACAGGTGCGTCTCGTCGGGCGCCTCCTCGAAGCGGAGGATCCGGCGGATTGGCCGGTCACGTTCCGCCCCCTGCTCTCCACACCTACGTTGGCCGAAGAGGTGGCGGATTTCGTCATGCGTTGCCAGGAGCGTCTCCTCGACTCGGCCGCTCTCCGCCGTCTCGCCGCCGGGCGTTCCGACTGGCGGGCATTGCCCGCCTTTCTCGACCGCTACCGGAGCCGGTTGCGCGAGGAGAACAAGATCGACTACGGAACACTGGTGGCCGACGCCACTGAGATCCTCGCCGACCCCGTCGACGGCGCCGCCGGGCGCTACGACTACGTGGTGGTGGACGAGTACCAGGACACCTCGCCCGCTCAGGCGCGCCTCGCCGAGCTCGCCGCCGGCGAGGCATGCAACCTGACGGTGGCCGCCGACCCTCACCAGTCCATCTACTCGTTCCGCGGTGCCGAGCTGGCCAACGTGGAGGGCTTCCCCCGCTCGATGGAGCAGCGCGGGCAGAAGGTGCGCTACGTGGCTCTCAATCGGTCGCTTCGGGTCCCCGTCCCGATCCTCGAGTCGGCCCAGCGCCTGGTGGAGCCCAATCGCACCCACCGCCTCCCCCGGTTCGAGATCCTCCCCGCCCCTCACGCCGGGTCGGTGGAGGCGTACACGTTCCACCAACGTTCCGCCGAGGCCGAGTGGATCGCATCCGAGATCGAACGCTTGCATCTCACGGAAGGACTGCCGCTGTCAGCGATGGCAGTGCTCGTCCGCTCCACCCGCCACCTGTTGCCGGAGCTCTCCCGGGCCCTCGACCGGCGCCAAATCCCCCATGACCGTCCCGACACCCGCCTCGTCGACCAGCCCGCGGTCCGGATCGTGGCCGACGTGGTAGAAGCAGCGCTGTCGCCCGAGGGGTCGGCGAGCCGCGATCTGGCGGTCCGCAGACTCCTGCTCGGGCCTCTCGTCGCCCTGCCCCTGTCCACAGAACGCGAACTGCAGCGGGCACGGCAGCGACGCGGAGAGACGTGGCCGGCGTTGATCCGCCGCGAGCTGCCGGCCGCCGCCTCTTTGGCCGATCTGCTGGAGGACCCCTCTTGGGCCACTGCCGGGGCAGCCGTCGAAGGCTTCTGGCACTTGTGGGATCGCCTCCCCGGCCTGGAGCGCCTGGCCACCGAGGCGGAGTTCGCTTCGTTCCGGGAGGCTTGGAGCACGTTCTCGAGGATGCTGGAGCGACAAGCCGAGCGCGACCCGACGATCACACTCGCCGACTCGCTCGCAGCCACCTACTCGGGGGACTTCGAGGCCTCCCCCCAGCTCCGCCATGTCTCCCCCGGCACGGACCGCCTGGTCGTCACCACCCTCCACCAGGCGAAGGGCCTCGAGTTCGAGGTCGTGTTCATCGCCGACGCCATCGAAGGCACCTTCCCCGACAACCGGCGGACCGCAGGGCTCCTCCAGCCGCACCTGCTCTCGCCCGAGCTCACCACAGACCCGGCGGCCCAAGCGCGGTTCCGGCTGGAGGAGGAGCGCCGCCTCGCCTACACCGCCACGACCCGCGCCCGCCGGCGGGTCGTATGGACGGCGACCACGGCCAGCATCGACGAAGGTGAGAGGCGCCCGTCGCGATTCATCCTCGCCGCCACGGGGGCAGTGTCGTTCGACGAGATCGGGCCGCCTCCGACGAGCGACGAAGACGACTTCGAGCCTCTCACCCCGACCGAGGCCCAGGCGCTCCTGCGTCGGATCGTCGTCGACCCCTCCCGGACGACAGTCGACCGGCTGGCGGCCCTCCGCAGCCTCGTCACCCATCCCCGGTGGGACCCCCGTGCGTTCGCCGGTGTCCCCGCGCCCGGTCCCGACACCGGGGTGATCACGGCCGATATCCGGCTGTCCCCGAGCCAGGCCGAGCTCTACGCCAGGTGCCCCCGTCTCTATGTGCTGGACCGGAGGCTCAGGGCGGTCGACATCGTGTCGCCCTACGCCCAGTTCGGGTCCATCATCCACGCCGTCCTGGAGGAGACGGAGCGTGAGGCGCTCGAAGCGGGGTTGCCCCACGGCGACCTGGGGAGGGCCCTGGTCCAGCTCGAGAGGGTCTGGGAGCAGCACCCGCCGTTCGGGCCGCCCGAGTGGGACGACTCGTGGAAGAGACGGGCGGTCAAGTTCCTGGAGCAGATCTACGCCGACTGGCCCGGCGGCAACCGGCCCGCGGCGGCACTGGAGATCGAGTTGGAGCTCACCATCGACGGCGTGCGGTGGGTGGGCCGGGCCGACCGCGTCGACATCTCGGAAGCCGGCATCAAGGTCATCGACTACAAGAGCTCGAAGAGCCCGCCCACCCTCAAGGAAGCGGCGGCGTCGCTGCAACTCGGCTTCTATCTATTGGCAGCCGCCGAGCACCCGGAGCTCCGCTCCTTCGGCGCGCCGGTCGGA
>Ga0207873_1001126_pt1 | contig 27046 bp, 25 predicted proteins | sample BGWIniCompost_FD_187373 | JGI IMG/M metagenome (GOLD analysis project Ga0207873, IMG submission 187373) | Cellulose adapted compost microbial communities from Newby Island Compost Facility, Milpitas, CA, USA - BGW Initial Compost (SPAdes)... ...
GCGCGCTCGCGTAGTCCGCGTGCCGCTCCAGCCCCGCCTCCAGCAGCGTCCGCGCACGCTCCAGCTCTCCCGCGCGCCGATACGCCTCCGCCAGATGCGCGAACACCCGGCCGTCCGGGTTCTCCGAGAAGAGCGCTTCGAGTTTCGCGATTTCCGCACCGCGGGGATCGGCCATCAGCCCAGCTCCAGATACGCATGCGGCTTGTGGGGAGATGAACGAAGCATAATAGGCAGGGTTCCGGGCCCATGTCAACGCACTCGGGCGTCGCGCCGGAACCTCCGTCCTCCCTTCGGGTTGAATCTCCGCAGGCCAGTAGTTAGGTTGTCAATTTTCGTTCGGCACCCGTTATCACGCGTTTGTCTGGCGGCGGGAGAAGCGGTCCTATGATGCATCAGCTCCGCGAGAAGACGAAGGCGATCATCATCGTGGTCGCCATTGCCTTCGTCGCTCTCATGGTCCTCGAGTGGGGAATGGATCTCACCGGCCGGAGCAGCGCCCAGTTGACCGGCGGCGAGCTCGGCCGGGTCAACGGCGAGCCAATCACGTACGATCAGTGGGCGTCCGTCTACCAGAGCCTCTACTCCCAGCGGCAGGCGGCGTCCCCCGAGCCCATCTCCTCCGCTGAATCCCGCGAGCTCGAGGATGCGGCGTGGGAGCAGCTCGTCGCCCAGACCCTGATCCGCCAGGAGCTCCGCCGCCGCGGCATCACCGCCACGCGCGACGAGATCGTCCAGGCCGTGCGCTTCGCGCCGCCACCCGAGTTCTACAGCAACGAGATGTTCCAGACGGACGGCCAGTTCGACTTCGAGAAGTATCACCAGTTCCTGGCCTCCCCCGTCGTCAACGATCAGCTCCTGCTCCAGCTCGAGGCCTACTACCGGGAACGGATCCCGCAGAGCAAGCTGATGCAGCAGGTGGCCGCCGGCGTCTTCATCCCGGACGCCGAGCTCTGGCGCCTGTGGCGCGACCAGCACGACTCCGTGCGCGTGCGTTACGTCGCCATCGACCCCAACGCAGCCGTCCCCGACGAGGCCGTTTCGGTTTCCGCCGCCGAGATCGAGGCGTACTACCGGGCTAACCGGAGCCAGTTCGAGCGTCCCGGGCAGGCCGTTGTCCGTCTCGTCTCGCTGGACAAGGCGCCCACCGCCGCCGACACGGCCGCCGCGCTCGACAGGGCTCGTGCGTTGCGCCAGGAGATCCTCGACGGCGCCGACTTCGGCGAGGTCGCCCGGCGCGAGTCCGCGGACAGCGCGTCGGCGGCCAGGGGCGGCGACCTGGGGAGCTTCGGTCGCAACGACATGGTCCGCCCGTTCGCCGATGCCGTCTGGTCGCTCCCGATCGGCCGCGTCAGCGAGCCCGTCCAGACGGCGTACGGGTACCACCTGATCCGGGTGGACCGCCGCGACGACGACTCCGCCTCGGCTCACCACATCCTGGTGCCCATCGAGCGTACGACCGAGAGCGAGATGGCGCTCCTGGAGACCGCGGACTCCCTCGAGGGCCTGAGAGAGCGCCTCTCGCTGGCGGAGGCAGCTCAGGCTCTCGGCCTCTCGGCCCCGCGTCAGATGACTCTGACCGAGGAGCAGCCGCCGGCCGTCCCGGGTATCGGCCGCCTGGCCGACGGCGCGGAGTGGGCCTTCAGCGAGGAGGCATCGCCCGGCGACGTCAGTCCTCTCTTCGAGACCGGCGCGGCCTTCTACATGCTGGAGCTGGTCGAGCGGACGCCGGCCGGGGTCTATTCCCTCGAGGAGGCCACGCCCACGATCCGCGCGCGCCTCGTCGCCCAGAAGAAGCTGGAGCGCGCCCGCGCGAGTGGTCAGGAGCTCGTCGACCACATTCGCTCCGGCCGCAGCCTCCAGGAGGTCGCGGCGGCGGCCGGGCTGGAAGTCCGCGAGGCCGGGCCCTTCACCCGCGTCAGCTTCGTCCCGGGGCTGGGCCAGGCCAACGAGGCCATCGGGACCGCGTTCGGCCTCCGGCCGGGTCAGACCAGCGGGCTCGTCGAGGTCGACGGCTTCCTCTACATCATCGAGGTGCTCGAGCGGCGCGATGCCGACCGCGCCCAGTTCGAGGAGCAGAAGGCCTTCCTCCGGGCGCGCATGACCGCCGGCATCGAGCAGGATCGGATCCGCCGGTTCCTGGCCGACCTCAGGAGCCGCGCCCGCATCCGCGACAACCGCGCCGAAGTGCTCAGGCCCGTCTCCGAAACCTCGCTCTGAGCGGGCGGGACGCAAGGGCGAACGACAGAGCCCCCGGTGACCCGACGGTCACCGGGGGCTCTGTCGTTCGCCTTTCTCTTCCTCGCCGGCCTCTGCCGCGCCCTCAGGCCTGCGGCTTCTGCGCCTCGCCGCTCTCCGCCGGCGGCGTGCTGGCGGCCGACTGCGGAGCCGGGGCCGGCGGCCTGAGCTCCCGCGCCGCTTCCACCGGCCTCGTCAACTCGCCCTCGATCTCCCTGACCGAGTGCTTGAATTCGCGGATCCCCTTGCCCAACGCCCCGCCCAGCTCGGGCAGCCGCTTCGCCCCGAAGACGAGCAGCAGCACCGCGAAGATCAGGAGGAGCTCTCCCACGCCCAGACCGAACGGCATACTTCCTCTCCTCTCTGGGCTAGAGCCAGACGTGGACCACGTACGCCACGATGAGGATCCCGACCAGGCTCAGCGCGTTCAGATTGATCGTCAGCGGCCCGATCGCGAATGCCACCGCGATCAGATCGATTCCCAGGGGCCCGAGTGAAGCCGAAACCGTCGTGGTCAGAAACCGCCGCGTCGCGCCTTCCGGCAGGTACGCCGTTGCCAACTGTGTGAACAGCGCGCCCAGGAAAAGGCCGACGACTGCGGCCCAGACGAGCCGTGCAAGACTCCGCCTCCGCGGCCCGATCATGATACCGCCCCACTCGATCCGGGTTCCGGATCCCTACCGTTCTCGATCCACAGCATAAGCCACCGCGTCGCGCAGCGCATCGGTCGCTTCCCCGGGCGGGAGCGACTCCAGGGCCGCCGCCGCCCGCGCCCCGTACCCCTCCGCACGCCGCCGGGCATATTCGATACCACCGTGCTCACGCACCAGCTCGACCACGCGGCTGATGCCTTCCTCCGCCGGCTCGACCTCGGCAAAGAACGCCTCGATCTCCGCGCGCGCCGCCTGGTCCATCTCCGTCATCGCGGCGATCAGCGGCAGCGTGACCTTGTGCTCCCGGAGATCGTGGCCCGACGGCTTCCCCGTCACCGCCTCGGTCTCCGTGTAGTCCAGCAGGTCGTCGGCGATCTGGAACGCCATCCCCAGGAAATGCCCGAACCGCGCCAGCGCTTCGCGGAAGGTCTCATCTCCCGCCAGCGCCCCCATCTCGCACGCGGCCGACATGAGCGACGCCGTCTTGCACGCGATCAGCCGGTAGTACTCCGCCTCCGTGAAGCTCAGCGCGTCCGCGGCCATGAGCTGGCGCATCTCCCCCACGCTCATCTCGTTCGCCGCCCGCGCCAGCACCCGGATCCACTCCACCTGGCCCATCAGCGCCAGCTCGGTCACCGACCGGCTGTACAGGTAATCGCCCATGATGATCGCGGTCTGGTGATTCCACAGCGCGTTCACCGTGGGCATCCCACGCCGCAGCACCGAGTGGTCCACGGCATCATCGTGCACCAGCGTCGCCAGGTGCACCAGCTCGACCAGCGCCGCAAGCGTGACCGCCTCGGGCCTGGATCTCCCCCCGACCTCGCTCGAAAGCAGCAGCAGCGTCGGCCGGAACAGCTTCCCGCGGCCCAGGAGCAGGTAGTCGTTGACCTCCTCGATGGGCGCGTAATCCGACAGGACGATCCGGCGCAGCTCCTCGACCACCTCCTCGAGCCGCGCCCGCACGGGGCGTTGGATCTGGACGAGCTTCGGCAGCGCAGTGCGAAGCATCGCACTCCCTGGTGTTGATGTGGGTGAAAACGGCGCCCAACCTAACCCGTGCGCTGCCGATTGTCAAAGGCGCGCCAGCCGTTCGGCGACGTCACGGAAATTGATGTCTACGCCGAACACGCGCTCGTACGCGTCCCGCGCCTCTTCCGGGCGGCCCAGCTCCTCGTAACACCGCCCCAGGTGATAGTACACGCCGAGCAGCTCCGTCTCGTCCTCGTGCGGCACGTTCAGGGCTCGCGACAACACCTTGATCGCCACGTTGTACTGCTCTTTCAGCACGAAGCAGTGCCCCAGCTCCTCGTAAACCTTCAGCGGGACGCGCCCGGCCCGGAGCGCCGTCTGGAACTGAGCGATCGCCTCGTCGATGAGCCCCATCTCCTTGAACGCCAGCCCGAGATCGTAGTGGCTCGCGAGGTCGTCCGCCGGCACGTGCTCGGCCAGCTTCGCCTTGAACTGCGCCAGCATCTCGGCGAAGTCCTGCTCCTCGTCCCCCGTCGGCTCTTCCTCGGGAACGACGAACCGCGTCGTGTCTTCCTTCTGCTCTTCCGCCCGCAGGAGGTCGCCGAGGTCCACGAAGTCATCCTCCGGGACGGACAGCGGCCCTCCCTTCGCCGGCTCCCGATCCAGCGCCGCCCGGGCCACCTCGTTCGCCGGGTCGAGATCCAGCACCCGCCGATAGATCGACGCCGCGCGATCCGTCGCGCTCGCGCGCTCCAGGCTCGCCGCCAGATCCAGGTAGTCGCCCACCAGCCGATCGCTCAGCTCCAGCCGGAACGCGTACTCCACCCGGTCCTGCTGCGCGCGCACATGGTCCGGGTCCAGCCGGACCACCTCGTCCACCACACGCAGGGCGGCCTCGAGGTGTCCCGCGTCCGCCAGGCGCCGCTGCTCCGCATCCAGCGCCTGCACCGCCTCCGCCGTGCGGCCGGACGCCACCAGCTCCTGCGCACGCCGGATCACCTCCGCCGCCATCGCCTGCGCCCGGTCCTGGGGAGCCTGTTCTTCCTCGGCCGGCTCCACCGCCGCCTCCGCGGTCGCTTCCACGGTCGCTTCCGCCGCGAAATCTCCCGCCTCAGCTCCGACCGGCTCCTCCTCCTCCCCGAGATCCAGGTAGGGTAGCGGCGGCGCCTCCGCATCCGCCTCGTCTTCCGCGTCCGGGACGTCGATCCCGGCCGCGGCCGCCGCGGAAACCAGCGTCAGTCCCTCCGCGACTGCCGAGTCGCTCTCCGGCTCGGACGGCGGCTCCACGGCCACCAGCGGCTCAAACGCCAGCGCGTCCGGCGTCGGCGACTCGGACGCCGCCGCCGGCTCTGCCCCGGCCACCCCTTCCGCGGCGAGGTCCACGCCCGCATCCAGCCGGAGCACCTCCGCCCTCAGCGCCTCGGCCTCGGCGTGTTGGCCCGCCCGCACACGTTCCGTGTACGCCCGCCTGTACTCGACCAGCGCCTCGTCTTGCCGGTGGTGCGCCGCGAGCTGCCGCGCCAGCATCTCCCGCACTTCGGGATCCGAAACCGCATCCGCGAGCTCGCGCAGCGCATCGAACGCCTTCTCGTCGTCACCAGCCCGCAACGCGTGCTCTGCGTACTCGAGGAACCACCGCCGCGCATCCACCATGAAGCCCTGCGATGCGCTGAACCGCCCGAGCCGCAGGTAGAGCTCGGCGCGCCCGGGCATGCACCGCAGGGCCTTGCTGCACAGGGCGATGGCGTTGTTGTAGAACCCCGATTCCGCGTACCGGTCCGCCGCCTCCTCGTAGTACCGCACCGCCTCTTCCAACCGCCCCAGCCGCAGGCAGAGGTCGCCGACCCGGTTGTAGACGCCTAGATCCGCCTCACCGTCGCGCTCGTCTCCCGCACGCAGGACCTGGAGATAGAGCTGGATCGCCTGCTCCCATTCTTCACGTTGCTCGTGCAGGCGCGCCTGGTCCTTCAGCTTGATGATCGGCTTCATCTCAAACGCACGAGGAGATCGGGTGGCCCACGTCCAGGGGCGCTGTCACTCGCATGTCGTCCAGAGTCATCGAGGCCTGAATCGCTCCACACTGTGGAGGGCCGAAGACGAGAGCGCACGGCCCGCGGGACCCACCGCCGGGTTCGCGGATCTCACCGGCGATCTCGGCCGCGTCCGGAAGTGGACGCCCGGAGAGAAGACGTTCCAGGCCAGAGGCGACCGTCGCGCACCGACGCAGGTCGCCCCTGCCGTCCGGTGTGCGCCGGCGTGCGGCCACACCTGCGAAAACACGTCGGGTCACGGCCCTCACCGAAGTCCGGAACGGCCTCGCGGACCCGCACGGTCGCTGGCCTGAAAATACAAGCCCCTACGGGCCCTCACAAGCCGCTCACGCCACCCGCACGCCCCGCTTCCACACGCCGGCGAGCAGATCCTCGCCGAACCGGTACGGAATCTCGCGGTGGTCGGCCGTCCTCCACACCAGCAGATCGGCCGGCGCCCCCTCCCGGATGCGGCCGCGGCCGTCCTCGAGCCGCAACGCGCGCGCGCCGCCGGCCGTCGCCGCAACCAGCGCCTCCAGCGGCTCCATCCCCATCTGTGAGCACGCCATCGTCAGCACCAGCGGCATCCGCGGCGAGGGCGCGGAGCCCGGGTTGAAGTCCGTCGCCAGCGCCACCGTCGCCCCGCGGTCGATCAGCGTCCGCGCCGGCGCGTACGAGCGCTTGCCCAGGAAGAACAGTGTCGCCGGCAGGAGCGTCGCCACCGTGCCCGCGGCGACCAGAGCATCGATCCCGGCCTCACTCACGCAGCCCAGGTGGTCCGCCGACGCAGCGCCGAGCGCGGCAGCCAGTTCGGCTCCCCCCGAGGGCTCGAGCTCGTCTGCGTGCAGCTTCGGCACCAGGCCGTGCTCGAGCCCGGCCTCGAGGATCCGCCGGGTCTGCTGCCCGTCGAAGACGCCGGGCTCCATGAAGACGTCGCAAAACACCGCGAGACGCTCTGCTGCGACGGCAGGGATCATCTCCCGGATGACCACCTCCACGTACGCGTCGCTCCGGCCGCGGTACTCCTCCGGCACCTCGTGGGCGCCGAGAAAGGTCGGCACGAGATCGATCGGTCCCTCTTCCGCGAGCCGCCGCACCACCCGCAACAGCTTCAGCTCGTCCTCCGTGCGCAGGCCGTACCCGCTCTTGACCTCGGCGGTGGTGGTCCCGGACCTGAGCATCGCGTCAAGGCGACCGCGCGTCAGCTCGACCAGCTCGTCCTCGCTCCGCGCGCGCACGTCCCGTACGGACGCCAGAATGCCTCCGCCGCGGCGCGCGATCTCCATGTACGACACGCCACGCGCTCGCAACGCGTACTCGTCGGCGCGCCAGCGCCCGAACACGGCGTGGGTGTGCGAGTCCACGAACCCGGGCGTGATCACGCAACCGCTGCAGTCCACCCGCTGGGCATCGGGATACCGCCGCGCCAGCTCGGCCTCCGCGGCGACGGCCGCGATCACGCCATCCTGCACCGCCACGGCCACGCCGGAACGGATGCCCTCCGGGCTGGTGGACTCACCCGTCACGACCTCCGTCGCGCCGGTGAACAGCATGGCCGCCATGGTCCCCCTCCTCAGCACGTCTGCCACAAGCGAGCGAATTCCCCGGCCCGGACGCGTGCGGCGACCGCGGCGATGTCGGCGGAGAGCTCACGGTCCCTCTCCAGCGGCGCCACGTCGGCGCGGACCAGCTCGTATGCCCGCGCCACCCCGCGTCCCGGCCGGAGCGGCCGCAGGAACTCCAGCGCCTGCGCGCCCGCGATCAGCTCGAGCGCAAGGATCGTCTCGAGAAGCTCGACCGCCTCCCGCGCTTTCAGCGCCGCTGCCACACCCATCGAAACGTGGTCTTCCTTGTTCGCGTCCGTCGGGATGGAGTCCACGCTCGCCGGGCTCGCCCGCAACTTCAGCTCGTTCACCAGCGCGGCCGCCACGATCTGCGCCATCATCAGCCCCGAGTTCACACCGGGGTCCGGCGTCAGGAACGCGGGCAGACCGGAAAGCGCAGGATCCACCAGCCGCGCCAGGCGGCGCTCGCTGATGCTGCCCAGGTCTGCGCACGCCATCGCGAGCAGGTCCAGCGCCTGCGCGACCGGCTGGCCGTGGAAGTTGCCGCCGCTCAGGATGCGGTTCTCCTCCGGAAAGATCAGCGGGTTGTCCGTCGCGCTGTTGATCTCGACCTCGAGCACCTCGCGCACGAACGCGAACGCCTGGCGGGCAGCGCCGTGGACCTGCGGCATGCAGCGGAGCGAGTATGCGTCCTGCACCCGCGGGTCGTTGTAGCGGTGCGACTCCCGGATCTCGGACTCCGCGAGCAGCGCCCTCAGCCGCGCCGCGCTCGCGACCTGCCCCTTGTGCGGCCGCACGGCCTGGAGCGCCGGGTCGAACGCGTCGGGCGTCCCGCGGAGACCCTCCAGGCTCATGGCTCCCGCCACTTCTGCCGTCTCGAGCGCCCGTTCCGCTCGCAGCAGCGCCAGCGCTCCGATGCCCGTCTGGACCTGCGTGCCGTTGTTCAGCGCCAAGCCTTCCTTGGCTTCCAGCACCACCGGCTCCAGCCCCGCGCGCCGCAGCGCCTCGCCTCCCGGGAGCACCTCGCCGCCGTAGCTCGCCTGCCCCTCGCCGATCAGCACCAGCGCAAGGTGGGAGAGCGGCGCCAGATCTCCCGACGCGCCGACGCTGCCGCGCGAAGGGATCACCGGATGCACGCGCCGGTTCAACAGCTCGAGCAGCAGCTCGATGATCGACGGGCGCACACCCGAGTGACCGAGTGCGAGGACGTTCGCCCTGAGCAGCACGATCGCCCTCGTCTCGTCCTCTGGCAGCGCCGGCCCCACGCCGGCCGCGTGGCTCCGGATCAGGTTCACCTGGAGCTCCCGGATCCGGTCCGCGGGGATGACGACATCCGACAGCGCGCCGAAGCCCGTCGTGATCCCGTACGCGACACGGCCTTCACTCACCGCTCGGTCCACCACGGCTCGTGCCGCCTCGACCCGCGCACGCGCCTGCTCGGCCAGCCGGACCTCGGGAGACGACGGGCCTGCGACCCGCTCCACGTCCTCCAGCGTCAATTGGCTGCCGTGGATCTCCAGAATGTCGCTCATGGTTTCCGGATGGTTGCTGTGTCCCTCGCCGCGCACCGCGGCACGCATCGGCCCCCATCCGGTTGCGCGGGACCGTTTCGCGTGCAGCGGGGTGGCCGCTCGTCTCCGACTCCGCTCCGGATGGCGATGCGTGAACGCGCCGGGCGCGCGTTCCATCGCATCGTCGGTGGTGGCCGGGTCTGCGGCCCTGTCCAACCGCGGCCGGCTCCCGGCTTACAGGCCGGGCACCGGCCGCTGGCCACGCTGCTCGTAGTCCAGCTTGATGTCGGGATTCGCCCGCAGGCGGACGCGGAACTGGAAGTTGAAGTTGCCGTTGAGCCCGCGGCTGAAGTCGAAGTTCGCCTCCCAGTCGTGCAGGTCGCGGGTCAGCGTGAGGAAATGGTCCACGAACTCGCCGTCCGTGATCGAGTAGCTCGTCGACCACTGGAGGCTCCAGTGCTCCGTCGGCTGGAGCATCAGGTTCGCCCTCAGGAACTGGCTGTTCTCGACCGCCACGCCCCCGGGCGTGGGCCTCGGCCGCGTCAGGCTGTAGTTGATCGAGGCGTTCCACGTGCCGGCGACCCCGCGCGGCCGCGGCGGCGCCGGCGCCCGCGGCTCACCGCCCAGGAGCCCCAGCCTCGGGTCAGCCGGTTCGGTCGGCGCCGCCTCCACGGGCACGTCCGGCGGCGGCTCCGCCGGCGATTCTTCGCCCCCACCGCCGATCCGGAGCAGCCGGAACAGCCACCAGTTCTGATCCAGCGAGAACGACGCGTTCACGCTGCTCAGGTGCATGTCGAACGCCCGTCCCCCGACCCTGCTACTGTCCGGCCGAAACAGATGCGTGCCGACGCTGAGCTGGAGCCCGCGCAGCAGGTCCGAGCTCGCCGAGAACGTGAGCTGCTCCGTCTCCAGGCCCCAGTGATCCTTCTTCGCCTTCACGAAGTCGTAAGCCACCGCGTTCATCGACAGCGCCAGCAGCGTGATCCGCCGCGCCTGCGGCAGCTCCACCGGCTCATCGCTCGGCGCCATCAGCGAGTCCGCGGCCATGGAATCCCGCGCGGCCGCATCCTCCGACTCGCGGTACTTCGCCTCGAACGTCTGATTGAGCCCGATCTCGATGCGGTTCTGCTCCCGCACGTTCGGCGCGCCGAACACCTCCCGCTGCCGATCCGTCACCGCCGGCTCCGGCGAGTACGAGTACCGAATGGAAGGCGTGAGCTTGTGCCGGATCCGCTCGAACGGCCCGATCCCCGGCCAGAACCCGTAGACGTCCGACCGCAGCCCCGCGTTGAAGCTCAATCGCGTCGGCCCGGCCAGCAGCTCATGGTTCGTCGTCGCCGACCGCACCAGGTCACCCTGCAGCGACAACCCGGGTTCGAAGGTGCTGGTGCCGATCAGACGCTGCTGGAAACGCATCTCGGTCGACCAGTTCATCCGGTCCGTCGCCTCGCGCTCCAGTCCGGGGATCGTGTCCGTCGGGTCCGGGTCCGGCTTGGCGTGCTGGATGTCCTGGTTCACCGAGAACCGCTGGCTCCACGAGAGCTTCCCCAGCGTGAATCGGCTGTCCATCGAGGCGTTCCGCGATGTGGCGTCCCGCTGGTTCGGGAGCGTGTCGTTCACATCCGTGAAGTTCAGGCTCCCGCTCACGCTGCCGACCCACGTCGCGTTGTTGTACCAACGCGCCTCGCTCGGCGGCGCGGCGAACAACGTCACATTGTTCACGCTCAGACCCACGGACGGCAGCGTCATCTGCACCTTGTCATCGTGCAGGAATTGCCTCCGACTCACCTGAAGGTTCACCGCGCCCCAGTCCAGCCGATGACTGAGCCCTCCCTGCGAGTCGATCGACCGCGTCTGTTCCCGTGGATCGAACGAGTTGCGCTTCACGAAATCGCTCGATGACGCGTAGCTCGCGTTCAGCCGCACCGAGGTCCGCTCGCTCGGCTGCCAGCTCTGGTGCGCACGCAGAGTCAGCTCCTTGCTCCCGTCCTGCCTCCAGTACCGGTTCAGGTTCACCGATCCCTCGAGGAACTGCCGCAGGTTCCGGAACTCGAACGACCCGTTCAGCGCCGTCCAGTTGTTGCTAAACCAATCCATCGCCAGCTCGGCGCCGAGATGGCCGTTGATCGCCCAGTAGAAGCCGACGTTCTGGATGCGCCGATTGTAGCCGTCGCTGGTGCGCGCGATGTCGTTCACGCTGAACACGGGCATCAGCAACCCGCTCCGCCGTCCCTCCTTCAGGCTCTGCACCAGGAACGGCAGCCAGAACACCGGGACGTCCCCGAAGTTGAGCGTGACGTTGCGCGCGACCAGCACATCGTCGTTTACGAGCTTGACGGCCTCCGCCGCGAAGTGGTAGTGCGGATCTTTCCGGTCACAGTCCGTGAACACCGCGGAGTGCACGTACGCCCGGTCGCTGCCCACCGTGTAGACGCGGTTGCCATGCACGATCCAGTTCGCGCCCTGCGTGAACGTCGTGTTCGCGCCCACCGCCTCGCCGAGCTGCTCCTCCAGGTGGTAGCACATCATGTCGCTCTGCACCGGCCGCCCCTCGCCCGTCAGCACCGGCTGGCCGTAGCCGCACACGACGTCGCTATGCTGGCTGTAGGTCACCAGCGAGTCCGCGCTCAGACTCTCCGCCCCCCGCGTGATCTGCGCCTTCCCCAGCAGGTCGATCCGGCCGCTGTCCGACGCGAAACGAGCGCCCGCCGCCACGTACTCGGTGAGCGTGTACCCGCTCAGCCCCATCAGCGCGGCCATGACGGAATCCCGGTTGGGGGCGCCCAGCCGCGGAAACGCCAGCCCGCCCCCCGCCGCGCTGTCCGCCACCGCCGAGCTGTCTCCGGCCGCCACCTCACTGCTGTCCGCCACGGCTCCGGCCGAGTCCGGCCGCAGCGCCCGCTCCAGCGCCCGCAGCTTCCGCAGCGCGCCCTCCCGCACGGCGGGCGGAACGGCCGCCGTGTCCTGCTGCGCGGCCGCCGGCAGCGCTCCCGCCGCCAGCGCGCCCAGCGCCAGCACTACACCGAGCAACCAGCCAGACCTCACGCGGCGACCTCCGCTCCCTCCACTCGCCGGCGCTCCACCAGCTTGGCCAGACCGATGCTCAGCTCGTACAGCAGGATGAGCGGGATCATCATGAAGATCGTGAGCACGATGAAGTCGCCCGGCGTGATCACGCTCGCGACGATCACCGACGCAACGACCGCGTAGCGCCTCTTCGCTGCCAGCATTCTCGAGTCCACCAGTCCGATCGCAGCCAGCACGAGCATCACCACCGGCAGCTCGAACACCAGCCCGAACGCCAGCAGCACCCGCACGACGAACGACATATAGTGCCCGATCGTGATGTTCTGTTCCAGGCTCTCCGCCTGGAACCCCATCATGAACTCGAGCGTGATCGGGAGCACGGCGAAATACGCGAGCGCCACCCCGCCCAGGAAGAGGACCAGGCCGAGGTACAGCGCGGGCACGATCGCCCGGCGCTCGTGCGGCAGCAGCGCCGGCGACACGAACGACCAGATCTGTTGCACGACGATCGGCGAGGCCAGCAGCAACCCCACGCCGACGCCCAGCTTCAGCGAGATGAAGAACGGATCGGTAGGACTGAGATACTTGAGTTGCCTGCCCCCCAGCAGCGGCTCGATCGGCGCAACGAGCAAGCCCAGGACGTCGAAACGCACGACGAGGATGAAGCCGATCACGGCGCCGATCGCCACCGCGATGAGGCTCCACAGAATGCGCCAGCGCAGCTCCTCCAGGTGATCCAGGAACGGCATCTCCTGGGTCGCTGCACGCATGAACCTCGGCTTCATGGCATCCTACAGCGGCAGCTCGGCCTGGTCCTCGTTCAGCGCCTGCCGTGCCCGCCGCGCCTTCAGATCCGTGAGCTCTGCAACGAACTCATCCAGATCCTGGAAGTTCCTGTACACGGAGGCGAACCGAACGTACGCCACGTAGTCCTTCTTCCGCAGCCGCTCCATCACCATCTCCCCGATCACCCGGCTTTCGACTTCCTCTTTCCCCGAGCGCCCCAGCTCGTCCTCGATCTCATCCACCATCGCTTCGATCTCGGACGGGGAGATCGGCCGCTTCACGCACGGAAGCCGGACCGACCGCAGGAGCTTGCGCCGCTCGTACGGCTCGGATGTGCCGTCCCGCTTCAGCACCTGGAGCGGCCGCTGCTCCACGTACTCGTACGTCGTGAAGCGGCGGCCACAGCCCAAGCATTCGCGCCGCCGCCTCACCGCACGGCCCTCACGGCTCGTGCGCGAGTCGACGACGCGATCCTCGGTCCCTTCGCAGTACGGGCAGCGCATTGAACCGCCGGAGACTTCCGCGGCGAGTCCGGCCCGCGCTCAGCGGCCGGACATTCGCCTGAGCTTCTCGTTGGCCAGATTCGCCTCTTCCGAGCCCGGCCACCCGGAAACCACGCGCTGGAAGTAGGACCGTGCCCGCGGGATGTTCCCCTGCTCCTCGGCGATGATCCCGGCCCGGTACACCGCCCGGGGCACCGCCGGGCTGCTCGAGAACATCTCCACTACGCGGTCGAGCGCCTGCAACGCGAGGTCGTAGTTCCGCTCCTGGTAGTACGTCTCTGCCACCTGCAACTGCGCATCGGGCGCACGCTCATGCGTGGGGTGATCCTTGACGATCGCCTCGAACGCCTGCCGCGCTACCCTCGCATTGCCGCGCTGGAGCTGGTCCATCCCCACGCGGTAGAGCTGCTCCGGATCCGTACCCGACCCGGCGTGCGAGGCCGCGCCGCTGTCCGCCCTCTGCTCGCCCGGCAGCGTCGAGAAGTACTCGCCCCGGCTGCTCACCTGCTGCCGCAGGCTCGCGAGCTGCTGTTGACTCTGCCCCGTCAGCTCCTGGATCTGGATGAGCTGCTGCTCCATCTGCACGAGCTGATTGCCCAGGTCGCCGCGGACCCGCAGCACCATCTCGTGCGTCTGCCGGACCGAGTCCATCAGCGCCCGATTCTGCTGCGCGATGACCCGGTACAGCGAATCCTGCCGCGCCTGCATCGCCGCTAGCTGCTCCCGCAGGTCGCGAATGTCCCGCTTCGTGGCGCACGCCGTGCCCGCCAGCGCCATGAGTGCAACGGCCCCCACGCGCGTACAACGGCGCGCCCACAGGGCGCGCCGTGCACTCGCCCGCGGCGCCGCCACCCTATCCCCTCTCGCCGCGCCGCTCGGCTCCATTTGGCCCTCCCATCACTGCGAGGTCTGCGGTAGTACCAGGTTGTCCCCGCCGCCCGTGATGCGGAACTCCGCGCGCCGGTTCCGCGCCCAGGCAGCCTCGTTGCTTGCGGGATCCAGCGGCCTGGACTCGCCGAAGGTCTGCGTCTCGAAACGCGACGCGTCCAGCCCGAAGCCCACCAGATAATCCTTGACCGCGTTCGCCCGGCGCAGGCCCAGCGCGATGTTGTACTCCACGGAGCCGCGCTCATCCGCGTGCCCCTCGATCGCCAGCGTCACCCCGGGGTTCGCACGCAGCACGGCAACCTTCCGCTGGAGCGTCTCCCGCGCGTCCGGCCGGATGTCCGAGCGGTCGAAGTCGAAGTGGACCATCTCCGTGAGGATGCTACGCGCCTCGGCTGCGGCCCGCCGCGCCTCCTCTTCCGCACGACGCCGCGCCGCCTCCTCCGCACGGCGCCGCTCCTCCTCGGCACGGCGCCGCTCCTCTTCCGCGCGCCGCGCAGCCTCGTCATCCACCTGCTGGGCCGGCGCCGGCGGCGGCTGGCGCCTCGAGCATGCACCGAGCGCCATCGCCGCGAACGCGACCGACAACACGACCAGACTCCGCAGCTTCATCGCGTATCCTCCCTCTCGTGGGGTCTCCGAACGGGCTCGCAGCTCAGCGGCCCGCCATCGCGAACTCCGCCGCCCGCCGCAGCGTCGGCGACCAGTCCGGCACCTTCGCGCCCGCCAGCGACAGCACCTGCCGCTCCCGGCCCGTGAAGGTGTCCACAACATACAACCCCTGACCGCTGGCACGCACGCTCGTGTACACGAGATGACGGCCGTCGGGCGCCCAGCTGGGATCCTCGTTCTCGCCCTCCTGCGTCACCTGGCTCACCGGAGCACCCACGTTCGCCGCGTCCGCCACCATGATCTGGAACCAGCCGCCTCGCGACTTCCCGTGGAACGCGATCTTGGTTCCCGTCGGCGACCAGTCGGGCGACGTGTAGTAGCTCCCCTCGCCGTAGACGTACGGCGAGAGCAGCGTCGCCTGGCCCCCCTCTGCGGGCATGATGTAGATCTGCGGCGAGCCGATCCGGTTGGAGTTGAACGCGAGCCGCGCTCCGTCCGGTGAGAACGTCGGCGAAATGTCGACGCCGGGGCTGCGCGTCAGCCGGCGCATGCAGCAGCGCCGAGCAACGTCGTACTCGTGGAACTCGCTGGCGTTGCCGTACAACATGGCGAACACCAGCCGGTCCCCGCTGGGCGTGTACGTCGGCGTCGCGGCCACCGCACCCGATGGGGCGCGCACCACGGTGTGCGACTCGCCCGTCTCCAGATTTCGCTCGGCGATCTGCCACGCGCCGCCCACCATCGCCGCGTACGCCAGCCGCTTGCCGTCGGGGGACCACGCCGGAGACACGATCAGATCCGCGTTCGCGACCCGCTCGGGATTCTCCCCGTCCGAATCCACGACCACGAGCTCTTCACCCCCGCCGCGACGCGGCCTCACGAACGCGATTCGCGACGCCGCCATCCCCGGCTGCCCCGTCATCCACCGGACGAGCTCATCCGCAAGCGCGTGGATCGCCATGCGGAACCCGCCGTCCGATGGCGGCGGCACCCGGAACGCCTGGATCTCCTTGAGCGATCCGAACGGGACGTCGTGCAGCGCAAGCCGCACCATGTACGCGTCCCCGAACGGCTCCACCTCCGCCGTCACCAGGAAAACCACGCCGAGGTCGTTCCACGCACCGAGCGTGACCGGGCCCGCCTTCAGCGCTTCGGGCACCTCGGCAATCACGAAGCGGTCGCTGTAGTCCAGGTCCTGCTCGATGATCGCGTGCACCTGCTCCGCCACCGCCGCCGCCTCGGGCGGGGCGGCGAACGGCCGCACCGCCACCAGCGGCCGGCTCATCGTGTTGTAGAAGACGTCCAGCCGAACGCCCGTGGGCAGCCGCGTCGTGTCCTGCCTCTGCGCCGCGACCGGGGTCGCCAGCGCCAGCACCGCCATCCCTGCAAGAAGCCACCGCATGATCCTCTCCCCGTCCGGGACGCCAGTTTGCGCTCAGAAGGCCGGCCGGAAGCGGAACGCCACCGGAAGACGATCCTGCTTGAACCCCTCCGGCAGCGGGCCGAACAGCCCGCGCGTTGCAACGGCCTCGATGGCGCCCATCGCTTCGTAGTCGAATTCGAGGTTCCCGGATCCCCGGAGCAAGCGAATGTCCGCGACGGAGCCGTCCCGCCGGATCACGAAGTACACCTCGGCCGTCAGGCCCGAGGCGCCCGTCCACCGGAAGTACCGGTGAATCTGCGTCACGATGTTGGCGAGGTACTCGGGGTACGGGAACGATTCTCCATCGATCTGGAGGTTCAGGCCCTCACCGCTGACCTTCGCCTCCGGCTCCGGGTTCCGGCCCTGCGCCGGCTTGGTCTCCTGCTTCGGCTTCGGCTCCTCCCGCACCGTGGGCCGCTGTACGGGCGGCGCCTTCGGTTGCGGCTTCGGCGGCGCCTCCACCGGCCGCTCCTGCACTACCTTGGGCGTCTCGGGCTTCGGCGGCTCCGGATCCCCGAGGACCTGCGGCGGCGGGGATACGATGTTGACGCGGTAGACCCGGAACTCCGGCAGCTCGGGCTGCGGTCGGAGCCCGGACGCGACGAACAGCAGGACGAACGCCGCGTGCAGGCCCAGCGATGCCGCGAACGCGCCGCGACCGGGCCCCCGCCTCGCGCGCGGGACCGTCCCCTGCAGCCCGATCACTTCACCGCCTCCGCCGCGGCTCGGGCTCGAACACCATTCCCACGTCCACCACGTCGAGCCGCTGGAGAACGCCGAACACGGCGGCGACCTGTCCGTATGCGACGGCCGAATCCCCGCGGAGATACACCCGCTTCGTCCCCTTCTCCGCCATCTGCCGCTCGAGCAGCCGCTCCAGCTCCGCCAGCGAGTTGACCGGCACGCGGTCCATGTAGATCCGGTCCCGCGCCACCGTCACCGTCACGGCTTCCGCCGTCGTGATCGGCGCGGCCTCTCCCTTCGGGAGCTGCACTTCCACCCCGCCCTGGAGAATCGGCGCCGTGATGATGAAGATGATCAGCAGCACGAACGCCACGTCCACCAGGTTCGTGATGTTGACGTCGGCAGTCAGCGGCAGCTCGCGACGCCGCCGCCCGCGCGGGTCGAGCATCGCCTACAGCCTCCCTTCTCGCGCCAGCACGCCAATGAACTCGCTCGCGAACCCTTCCAGCTCGCCGGTCACGGCGTTCAGCCGGCTGACGAAGTAGTTGTACGCGATGACGGCGGGGATCGCCACCGCCAGCCCGGCCACCGTCGTCACGAGTGCCTCCGCGATGCCCGGCGCGACCGCCGCGATGTTCGCGCTGCCGGCGTGCGCCACGCCGAGGAACGAGTTCATCACGCCGATCACCGTGCCCAGCAGCCCCAGCAGCGGAGAGATCGTCGCGATGACCGCCAGCCACGGGAGCCCCGCCGCGAGCTGATCCCGCTCCTCCGCCTGGCCCTTCTCCAGCACCAGCCGCAACGCGTGAAGCTGAGTTTCCGACAGACCCGACGTCGGCCCTCCACCTTCGCGGAACGCGCCCGGCTGCAGCTCGCTGAAGAACGTGATCCCGCTCCGGAAGATCCGCGTGTAGGGCGAGTCCGGCAGCCGCAGCACCGACCGCGAGATGTCCTCCAGGCGGTGCAGCCGCTCGGTCGACCGCGCGAACGTCATGCCCTGCCGGCGCACCCGCCGGAATTGCCCCAGCTTCCAGAAGATGATCAGCCAGCTCATCAGCGAGAAAAACGCCGTCACGCCGAGCACGATCTGGGCGGAGAGGCTCCCGCCCAGCACCAGATCCCACGCATCCAGCCGTGGCGCGTCCTGGAGCATTGCCGCCGACATCACCGGCCGTTCCCTCCTCCCGCAATGTAGTCGTACGTCCGCTTCAGGCCTTCGGCCAGCGAGACCTGCGCCCTCCAGCCCCGACCCCGCAGCCGGCTCGCGTCCAGACAGGAGTGCCTGAGCTCACCCGGCCGCTCCGGCGCGTACGAGACCGGCACCTCGCGGCCCGCCACCTCCATCAGCAGCCGGGCCAGCTCGTTCACCGTGGTCTCCGTGCCGGTCGCAACGTTGAACGCGCGGTCGTCCACGCTCGCCGCCCGCTCGAGCGGCCCCTCGCTCACCGCGAGGTTCGCGGCCACGACGTCGCCCACGTACACGTAGTCCCGCGTCTGCTCGCCATCACCGAAGATCGTGAGCCCGGTACCCGATCGGATCCGGTTCGAGAACAACGCCACCACGCCCGCCTCGCCGTGCGGGTCCTGCCGCGGGCCGTACACGTTCGAGTAACGCAACGCAGCGTAATCCAGCCCGTGGACCTGATGGTAGTAGTACAGGTAGTACTCCGCCGACAGCTTCGTCACGCCGTACGGTGAGACCGGCTGCTTCGCCGAGGTTTCCGGCGTCGGCCGCTGATCCGCCTCGCCGTAGACGACCCCACCCGACGACACGAACACGAACCGCCCCACGCCGTGCCGCCGCGCACACTCCAGTACATTCAGCAGGCCGTCGATGTTGATCCGCGCGTCCGCCCTCGGGTCCGCGACCGACTTGCGCACGTCGATCTGCGCCGCGTGGTGGTTGATCACGTCGAACCCGCCGACTTCCTTGAACAGCGCATCCAGTTCCGGATCGCAGATGTCCATGCGCCGGAACTCCACGCCGTCCGGGATGTTGGAGACCCGCCCCGTCGAGAGGTCGTCCACGATCCATACCTGGTCGCCGTGGTCGCGGTACGCCTCGGCCACGTGGCTGCCGATGAAGCCGGCACCACCCGTGACCAGAACACGCCTGCCACTCATTCGCGTTCCCCTTCCGTTTCGTCGTCGAGTTCGAACAGGAATCGCGCCGCCTCGGCGACCCCGGGCACATGCCCGTTCGCCGCTGCTTCCCGCAGGCGCACCGTCGGCGCGTGCAACAGTTTCGCCAGCAACTGCCTCGTCAGCCGCTCCACGGCTTCACGATCCGCGGCGGAGAGATGGCCGAGCTTGGCCAGCGCCTTCGCCACCTCCCTTCGCCGCGTCGCTTCCGCACGGTTCCGCAGCGCCCGGATCACCGGCACCACATCCCGAGCCGCGTACCAGCGCCAGTAGTCCGTCACCGCCTCCAGGATGATGCGCTCCGCGGCCGGGATCTCGTCCCGCCGGCGCGCCAGGTTGCCGGTCACGATCTGCTCGAGGTCGTCGATGTCGTAGAGGAAGACGTTCTCCAGGTCGCCGACCTCCGGCTCCACGTCGCGCGGGAGCGCAATGTCCAGGATGCACAGCGGCTTGCGCGGCCCACCCGGGAGCGCCCGCGAAATCAGCTCCCGGGTCAGCACGACGTGCGGCGCCGCCGTTGCCGCGGCGATGATGTCCGCCTCGGCCAGGGCCGGGCCGATCTCCTCGAACCGCAGGAAGTCCGCCCCGCCACGCGCGGCCAGATCCCGCGCCCGGGCCTCCGACCGACTCGCGACCACCGTTGTCCGCACGCCTTCCGCCGTCAGGCAAGAGAGCATCAGCTCGGCCATCTCCCCTGCCCCCAGCACCAGTCCGCGCCGGCCCCGGAGCGAGCCGAAGACCTTCCGCGCCAGCTCGATCGCCGCGCCCGGCACTGACGCAGCGCCCTCGCCGAGCCGCGTCTCGGCGCGCACGCGCCCCCCGACGGCCAGCGCCGCCTCGAACAGCCGCGAGAGGACCGGCCCCACCACCCCCCTCCCGCCACCCATCGCGAGCGCCGCCTCGTACGCGCCTTTCACCTGTCCCTGGATCTGCGCCTCGCCCAGGATCATCGAGTCCAGGCTGGACACGACCCGGAACAGGTGCTCCACGCTCCGCCGGTCGCGGTGGACGTACAGGTGCCGCCTCGCCTCCGCTTCCGGTAAGTCCGCACGCGCGGCGAGGAGCGCCACGGCCTCACGCTCCCCCTCTCCCGCAACCTCGCCCAGGTACAGTTCTGTCCGGTTGCACGTAGAGAGCAGGACCGCTTCCCTCGACACGCCCCGCCCCACCAGGTCGAGCAGGGCCGCCTCCGCGTCCTTCGCCCCGAAAACGAAGCGCTCGCGCACCTCAATGGGCGCGGTGCGGTGGCTCAGACCTACGACCGCGATCGCCATGACCGCACGCCATCACCGACTCGGCCGCCGCCCCCCCGCAACGCGCCGCCGTCATACCCCGCCCCGCGCACCGCATGTTCCGATGCGCCGGCCCGAACGCGGCGCCGGATGCGCACCGCTCCTCCACACACCTGACCGGTCCCGTGCACGCCCATCCTCAAAGGAAAACGCGGCCTTCGGCCATGGAGAGCCGGAGCACCACGTACATCAGCACCACGACGACGAAGCCGATCACGCTCGCCAGCGCGCCGCGCCGATCCCGTCCTGCACCACCCGCTCGCCGCGCCGCCAGCGCCGCCAGGAACACCACCCACGTCAGCAGGCCCCAGATGACTTCCGGGTCCCGCACCGCGAACGAATGCTGGAAGCGGACCGTCCACGCCCAACCCAACGCAAGGGCAAGGCTGAGCGCCGGGAAGCCGATCGCCAACGCCCATCGGCCCACCCGGTCCAGCGTGACCAGCGATGGGAAGAAGCGGAACATGCGCCCGAACCGCTTCCCCTTCAGCTCACGGAACTGTAGGAGATAGAGGAGCCCCGCGGCAAAAGCAACCGCGAGGCCCGCATAGGAGAGAAACGCGAGAACGACATGGAGCGCGAACCACGGACCGCGGAAGGACAGCTCCTCTCCCGTCGGCGCCATCCCCAGAGCAAGGGCCACCGCCACGAGCAGCGCCACGAGTGGCACGAGCACCAGCCCCAACGGCCGACCTTCCCCCAGCCCGCCGGCCCCTGTCGCCAGCACGGCGATCACGAACCCCAGGCTCGACAACGACGGCGCGATCCCGACCAGGGGAAGCTCGCCGAACTCCGAGGCGAATGCGGCGAGGGCCGCGCCGTGGCAGAGGAGTCCGGCGGCGATGACCGCCATGCACCAGCGCGGCACCGAGGCGCGCCCGCCTGCCAGGGCGGCGGCCAGGCCAGCCGCGCCCGCCAAGTAGAGCCCCAGGGCCAACCCGTGCAGCGTGAGAACCATTCCAACCCATTGACAAAGATAAGGGCGCCTCGCGGCGCCCGTACACCATCGACCAGCGGTTCCCGGTCCGCTGCGCGGACGACCCTGTGCGTGACGTCAGCGCACCTTCCGCACGAGCCGCACCGGCAGGCCCCGCTCCAGCGTCGGCTGGCTCAGGCCCGCCACGCGCACCGTCGCGCTCCGCTCCTCGACGCGCACCACACGCAGCACCGCCACCGGCTCCTCCGGCAGCCAGACCGAGTTGTCCGCCGAAGGCCGCTCCGGCCGGTACGCCTCCAGCTCGTCGCCGACCTCGATGCCGTCCGCCCGCCCCAGACTCACGAACGCCTGGTCGACCACCGCAGGCAGCGGCTGCCGGTCCCGGAAGTCGATCAGCTCGCCCGTCGGGCCCGCCTCCACCGGCACCCTCGCCGCCGGCGCCCCCTCGAACCGCGGCATCGGCACCGCCAGGTTGCCCGCGTGCACCGGCCCGAACTGCCGCGACAGCTCGACGACCATCACTTCGTCCGCAAGCTCCCGCACCGTCGCGACCGCCGTCGGCTCGATCACGCGGCCCCAGCGGCCGGCACCCCGGCCCACGGACACGAGCATGATCTGCTCGCCCACCGCGGGACGCCGCGCCTCATCCTCGTACGCCACGTACACGAGGTCACGCGGGTGCATCGAGTGGAGCAGCCGATCCTTATCGCCGCGCGCGCCGACCTCCTGGACGACGCGCCCCACCACCCCGAGCTCACGGCGGTCCGCCAGCCATGCAGCCGACTCGGACTCGCTCGGCTGCACCTGCAGCAGGGCCTCCACCTCCCGCATCTCGATCTCCCGGCCGGCCGGCGCCGTGGGCTCCTCGCGCTGGGCGCTCGGATAGAAGAGCGTCCGCCCGGGCCGCCGGGCAACCGTCGGCGCCTCGCCCAGCGACACCGTCCGCACCTCGCCCACCGGCTCCGCCGCTGCCTCCTTCACCGCGACCGCGTCCTGCACGACCGGCGGGATCACGAACCGTTGATTCGGATAGATCCAGTGCGGGTCCCGGATCTGCGAGCGATTCGCCTCGAAGATCCTCGGCCACTGGAACGGGTTGCTCAGGTACAGACGGGCGAGGTCCCACAGCGTGTCGCCGCGACGCACGACGTGCGTCCGCTGCTGCGGTGGCGCGTCCCCCGTCTGCTCCTGCGCCGCCAGCGGGCTCGCGGCGCCGACCGCCAGCACCAACAGGATCGTGGGCTGCCGCAGGGCTCTCATGACCGGGCTCTCTCCTTCAGAAGGGCAGGTCGTCTTCCTCCGGGATCGGGCGCTCGCCCGACCCCGCGTCAGCCCACGACGACGACCGGCCCCGACCGGAGGAGAGATCCGGCTCGGGCTCTATCCCCGTCGCACGGTCCGCCCCGAACGCCGGCGACCAGTCCGCGGAGCCGCCCAGCGGGATCAGCTCCTGCGCGATGATCTCCGTCGCGTACCGTGTCCGGCCAGACGCATCCTGCCAGCTACGGTACTCGAGGCGCCCTTCCGCGTAGACCCGGTCTCCCTTCCTGACGAACCGCTCGACGTCTTCCGCCAAGCGGTCCCAGGCCACAACGCGGTGCCACTCGGTCTTCTCGTGCTCCCGGCCGTTCCGCGTCGTCCAGCGCCGGCTCGTCGCCAGCGAAAACGTCGCGACGCGGGTACCGCCGGCCGTCGTCCGGACTTCCGGGTCCGCGCCGACGTTGCCGATCAGCACCGCCTTGTTGAGACTCCGGCTCATCGCCGATGGACCGACGAAAAGTGCCCGGGGAGATTGTACAGAAAATAGATGGACCCCTCCGGGGTGTCAATCGGACGACGCTGCGCCTCGCGCGAACTCGCGCGCCCAGTACGTCACGATCAGGTCCGCGCCCGCGCGCTTGATGGACGTCAAGATCTCCTTCATCGCCCGATCCTCGTCCAGCCAGCCCTGCGCTGCGGCCGCCTTCACCGCCGCGTACTCGCCCGACACGTGATACGCGCACACGGGGTAGCCCGTCGCCTCCTTCACCCGCCAAACGACATCGAGATACGCGAGCGCCGGCTTCACCATGACGATGTCCGCGCCCTCCTCGATGTCGAGCTGGACCTCGCGCAGCGCCTCCAGCCCGTTCGCCGGGTCCATCTGGTAGCCCCGCCGGTCGCCGAACTGCGGCGCGCTCTCCGCCGCCTCCCGGAACGGGCCGTAGAACGCGGACGCGAATTTCGCCGCGTACGAGAGGATCGCCACGTCGGCGAACCCCTCCGCATCCAGGGCACTGCGGATCACGCCCACCCGCCCGTCCATCATGTCGCTCGGCGCCACCATGTCCGCGCCCGCCGCTGCGTGGCTCAGCGCCTGCCGCGCCAGCAGCTCCAGCGTGGCATCGTTGTCCACCACGCCGTCCCGAATCACGCCGCAGTGTCCGTGTGACGTGTACTCGCACAGGCACACGTCCGTGATGACGACGAGGTCCGGCGCCGCCTTCTTGATCGCCGCCACCGCCCGCTGCACCACGCCATCCTCGGCGTACCCCTCGCTGCCCACCTCGTCCTTCGACTCCGGCACGCCGAACAGCAGCACTGCCGGGATCCCCAGCTCCGCCGCCTCCGCCGCATCCCGTACCGCCTCGTCCACGGACGTCTGCGCCACGCCCGGCATGGAGGCCACCGGCCGCCGCACGCCCGACCCCGGCACAACGAACAGCGGCAGGATCAGATCATCCACGCTCACGCGCGTCTCGCGCACGAGCCGGCGCAATGCAGCCGTGCGGCGCAGCCGCCGCATCCGGAGCGCCGGATACTTCGGCATCACTTTCTCCCTTGTCGTCGATTGCAGTCATGTGCGGATGGCGCCGACTGACGGCGCCCCGAGGGCCAGGGAGCACCCCCGCCCTCGCCCTCGCCCTACTTCAGAGGTCCAGCAGCTTGCACATCACCAGCGCGTCTTCCACCGGCGCGACGTAGTAGTTGCGCCGGCGGCCGACCTCACGGAAGCCGTGCCGCTGGTACAGCCGCTGCGCGACGTCGTTGGAGACCCGCACCTCGAGGAACAGCTCGCGCACGCCGCGCCCTCGCGAGTGTTCGATCACCGCCTCGAGCAGCCGCGCCCCCACGCCCCGCCGCCGCCAGTCCGGCGCCACCGCGATGTTGCCCAGCTCGGCCTGGTCCACGACCACCCAGCACGCGGCGTAGCCCACGACCCGGCCATTCGCCTCCGCCGCAAGGACGTCCGCATCCCTTCGCTCGATCAGCCCGCGGAAGGTCGTCTCCGTCCACGGCATCGAGTACGACGCACGCTCGATGTCCATGATCTGCGGCACGTCCTCCGCCCGCGCCCGCCGGATCACGATCTCGTCGTTATCCATGCACCGCCGTCCCTCGATCCGCGCCCGCCGCCCGCAGGTAGAGAGGCTCCCAACCCGCAGGCGCCTCGACCAGGCCCGCCTCCGGCGCCAGGTCGGCGAGCCACAACAGAGCGGCCGCCCGCGCCAGCCCCACGTGCGCCGGCGCGATGGTCAGCCCCGCGGCCTCGATCGCTTCCCGGTTTCGCATCGCGCCCTCGCCCGCGTACAGCGGCGCGAGATCGGCTGTGGCCCGCAACACCTCCTCCACGGGGCAGGCCACGGGCGCCTGCACGACCTCCATCCGTGCGAAGCCCGGGAACCGATAGCATGCAGCGTACACCTCGCCCCGCCGCGCGTCGAACAGCGCGCACACCGGACGATCGCCCGCGCCGGCGGACGCCGCCAGCGCCGCCAGCCCGGAGTACGCGTAGAGCGGAACGCCCAGCGCCCGCACGAGTCCCTTCGCCATCGCGGCCGCGAGGCGAACGCCCGTGAACGATCCCGGCCCGCCACCCACGACCACTCCGGCCAGATCCCGCGGCTCGACCCCGGCTGCGCGCAGGGCGAAGTCCACGGCAGGCAGCACGGCTTCCGAGTGTCGCGCCTGAACGCCCAGCGTGATCTCCGCCAGAACCCGATCGCCGCGCCCCACGGCCACGCCGCCGGTCGCCGTCGACGTCTCGATGGCCAGATACGGTCGCATCCCTCTCCCACCCGGCTCCGAAACCGACCCCTCGAACCCGGATCGCTAATCCGAATCCGCCCGACTGACCGGTAGCCCCGGCAGCGCCGGCGCGGCGCCCCGCCGCACCGCCCTGACTCGCCGGACCGTCGCTCCCGGCTCCGGGATCTCGAGATAGATATCCCAGCGCCGCGCCGGCAGCAACGACTCCGCCCGCTCCGGCCACTCGATCAACACCACATCTCGATCCTCGCCCAGCTCAGCCCACCCCAGCTCCCAGACTTCCTCCTCGTCCTCGAGCCGGTACAGGTCGAGGTGCTGGACGACGACGCCGCGATCCGCCTCGTATCGGTACACCAGGTTGAACGTCGGCGAGGGCAACGCGCCCGTCACCCCGGCGCCGCGCGCGACCGCGCGGGCCAGCACCGACTTCCCGGCGCCCAGCTCGCCGCGCAAGGCGAGAACCACCGGCGGCTCCACCGCGCGCCCGATCGCGCGGCCCCACGCCTCCAGCTCCGCCTCCGTCAGCAACGCGGGGCCCAGGATCGCCTCACCCACGGCCACCCGCGCCCCTCAGTCGCCGACCGCGCCGCCGGCGGCTCCGCGTGCCGGCGCCTTCCCCGCCCCGCCCAGCTTCGCCTTGACCTCGAGCAGCTCATCGCGCAGCACCGCCGCCCGCTCGAAGTCCAGCATCGCCGCCGCCTCGCGCATCTGCTGCTCCAGGATCTTCGCCCACTCCTCCAGATCCACCTCGTCGCCGTAGCGCGCCGGGGCCTCCTTCACCTGGGCCGGCGCCTGCGTCCGCGCATCCGCCACACGCGTGCTCAGCAGGCGCTCCTCCACGCTCTTCACGATCGTCTGCGGAATGATCCCGTGCTCCTCGTTGTAGCGCCGCTGCACCTCGCGCCGGCGGTTCGTCTCCTCGATGCACCGCGCCATCGAGCCGGTGATCGTGTCCGCGTACATGATCGCCTTGCCCGCCGCGTTCCGCGCCGCACGCCCGATCGTCTGGATCAGCGACCGCTCATCCCGCAGGAACCCTTCCTTGTCCGCGTCCAGGATCGCCACCAGCGAGACCTCCGGGAGGTCCAGCCCCTCACGGAGCAGGTTGATGCCCACCAGCACGTCGAACTTGCCCAGCCGCAGGTCCCGCAGGATCTCCATCCGCTCGATCGCGTCGATGTCCGAGTGCATGTACCGCACCCGGATCCCGATCTGCTGGAGGTAGTCCGTCAGGTCCTCGGCCATGCGCTTCGTCAGCGTCGTCACGAGGACTCGCTCGCCCTTCGCCTCCCGCTCCCGGATCTCCGCGATCAGGTCGTCCACCTGGCCCTTGATCGGCCGCACTTCGACCTCCGGGTCCAGCAGACCGGTCGGGCGGATGAGCTGTTCCACCACCACACCACCCGACTTCTCGAGCTCGTAGTCTCCCGGCGTCGCCGAGACGAACACCGCCCTCGGCACCAGCTCCTCCCATTCCTCGAACTTCAGCGGGCGGTTGTCCAGCGCGCTCGGCAGCCGGAACCCGTGCTCGACCAGCGTCAGCTTCCTCGCCCGGTCGCCGTTGTACATGCCCCGGAGCTGCGGGATCGTCTGGTGGGACTCGTCCACGATCACCAGGAAGTCCTCGGGAAAGTAGTCGAACAGGCACGCCGGCCGCTCCCCCGCCGCGCGGCCCGTCAGGTGCCGCGAGTAGTTCTCGATCCCGGAGCACGTGCCGATCTCGAGCATCATCTCGATGTCGAAGTTCGTGCGCTGCTCCA
>Ga0207873_1001127_pt1 | contig 27026 bp, 13 predicted proteins | sample BGWIniCompost_FD_187373 | JGI IMG/M metagenome (GOLD analysis project Ga0207873, IMG submission 187373) | Cellulose adapted compost microbial communities from Newby Island Compost Facility, Milpitas, CA, USA - BGW Initial Compost (SPAdes)... ...
TCCGGGTGAGCTCCACGTCCACCACGCTCGAGATCACGTGCACCTTCGAGAAGGACAGGCGCGCGGACTGTGCGGCCACCGTCCCGAGCGTCGCGATGAGCGCGTCCCCGTCGTAGATCGCCCGCCCCGCCTCGTTGCCCACGAGGTTCGCGTAGACGTAGGTGACCCCGAAGGCGCGGGACCCTTCGAGCACGAGGCGGCGGCGAATCTCGTGCTTGCCGAAGGCGAAGTGGCTCGCGCTCGGGTTGAAGATGACGTCCACCGAGTCGAGCGCCAGGGCGCGGCCGGGGCGCTCGACGACCCAGGCGTCCTCACAGATCTCGAAGCCGACTCGGATCGATCCGCAGTCGAAGCGGAGATCGCCGAAGGGGTAGCGCTGCCCCGCGACGGACAGCTGCGTGCGCTGTCCGCGGGGCCATGGCTTGAACCAGCGCGGCTCGTAGTGGAGCCCGTCCCCCGCCAGCGCCTGCTTGGCGACGAACCCCTGCAGGCGGCCATCAGCGACCAGGCAGACCGCGTTGTAGACGGCCTTGCCCAACCACACGGGGAGACCGAAGCACGTCACCAGGCCCCGCGTCGCCGGAAGGAGCTCCTGCAGCACCTCCAGGGCGGTCCGCGCCGTGTCCGGCGACAAGAACGCGTCTTCGCACCCGTAACCGGTGATGCAGAGCTCGGGTAGGCACACCAGCGACGCCCCCTGCCGTCGCGCCTCGTCCAGCGCCTCCCGCAGGTGGGCGGCGTTCTCGTCCCAGGCCAGGGGCGTCTGATTCACGGCAGCGGCGGCGACACGGACGAGCTTCATGGGGCGGTGGGGGAGCCTACCGCACTAGCTTTCTTCTGGAACGGGTCCCTCCAGAAACGGCCTTCGTCTGAAGCGGGTCTCCGGAAACCAGGATGGCTGGGAACCAGGAGCGCTCTCCGGCACCCCGGGTGGACGGTCCCGAAAGCGGGCGACCTGGGTCAGGCCATCTCGTCGCCCGTCGAGGACGGTCGACTCACGAGCCGTCAGGTCCGCGACGGCGCGCTTCGTGCGATACTCGGACCGATGGGACGCGTGACGCCGAGCGCCCTCCTGTTCGCGGCCCTCGTCGGGGTCGGCTGCGAGGAGAAGGGCGAAGAGACGACCATCCGCCCGGCGGCGCCGCCGCCCGCCCAGGACGCCGCGGCCCCCGGCGGGCCCGCCGCGGAGGCACCCCAGCCCACAGCGGAGGCTCGCCCCGCGACGGAGCCCCTGGAACCCGCCGAACGCCGCCCCGCGCCCCTCCCCGATCCGGCGGCGGCGCGGCTGCGCTCCGCGGAGAAGGGCTTCATCGTCGTGACCCGGGAGGACTGCCTCCGAGGACGACGGTCCTACGATCTCGTCGTCCATTTCCACGGCGTCGCGGACGCCGTGGAGCGCCAGTGGAACGCGGCGCGGCTCGACGGGGTGCTGGCGGTGGCCAACGCCGGGACCTGGGGGCGCGATTACAAAGCGGTCTACGAGCAACGAGGCGCCTACCAGCGCCTACTCGATCGAGTCGACGCGCAGCTCGCGGAGCTCTGCCCGGAGCGGCCGGCGCGGGTGGGTCGGGTGGCGCTGAGTGGCTGGAGCGCCGGCTATGCGGCGATCCGGGCCATGCTCCGGGACGTGGGCAACGAACCGGTCGACGCCGTGCTGCTCTCCGACGGCATCCACGCCTCCCTCGTCGGTGGCGCAGGCCGCGCGGTGCTCCCGGCGGACGTGGAGCCCTTCGTCGCCTTCGGACAGCTCGCCCGGCGCGGCGAGAAGCTGCTGAGCATCACCCACAGCGCCATCCGCACGCCGGACTACGCGAGCACCACCGAGACCACGGACTACCTGCTCGAGCGACTCGGCCTGCCGCGGAACCCCGCTCGTGGCGCGACGCCGACGGGAGACCGCGTCGAGCTGCGCTCGGAGGTCACGGAGCAGGGGTTTCGTCTGCGCGGTTACTCCGGCGAGAGCGGCCCCGAGCACGGCTGGCACCTCCACGCCCTGGACGAGACCCTGTTCGCGGATCTGCGCGCCTGGTGGTCCCGTCCGATCCCGTGAGGCTCGTTCTCCCACGCGGCACCTCCACCACTGTCGCGCGGCACGGTCGCGCGGCACGGTCGCGCGGCACGGTCGCGCGGCTCGGTCGCAGGGGTACGCCCCCCGAGGCTCCCAGCTCAGGCGGGGGTGTAGCCGAGGTTCGACTGCAGCCAGCGCTCGACGTCCTCCGGGCTCGCGCCCTTGCGCCGCGCGTAGTCCTCGACCTGGTCTCGAGCGATGCGCCCCACGCTGAAGTACTTCGCCCGCGGGTGGGCGAAGTACATGCCGCTCACGCTGGCCCCCGGGGTCATCGCCCAGCCTTCGGTGAGATCCATGCCCATCTTCCTCGCCTCGAGCAGCCGGAAGAGCTTGTCCTTCTCCGTGTGATCCGGGCACGCCGGGTAGCCGAAGGCGGGGCGGATGCCGCGGTACTTCTCCGCGATGAGCTCCGCGTTGGAGAGGTGCTCGTCCTTCCCGTAGCCCCACTCGCGCCGCACGCGGGCGTGCAGGAGCTCGGCGAAGGCCTCTGCCAGCCGATCCGCGAGGGCCTTGACCATGATCGCGCTGTAGTCGTCGTGGTCGGCCTGGAACTTCCGCGCCAGCTCCTCGGCGCCGATCCCCGCGGTGACCGCGAAGGCTCCCACGTAGTCCGCCAGGCCCGTCTCCTTCGGCGCCACGAAGTCCGCCAGGCACCGGCAAGGCTCCCGGGTGCCGCGATCCTGCTGCTCGCGCAGCATGGAGAAGCGCATCAGCTCCGTGGACCGGCTCTCGTCCGTGTAGAGCACGACGTCGTCCCCCTCCGCGTTGGCGGGCCACAGGCCATAGCTCGCCTGCGCGCGCAGCAGCTTCTCGTCGATGATCTTGCGGAGCAGCTTGGTCCCCGCGTCGTAGAGATCCCGGGCGGCGGCGCCGTACTGGGGGTTGTCCAGGATGGCCGGGAAGCGACCGGGCAGCTCCCAGGCGGTGAAGAAGAACGACCAGTCGATGTACTCGACGATCTCCGTCAAGGGATAGTCCTCGAGGAAGCGCAGGCCCAGCTGCTCGGGCCGGGCCAGGTCCTCGGCCTTCCACTCGATGGGGATGCGCCGGGAGCGGGCCACCTCGTAGGTGACGAGCGGGCGCTTCTGCTTGCCGCCGTGCACCTCGCGCAGGCGCTCCTGCTCCGCGCGCGTCTTCTCCATGAAGGGCCCACGCTGCTTGTCGTCCAGCAAGCTCGCGACGACGCCCACCGCCCGGGAGGCGTCGAGCACGTGCACCACCGGGCCCGAGTACACGGGCGCGATCTTCACCGCCGTGTGCTGACGGCTGGTGGTGGCGCCGCCGATCAGGAGCGGCATCGTCATCTTGCGGCGCTCCATCTCCCGGGCCACGTTGACCATCTCGTCGAGGCTCGGGGTGATGAGCCCGGAGAGCCCGACCATGTCGCACCCCTGCTCCACGGCCTCCTGGAGGATCCTGTCCGCCGGGACCATGACGCCGAGGTCGATCACCGCGTAGTTGTTGCAGCCGAGCACCACGCCCACGATGTTCTTGCCGATGTCGTGGACGTCGCCCTTGACGGTGGCCATGAGCACCTTGCCCTGAGCGCTGCCCCCCACCTCGGCCTTCTCTTGCTCCATGAAGGGCTCGAGGTAGGCGACGCCCTTCTTCATCACGCGGGCGCTCTTCACCACCTGGGGCAGGAACATCTTCCCGGCGCCGAACAGGTCGCCGACGATGCTCATGCCGTCCATCATCGGGCCCTCGATCACCAGCAGGGGCCGCCCGAGCTTCTGGCGGGCCTCCTCGGCGTCCTCCTCGATGAAATCGACGATGCCCTGCACCAGCGCGTGGGCGATGCGCTTCTCCACGGGCTGCTCGCGCCAGGACAGGTCGACCTCACGCTTCTTGCCGCTCCCCTTCACCTGCTCGGCGAAGGTGACGAGGCGCTCCGTGGCGTCCTCGCGGCGATCCCAGAGCACGTCCTCGACACGCTCGAGCAGCTCCTTGTCGATGTCCTCGTAGACGACCAGCTGCCCCGCGTTCACGATCCCCATGTCCATGCCCGCTTGCACGGCCCGATAGAGGAACGCCGAGTGCATCGCCTCCCGGACGATGTCGTTGCCCCGGAAGGAGAAGGAGAGGTTGCTGACGCCGCCGCTGACCAGCGCCCCCGGCAGGTTCGCCTTGATGCGCTCGACGGCCTCGAGGAAGGCGAGCGCGAAGCGGTTGTGCCCCTCGATGCCGGTGGCGACCGCGAAGATGTTCGGATCGAAGATGATGTCCGTCGGGGCGAACCCCACCTGCTCCGTCAACAGGCGATACGCCCGCTCGCAGATGGCGAACTTGCGGTCGGCGGTCTCCGCCTGGCCCTCCTCGTCGAAGGCCATGACGACGACGGCGGCGCCGTAGTTCTTCACCTTGCGGGCCTTCTCCAAGAAATCCGCCTCGCCCTCCTTCAAGCTGATGGAGTTGACGATCGCCTTGCCCTGGACGCACTTGAGGCCCGCCTCGATGACCGACCACTTGGAGCTGTCGATCATGATGGGCACGCGGGAGATCTCGGGCTCCGCCGCCACCAAGTTGAGGAACTTGGTCATGGCCGCTTCGGAGTCGAGCATCGCCTCGTCCATGTTGACGTCGATGATGTTCGCGCCGCTGCGCACCTGCTCCGCCGCCACCTCGAGCGCGGTGTTGTAGTCGTTCTGCAGGATGAGCCGGGCGAAGCGCTTCGAGCCGGTCACGTTGGTGCGCTCGCCCACCATGATGAAGTTCGACTCGGGGCGGATGGTCAGGGGCTCGAGCCCCGAGAGGCGCGTCAGGGGCTCTGCCTGGATGGGCGCGCGCGGCTCCACGTCGCGCACGCGGTCGGCGATCGCCGCGATGTGGGCGGGCGTCGTGCCGCAGCAGCCGCCGACGATGTTCACGATGCCGCTCCGCCCGAACTCCTCGAGGAAGCCCGCCGTCTGCTCGGGGGTCTCGTCGTAGCCGCCGAAGGCGTTCGGAAGACCCGCGTTCGGGTAAGCGCTGACGAGCGTGGGGGCAATCTGCGCCAGCTCGGCGACGTGCGGGCGCATCTCCTGGGCGCCGAGGGCGCAGTTGACCCCGACGGAGATCGGGTTCGCGTGCTTGATGCTGTTCCAGAAGGCCTCCACCGTCTGGCCACTCAAGGTGCGACCGCTCTTGTCGGTGATGGTGACGCTGATCATCAGCGGCAGGCGCATCTCCTTCTCCGCGAACACCTCCTCGATGGCGAACAGGCACGCCTTGAGGTTCAACGTGTCGAACACCGTCTCTGCCAGCAGCAGATGGACGCCGCCGTCGATGAGTCCGCGCACTTGCTCGGCGTACGCCTCGCGCACCTGATCGAACGTCACCGCCCGGAAGCCGGGATCGTTCACGTCCGGCGACAAGCTCAGAGTGCGATTCAGCGGCCCGATCGCCCCGGCGACGAAGCGGGGCTTGTCGGGGGTGCGATCCGAGAACTCGTCCGCGAGCCCGCGAGCGAGGCGCGCGGCTTCGTAGTTGAGCTCGTAAGCGAACGGCTCCAGGGCGTAGTCGGCCTGGGAGATCCGGGTGGCGCTGAACGTGTTCGTCTCCAGGATGTCGGCGCCCGCCTCGAGGTAGTCGCGGTGCACCTGCCGGATGATGTCGGGCCGGGTGAGGACGAGGAGATCGGAGTCCCCCTTGAGCTCCCGGGGATGCTCGGCGAAGCGCTCCCCCCGGTAGTCTCGTTCGGTGAGGCCGTAGCCCTGGAGGGCGGTCCCCATCGCGCCATCGATGATCAGGATGCGCTGCTGGGCGAGGGACTGGATGCGTGCGGAGACGTCGTTCGATGCCATGATCGTGAGCTGCTGCTGCCGGCGGCGAGGCGCGGGCGGGCGATGGGGCGGCTCGCCGAGGGGCAGGGCCACCACACGGTGGGGACGGCTGTTTACACCTTTTCTTGCACCGAGCGCACCCGGAAGACAGCTTTTTCGGCCCGAGAACCCAGTTTGCCGCGGGCGGAGCGCGGGCTCACCTGCGTAGCGGCGACCGCGCCTGCGCGCCGCCGAGAGGCGTCAGCGTCGCTTTTGACACGCCGGGCGGAGCGCGCCAGAAACGCCCCATGGACGCCGAAACCCGGGATCGCATCGCCCGCGCCATCGAAAACAACGACGTGCTCCTGTTCATGAAGGGCACGCGGCGCGCCCCGCAATGCGGATTTTCCGCTCGCACGGTCGAGATACTGGACTCCCTCCTGCCGGAGTACGCCACCGTCGACGTGCTCGCTCACCCGGAGATCCGGGACGGCATCAAGGAGTACAGCTCGTGGCCGACGATCCCGCAGCTGTACATCCGCGGTGAGTTCATCGGCGGCTCGGACATCGTGACGGAGCTCTTCGAGGCGGGCGAGCTCCAGAAGAAGCTCGGCTTCGACGACCAGGTGGAGCCCCCGGAGCTCACGGTGACGGAGCGCGCCGCCGAGGCGCTGCGCGGCGCCGTCCAGGGGGCGGACGAGCTCGTCTGTCTCGAAATCGACAAGGACTTCCAGCCGGGCCTCTCCGTGGGCCCCGCCCGCCCCACCTCGATCATCGTGGAGAGCAGCGGCGTGCGGATCGCCCTCGACAGGCTCTCCGCCGGCAGAGCGAACGGCGTGACGATCGATTACGTGGACACGCCCCAGGGCCCCGCCTTCAAGGTGGACAACCCGAACGAACCTCCCCACGTCCAGCCCATGACCGTCCGAGAGCTGAAGACGAAGCTCGACGCCGGCGAGGAGCTGCTGTTGATCGACGTGCGCACCGAGGGAGAGCGGCAGACCGCGCACATCGCCGCCTCGCGCCTGCTGGACGACGGTCTGCGCGACGAGCTCGAGGACCTCGATCGGGATCGGGTCCTCGTGTTCCAGTGCCACCACGGCCACCGGAGCCAGCGGGCCGCCGAGCAATACATCCAGGCGGGCTTTCGGCGGGTCTACAACCTGATCGGCGGCATCGACGCCTGGTCGCAGGAGATCGATCCGAGCGTGCCCCGCTACTGAGCGCTCACGGCGCGGCGCCGCGCGGCGCCGCGCCCGCATCGTCGTTGCCCGGTGCCGTCCCCGCGCTCGTGCCCGGCGCCGCGTCCGCCCCGATCCCCGCCACTTCGTCGGCGCTGGGGAGATCGGGAGCCGCCCGGCCCTTGGCGGCCTCCGTCGCCGCGCGCAGCGGCACGTCTTTGCCCCGCAGACACGAATAGCAGTCGCGGAGCCCCAGAAAGCCGCAGCCACGGGTCGTGGCGAGGGGCGTCAGCTTGCGGACGCTCCGCTGATCTCCATGCTCGAGCACCCGCTCGATGAGCGCCTTGTAATCGCCGCAGGTCTTGGCGGCCTCGAGCTCGAGGGCGACGAGGAGCGCAGGGGACGCCGCCCCGCGAAACCGCTCCTCCGCCATGAGCTTCTTGCCGAGGCTCACCACCTCCGCGCGCTCCTTGTCTCCGGCGCCGTCGCGCACCACCGCGTCGATCAAGTCGGCCCCCACCGAGCCCAGGGCGCGGACGGCGATCTCCATCGCCTCCGCCGAGGACTCGCTCGCCTCCATCGCCACGCGGAACGCGGTGAGGACCTCCCGGTCCTCCCTCAACGCGGGATCGAGCTCCGCCGCGCGTCCGTAGGCCTCCACGCTCGCGGCGTGATGGGCGATCGTCGCGTAGCCCTTGCCGAGGGCCACCCACTGCTCGGCGCTGCCCGAGCTCTCCGCCCGCCGCCGTAGCTCCGCGAGGGCGTCCCGATCCCCGGATTTCGCCTTGGCGATCAGCGCCGGCAGCTCGGGATCGAGCACCGCGGTGGCGAGCCTGCGTGCCCGATCGCCCAAAGAGCCCTCCTCCTTCCGCGCGGACGCCGAGGTCAGGCTCAGGGTGACGACCATGCTGAGCGCCGTGATGGGCACGGCGATCGACCACAGAGGCATCGGGCGCCCGGCGACCGCCACCTTGCGCCGGAGCAGGGTGGGCAGCTCCCGCCCCGTGGTCCGCGCCAGCGCCACGGTCCTCTGCACCCCTCGTCCGAGGAGTGCTCCCAGCCCCCCTGCGCTCCCGGCGAGCCCCTGGGCGCGCCGCGAGAAGCCCCCGTCCGGCGCGGACCCCGCCCGGCGAGGGCTCCACTCGAGCTCCAGGGCGCCCAACAGCGCGCCGAGCTCCTGCGCCGTCTGCACGCGGGCCTCCGGCTCCTTGCGCAACAGGCGCATGGTCAGGTCGCGCAGCGCCTTCGGCAGGTGGTCGGGCAGTGGCGGCGGAGGCGCCGTCATGTGCTTGGCCAGCACCGCGATGAGCTCTCCCGACCCCGACGCGAACGCCGTCTGCCCCGCGAGCATCTCGTAGAGGATCATGCCCAGGGCGTAGAGATCCGAGCGGGCGTCGACGGGCTCACCCATCGCCTGCTCCGGGGACATGTACTCGGGCGTGCCGAAGACCGAACCGATCTGGGTCAGGGCCTTCTGCCCGTCCCCCTCGTCCGTGCGGAGCTTGGCGATGCCGAAGTCCAGGACCTTCGCGAAGTCCGGGTCTCCGTCCCGCTCCACCAGCATGATGTTGTCGGGCTTCAGGTCCCGGTGGACGACTCCCGCGTCATGGGCCGCGGCGAGGGCCTCGGCGACCTGCCGCGTGATGTGGACGGCGCGCAAGGGGGCGAAGGGGCCCTCCGCGTCCAGGGCGGCGCTCAGGCTGCGCCCCTCGATGTACTCGAGCACCAGGTAGAAGGCGCCGTCCTCCAGCTGCCCGAAATCCAGGGCCGCGGCCACGTTCGGGTGCTCGATGCGGGCGGCGGCGACCGCTTCCCGCTCGAAGCGCGCCACGACCTCGGGCATGGCCGTCATCTCCCGGTGCAACACCTTGAGCGCCACCGCCTTGCGCATGTGGACGTGCTCCGCCCGGTACACGGCCCCCATGCCGCCGCTCCCGAGCAGGCGCGTCACCCGGTACCGCTCCGCCAGGATCCGACCGATCAACGGATCGCCCCCGTCCCCCTGGACCGCCGCGGAGACCCCCTGGACCGCCGAGGACTGAGCCGCCGAGGACTCCCCTTGCACCGCGGAGAGGATCGGGAGCTCCGCGGAGAGCTCCCCCCCGGCGATGGCCGTCGGCGACACGGTGTCGCCCGTCGCGAGCGCCCCCGCCCCTTCGCTGCCCGCGTCGACGACGCCGGCTCCGCGAGCGTTCGTTTTCGACGTGTCGCTCACCCTGGGTACGTAGCTTCCTGTCCCCCGGGCGTCGAGGCCAGGAGCTACTTGCCCCGCAGCAGGCGTGGACGGCCCGGGTCGCTCGGCCCCTGTCTCATCCCCCGGTGCAGCACGATCCGCTGACCGGCTGCATGGCCAGCGCGGTAGGCCTGGCCCTGGGCGACCGCCCGCACGTGCGTGGTGCGCATGTAGGGATGACGGGCACGATAATACCTCTCCAGATCCGCATCTCCTACCCAGACGAGCCCTTCCTGCCGCGCCGCCGACGCCTCCGACTCCAGCTTGGCGCGGAAGCCCCGCATGACCCCGTAGATGAAGCTCTGGCGCTCCGCGTCCCGCTGCAGCCCGCGGGCCTTCTTGTGCTCGCGCCAGAGCCGCTCGGCGGTGTGGACGAGGAAGTCGTAGACGTAGGCGGCGATCTCGAGGTTCTCGAGGGTGCCGCAAGCCTCGAGCACGTTGCCGCGCTTGCCTTCGAGGGGCCGCCAGACGGGCACCCAGATCACCTCGACGAAGAAGTGCTCGCTCAGGATGAGCCCCAGGATGCGCTCCGCGGCGGAGCGACGCCCGGTGGGCCGTCCGATGTGGCGAAACGTGTAGCGGCCGCTGCCGGGAGCGGTCGCTTGGGCGATGTTGTGCTTGAGCATCAAGCGCCGCGCCGCCGACATGGCGGCCTGGGCCTCGTTCAGGTTTTGGCTCTCCGCGAGGGCCAGGAGCTTCGCGATGCGCTCGAGGGTCTTCGACTCCGGCGTGCTCTGACCGCTCGCGGTGGGGATCCCCCGCGTCGCGAAGTCGATCCCCCTCTCCGTGCACACGCGCTGGAACGTCTCGCCGTGGGGCCGCCCGTCGGGGTTACCGAGGACCTCGTCCACGTACTGGTGCGCCATCTCGTGCTTGAGCACCTCCACGAGGGTCCCCCAGGAGTGCTCGATGAGCAGGCTCCGATCGAGCTGGAGCGTGCGCGTGCCGCTCACCCAGCGTCCCAGGAAACTCTGCGTCCGCGTCAGCTCGAGGGTCGGCGGGCGGAGCGCGAAGTTGAAGTGGGCGCCGTTCACGTCCTCATAGGCCTGGCGGATCTGCAGCAAGGCGGCCCGCTCGAGCTCGACCCCCAGCCGCTCCGCCTCGCCGCTCGGCTCCCCTGCGGCGGGCCCTCCGCGCGCGCCTGCGCCCCTGTCGAAGCTCACTGTTCCCTCTCCGGCAGCGAAGTCCGAAGCAGAGCCCCGCCCAGGAGGCGCGGCCAGACGAGCGGCGAGGGGCGGAGCGATCCAGCTCGATGGAAACCCACGTCCTCTGGGCTAAGCCCGAGCCGGAGCACCGTCAAGCACCGTTGCCCCACGTCCCGCGCCCGACTGCGGTACGCTCACCGACATGCACCGACGCGAAGACGCCCTGCGCTACCACCGGGAGGGACGCCCGGGAAAAATCGAGCTCGCCTGGACCAAGCCGGTGGCGTCGCAGCTCGACCTCTCCCTCGCCTACTCGCCGGGGGTGGCCGATCCGTGCCGTGAGATCTTCGCCGACCCCGATCAGGTCGACACGTACACGGCGCGCCGCAACCTGGTGGCGGTGGTGACCAACGGCACCGCCGTGCTCGGTCTCGGCGACATCGGCCCTCGCGCGGCGAAGCCCGTCATGGAAGGCAAGGCGGTCCTCTTCAAGCGCTTCGCCGACATCGACGTATTCGATCTGGAGCTGGACGAGAAGGATCCCGAGCGCGTGGTGCAGATCGTCCGCAGCCTCGAGCCGACCTTCGGCGGGATCAACCTCGAGGACATCCGCGCCCCGGACTGTTTCTACATCGAGCGAGCCCTGCGCGAGCAGATGCAGATCCCCGTCTTCCACGACGATCAACACGGCACCGCCATCATCTCCGCCGCGGCCCTGCTCAACGCCTGCGAGCTCCAGGAGAAGCACATCGACGAGGTGCGCGTCACATGCGTCGGCGCGGGCGCCGCCGCCACCTCGTGCATGCAGATGTGGGTCAGGATGGGCGTCCCCACCGCCAACATCACGATGGTCGACATCCACGGCGTGGTCCACGACGGACGCGACGATCTGGACGAGTTCCGGGCCGCCTTCGCACGGCCTAGCGCCGATCCACGCCGCACGCTGGCCGAGGCCGTCGTCGACGCGGACGTCCTCATCGGCCTGAGCGCGGGGGGCATCGTCACCCCGGAGATGCTGAAGACCATGGCGCCGCGGCCCATCGTCTTCGCCCTGGCGAACCCCGATCCGGAGATCGCCTATCCGGACGCCGTCGCCGCGCGCCCGGACGCCGTCGTCGCCACCGGGCGCAGCGACTTCCCCAACCAGGTCAACAACGTGCTCGGCTTCCCGTACATCTTCCGGGGGGCGCTGGACGTACGGGCCCGAGCCATCGACGAGGAGATGAAGCTCGCCGCTGCCCACGCCATCGCCGCGCTGGCCCGCGCCGAGGTCCCCGAGGACGTGCTCCGCGCCTACGGGCACAAGCGTCTGAAGTTCGGGCCCGAGTACATCATCCCCAAGCCCTTCGACAGCCGGGTTTTGTTCTGGGTCGCTCCGGCGGTCGCGGAGGCGGCGTTGCGCTCCGGTGTGGCGCGGGACTCGATCGACATCGAGGATTACCGTAACCGCCTCTATCGGCAGCTCTCCCCTGCCCGGCGCGTGCTGTGGAACATCACCGAGGCCGCCAAGTCGAGCCCGTGTCGCATCGTCTACCCGGAGGGCGACCACGAGAACATCATCCGCGCCGCGCGTCGGGTGGCCGACGCCAACATCGCGCAACCGATCCTGTTGGGCGTCCCCGAGCGCATCCTGAGCCGCGCGCGCGCCGCCGGCATCAGCCTCGACGGCGTGTCGCTGGTGGATCCGCGGCGTGATTTGCGCCTCGAACGCTACGCGCACCATTACTGGGAGCGGCGCTGTCGCAAGGGGGTCACCCAGGAAGAGAGCGTCCGCGAGATGCAGCGCTTCCGCACCAGCTTCGGCATGATGATGGTGGAGGTCGGCGACGCCGACGGCATCGTGGCCGGCGCGCGCCAGGACTATCCCGCCACGATCCGCCCGGCGCTGCGCATCATCGGCACGCGCCCCGACGTCCGCAAAGCCTGCGGCATGTACATGGTGATCACCAAGACCCGCGTCACGTTCTTGGCCGACACGACGATCAACATCGACCCGGACGCCCAGACTCTGGCGGAGATCGCCCGGCTCGCCGCGGAGCGGGTGCGGGAGCTCGGGATCGAGCCGCGCGTCGCCATGCTCAGCTTCTCCAATTTCGGCGACGCGCCGCACCCCGCGTCCCGCAAGGTCGCGGAGGCGACGGCGCTGGTGAAGAAGTGCTGCCCCGAGCTGATGATCGACGGCGAGATGCAGGCCAACGTCGCGATGGATCCGCAGGAGCGCAAACGCTACCCCTTCAGCGACCTGCGCGGTCCCGCGAACGTCCTCGTGTTCCCGAACCTCGACGCCGGCAACGCCGCCTACAAGCTCCTCGCCGTGGCGGGGGGCGCCGACGTCATCGGGCCCATGCTGCTCGGCATGAACAAGCCGGTGAACGTGCTCCAGCAAGGCGCCACCGTGGACGCGATCGTGCACATGACCGCGATCACCGTGACCCAGGCCCAGCGCGGCAAGAACAACAACGACGCGCGCTGAGCGCCGCTCGGCGCCGTCAGAGTCTTCGGCGAGCGCCGCTCAGCGCCGGCGCGTCGTCGGCTTCGTGGGCGTCGCGCCCCCGAGCTTGCCCGCCAGGAGGTCGCCGAGGCTCCCCAGAGAGCCGCTCCGTTGGTTCGGCTGCTTGGAGAACTCCCGGTAGTTGCGGCGCTCCTCGACGCCCGCCACCTGGCCCACGCTGAAGCGCAGGCGTCCGCTGGCGGGATCCCGCGCCACGAGCACGACCTCGAGCTTGCGCCCCAGGGGGTACGCGCGGCGATGATCGGCGCCGGGGGGCAAGTCCAGCTCGCGCACGGGGACCATGCCCTCCCCCTTGGGGGTGCGCACGATGAGGCCCCCGGAGACGTGCCGCACCACCTCCCCCTCGAGGATCTCCTCCTTCTCGGGGACCGCTGCGGCCTCCGTGGGGAGCAGGGACTTCACGGACAGGCGGATCGAGAGCCCCTTGTCGGTCTGCTCCAGGGAGAGCACCTGCGTTTCGACGTTCTCGCCGACCTGCAGCACGTCCTCGACGCGCTCCACGCGCTGCCGTGACAGCTCGGAGATGTGCACGAAGCCCTCGGCGCCGCCGAGATCGATCACCGCGCCGTGTCGCAGCACGGCCTTCACGGTGCCCGCGACGGTCATCCCCACCTCGAGGTTCGACAGCAGCTGCTGCTCGGCGACGCGGCGCTGATCCTCGAGCAGGGCGCGGCGCGACACGATCACGTTGCGCCCCTCCTCCTTGATCTCCGTCACCTTGAAGTCGAGGTGCTGACCCACGTAGCTCTCGAGGTTCTCGACGTAGCCGCGCTCGATCTGCGACGCGGGGCAGAAGGCGCGCGTCGAACCGATCTCCACGGAGAGCCCGCCCTTCACCGCCTTCGTCACCAGGCCATTGACGGGCGTGCCCGCCTCGCGGGCCAGCTGCAAGGTCGAGAGATCCACCGCCGCTCCGCCGCGACCGAGGGACAGGGTGAGGATCGGCCCGTCGGCGCGAGGGCTCACCACCGTCGCCTGCACCCGATCGCCGACCTGGATCGGACGATCGACGAACTCCGCGAGCTCGATCTGACCATCCGCTTGCACGCCCACGTCCAAGAAGACGGAGCCGCCGCTGATGGCGATCACGCGCCCCTCGACGACCTCGCCGGCGCTCAAGCGTCGACGCGCGCGGGAGTCCCCCGCGTTGGAGGCCGACTCGAACATGGATGCGAAGTCGTCTGTGCTCATGGCGCCGGGAGCATGCCACCGCTCGTCCAATCGACAAGCCCGTCGTGACGAGGGGGTGACCGACCGCAAGCGCCCTCCCAGGAGGATCCCCGAAACGACTCCCGAAGGGCCAGGAGGCCCGCGGAGGGACTGAGCGCGGCCGGGGCGCCCCTTGCGTTTCCTGGTTCGCCCCGGCATGCAAAGCGGATGAGGCGTGGGACGCGACGGGCAGTGCGGAGGGTGGCGTGGCTGACCTCCCTGTGGGTCTCGAGCAGCGGGCTGGCGGAGGTCTCGGCCCAGACGAGCGCCGAGGCGCCCCGCGCCCCCTCCGGAGGGGGCACCCCGACCCAGAGCCCCGACGCCGCCTCCGACCCCGAGGCGCCCCCACCCGAAGCACCCCAGCGCACCCCCGAACCCGGGGACGCGCCTCCTCCCGCGGGGTCCGACGTCGCGGAGCGCCCGGACACCGCCCCGCCCGCCGAAGCCGCACCACCTCCAGCGCCCCCATCTTCAGAGACGGCGCCTTCAGAGACGGCGCCCGGAGAGGCCACCCCCGGCGCGGACGGCACGGTCCCCGAGAGCGTCCCCCTCGAGGCGGGAGAGACGGACCTGGATCTGGCAGCCCAGAGCCCCCCTCCGCCCTTGAGCGCCCTCCCGGAGGACGCCTTCGTGCTCCAACCGAGCCGGATGACCTCCGAAGAAGAGGCGCGCCTCCTTGCGGAACTCAGGCGCTATCGGGGCCCCTTCGCCCAAGGACGCCTACGGCTCTCGGTGCTGCTCGGAGGCGGGACCAACTTTCAGGACAACTACCTGATCGTGGGCGCTGGCGCCGGCTACTTCCCGATCGACGGGTTGGAGGCGTCCCTGGGGGGCACCGCGTGGCTCCTGGGCGATCCGTTCATCGGGACCGTGACCCCGGGCCTCACCTACGTCTTCTATCAGGTGCCGAAGATCCACCCGTACCTCGGGGCGTTCTATCGTCACTATTTCATCACGGGCTCCTTCGACGACTTCGACACCTACGGAGGTCGTGGCGGCGTGAACCTGCTCGTGGGTGACAACGGCTACGTCGGCGGCGGCGTCGTGTACGAGCGGCTCTTCGACTGCCAGCGGGACGTCTGGCAGAACTGCGATCAGTGGTATCCCGAGCTCACCTTCGCGATCGTGTTCTGACCCCGACCCCCTCCCCGACCCCACGGCTCGCGTGCCCTCCGCGGAGGGCGCGCGAGTTCGGGACGCGCTCCGAGCGCCGTTCAGGACGTGGCTCGACGCGTCGAGGGGCACTCACCACCACCTCAGCGGCGTCAGGAACGCCAGCGGGCGTGCCCACGGCGGGAGCAGGCGCAGGATGGCGGCGCGCGTCGCCGAGTAAGCGCGCTCGATGTCTCGGGCCGCTGGAGTGAGCTCTCGGGCAGCACGGAGCGCCGGCCCGGCTTCGCGCAAGACGGCGCGGGGGCCCGCGCCCTGGCTGCGCCGCGCCGCCCTGAGGGAGCGGGTGAGCTGCGCCAGGGCACGCTCGTGGAGGGCCTCGTCGTCTCCGGGGAGAGGGCAGTCGTCCGGCTCGCTCTGCGCGTCGTCGCCGACGAGCGCGTCGTGGAAGGTGACCCAGGCTCCCAGCTGGTGGGCGGCGGCGGGTCCGCCGAGCTCGAGCCCCACGCGCGCCACCTCGATGGCGCTCGTGCCGCGACCGAGGCTCCAGAGGGAGCTCACCAAATTGTAGAGCATCCACGGCTCGGCGGCGGGGCGCTTCCGGAAGTCCGCGAGCCACCTCGCGCAGAGCGTGAACAACCCGGCGGCGCAGAGGGCGTACCCGAGGGCCCCCCAGGTGGCGTCGCTGCGGCGCAGCCAGCCTCCGTAACGGAAACGCATCCACAAGATCCCCAGCGTGCGGCGCTGCTCCCCGAGCCGCTGGATCCACGCGGCCACGGCCAGCCGCCCAGCCTCCTCCAGGTGCTCGCGGCGCGCCAAGATGCGGTCCGCTCGCGCCGGAGCCGCACGCTCCCGTGCGTTGCACCAGGCCTCCGCCAGGGCGCCAGGGGCGGCGGTCTCCTGCTCGAAATGGGCCTCGACCACACGAAACGCTCGATCCCAGGCGGCGGTGGCGCCGAACGCGTCGAGGACGACCTCGAGCTCGTCGCGCTGGAGCTCCTCCTCCACGCACAGGGCCTCGAGCTCCTCGAGGGCCTCCTCGACGTCACCCCGCGCGACCAGGAACCGCGCCCGCATGCTGCGCGCGGCGGGCTGGCGCAACGCCGAGGCACACCGCTCGAGCACCGCCTCGGCTTCGGTGAACGCGCGATCCTCCAAGAGTAACGTGAAGCAGCGCCGGGCGGCGAACTCGTAGCTCGGGAGCAGCTCGACGGCCCTGCGAAAAGAGGCCAACGCGCCCGCGCGGTCGCCGCTGCGCAGGAGCGCGTCGCCGAGGTAGCCGTGGGCCACGCCGTCGTGGGGGGCGTACTGGACGAACGCCTCGCAATGGCGCGTGTGCTCTTCCCAACGTTCGAGGCGCTCGTACCAATCCGCCAGCCTGACTCGTCCCCAGGTGTAGCCCGGGTCCTGCTGGAGGAGCTCCTCCATCGCCTGGATCGCCTCGTCGAGACGTCCCGCGCCCGCCTGCACCCAGGCGCGACGCCCCAGGAGGGTCAGCGGCACGGGGCCCCGCCACTCCGCGGGGGGACAGCTGTCGAGCGCCTCCTGATGCCGTCCGGCGTTGCTCAAGGTGAAGGCCAGGGCGTCGGCCGCGTCCTCGTAGCGCGGGTTGGCGCGCAGGGCGGCGCGCAGGGCCGAGAGCTTCTCCTCCAGCTGCTCGGGTTCGTCCAGGGCCTCGGCGAGCCGATAGAAGTACAGCGCCGCCGAGGGGTACTCCCGAGTGATGGCCCTGAGGCGCTCGATGAGATCGTCCCCCCGTCCCAGGGTGCGTGACCAACTCAGCAGATACGAGAACGCCTCATCGACACCCAGCACGTCGAGCAGCGACTGCTGCAACAGCTCCAGGGCCTCCTCGCGACGCCCCCGACGCCAATCCAGGAGCGCCCGCTCCATGCGCCACGAGGCGTCCCGCGGACGCAGGGCGAGCCCCTGTTCGAGGAGCTCCGCGGCCTCCTCCTCGAGGCCTCGCGTCTTCAGGTGGCGCGCGAGGCGCAACCGCGGCGAGGTCCAGAACGGAGCCAGGCGCACGAGGCTCTCCAAGGAGCCGCGCTCCTCGGCGTCGTCGCCGCGCAGGAAGGCCAGCCGCGCGCGCGTGAGGAGCAGCTCGGGGTTGCACGGAAAGCGTTCGCGCGCTTCTTCGAGCCGCTTCCAAGCCGTGTCCAGGTCCCCCGTCGCCTCGACGGCGCGCACCGCGGCGTCGGCGGCCACGGGGACGTCACGCTGGTGCTGCTCCAGCGTGCTCAACGACTCGACGCGCTCGGCAGGGTCGAAGCAATGGCTCGCGTCGGCAAAGGCCGCCACGCCGGGTCCCGCCGAGACGCGCGCGAGCAAGCGTGCGTGGACGAAGCGCAGATCTTCCCGCCGCTCCTCCTGCGATTCTCCCGCGTCGGCGAGGAGCGCGATCGCGGCGCGGTTGTCGACGTCGAGCTCGATGGCCCGGCGCAGCGCCTCCCGCGCCTCCTCCCGACGACCGAGGTGCAGGAGCAGATCACCGCGGATGGAGTGGGCATAGGTGTCGTAGGGGAGCCACTCGATCGCTTCGTCCACGACGGCGAGCCCCTGCTCTCGATCCCCTCCCCGCTCGAGGGCCAACGCGAGCTCCCGGCGAGCCCAGGCGTCGTCGGGGTGCTCCGTCAGGCGGGCGCGGAGCAGCTCGATGGCTCGCGCGTCGTCTCGATACCGGAGGAAGCTCGCCAGCAGCTCGAACAGCCGGCGCAGCTCCGGCCGCTCCGCGTAGGCACCTTCGAGGTAGGCGATGGCCGCCTCGGGGCCCTCGTGATCCGCGAGCCAGTCCGTGAGGGCTTCGTGGGTGTCCGCTCGATGGGGATCGGCGGCGACGGCGGCCTCGAGAGCGGCGCGGGCTGCGGCGTTGTTGCCCCGCAGCCCTGCGATGCGCGCCTGGAGGGCGAGGACGTCGGAACTCCGGGCAGAGCTCCCGGCAGCTCCGCTCCTCGACGTGTCGCCGCCCGACGCTTCGCCGCCCGAGGTGCTCTTCGCCCGCGTCAGCCACTCCTCTCCCTGCTCCAGCTGCCCGAGATCGAGGTGAGCTCCCGCGATGACGAGCGCCAGGGCCGCGTCGTCGGAGCGCTTCTCCGCGCAGTCGAGCAAGGTGGCGAGGCCCCGCTCGGGCGCCCCCGTATCGCAACAGACGGCGTACAGCGTACGCGCCGGGAGCGCGCTTCTGCCCCGCGCCTCCTCGACCCGCTGCACCAGCCACGCCAGAGCCTCCTCACCCCGACCGAGCAGACGCGCGAAGTCGAAGTAGGCCTGGGCGAAGTGTTCGTCGAAGGGGTCGAGCCGCGAGGCGAACCGGTACAGCTCCAAAGTCGCCGCGGGATCGCCATGGCGGGTCGCCTCCAGATCCGCGAGGACATGGAGCGCGAAGGCGCTCTGGGGGCGCAGGCGGATGGACTTCCTCAAGAGGCGTGCCGCCGTCTCCAGGGTCCTGCCCTCGTGGCGCAGCTCCTCGGCGATGGCGTTCAGGAGGTCGGAGTCCTTGGAGTCGGAGTGGGCGAAGAGGTACTCCCGCCGCGCGCTGCGGCTCTCGAGATCGCGCATCGCCGCCGCCCGATCGATCACCCAACGCGGGGTGCGCGGCGCGAGCTCGAGCAGCGCGTCGAGGTGGGCGACCTGGGCCCGGCGATCCCCCCGCTGTCGGGCGACCTCGAGGGCGAACTGCAACGTGAGGCGATGCCCCGGGGCGAGCGCGCGCATCTCTTCCAGGACCTCCGTCGCCCGCTCCACGCCCTGATCTTCGAGGTAGGTCTGGCCTCGGTAGAGCAAGTCCCACAAGGCGACCTGGGGCAGCTCGATGCCGTCGAGCTCCCCGGCGCGCTCCCGCGGCACGAGGGTCATCCCCCGAGGTCCGCTCCAGCCCTGCTCCTCCAGCAGCGCCCGCGCGTCCGCCTCGACGAGCCACGGCGTGCTCGGATCCCGCAGGATGAAGGTGCCTCGCGCCGCGTCGTAGCCGCACGCGACCTGCAGGTGCGCCTGCGACGTCCAGCGGGTCGTCAACGTGAACGGGTGACCGCGCTCGAGCAAGGCGCGCGCCGCCTCCAGGGTGACGTCGAACTCGCGGGCGACGAACCCGTTCTCCGTGGCCCAGCGCCGCTCCCGGGAGCTGGAGGTTCCCGCGTAGCAGATCTCCTCCGCCACGGCGTCGTGATCGACGGCCCGCCCGTAGTAGGCGGCGAGGGAGGTGAGGCTCGCGGGCGCGCAGGTGACGTGATCCTGACGCACGTAGGGGACCTGGAGCTCGATGCGCGGGGGGGACGCGCCGTCGCCGAGGCGGGCGAGGGCCTCCCGAAAGCGGCGCTCGAAGGGGCGTTCGATGCCCTCCAGCTCGCGCCGCGCCCGTCGGTACCGACGCGCCCGATAGAAGGCCTCGGCCCGCAGCGCCCGCAGCCCGCGCTCCACCGCGAGCTCGACCAAGGGAGCCGCCTCGAGGGCCTCGTGAGCCGCGGCCTCGGCGCGCGCGGGGTCTCCGAGCTGGAGCCACAGCTCGGCGCGATAGTGGTGGACCGTGTAGCTTTGGGACGCGCTCGCGTCGAGGAGCGCCACGGCTTCCTCGGGGCGCCGTAGATCGGTGAGCTGGTGCGCGAGGCTCAGCAAGGCGGGACGGTACGAGGGCCGGAGCGCGAGCGCTGCCCGCGCGAGCTCCAGCGCGGCCTCCGGTCGATCCCGTTGCCCTTCGAGGAAGGCCTGCTCCACCAAGACCCAGGGATCCTCCGGGGCGAGCCGGCGAGCGCGTTCACACCGGTCGGAGGCCTCCTCGAAGTCCCGGAGCCAGGTGAGACAGTTGGCCTCCACGGCGAGGAAGTCGGCGCGCAGCTCTGCCGCCGCTTCGGAGGGCGGAGGGTGGGCCCTGAGCCACCGGAGGGTGGGGAGCGGGCCGCGTCGGCGCAACAGCAAGATCGCGTGCTGGAACCGCGCGTCGTGGTCTTGGGGGTGTCGGCGGTGGGTCGTCCACACCAGGGCGTCGGAGAGCCGTGGTGCCCCGAGCTGCCTGGTGATCCGGCTCGCCAGGACCCTGCCCTCGAGCGCGCTCCACGTGGAATAGGGACCGAGGCTCTCGAGCTCCCGATGCGCGTCGAGGTACCGGCTCTGGGCGTACAGCTCGGCTCCCCGCCGCACCCGATCGGCGGCCGACTCGACGCCCGTCCGCTCCAGAACTGCTTCTTCGCTCATCGTTCCAACCGCCGGCTCCCTCTGGAAGGAGCCGGCGCCCCCGCGGGGCGCCGACCCTTGCTCCCTGGTCGAGTGCTTCGACGACCCGCCCTCAGGGCGACGAGAACATCCACTCGATGCCGAACCGATCGACGAGGGTGCCGAACTTGCCCCCCCAGAACACGTCCGCCACCTCCGACCGGACCCGGCCGCCGGCGGACAGGGCCTGGAAGCACCGGCTCATCTCCTCGCCGTCGTCGAACTCGAGGGAGATCTCCACGCGACAACCGCTGGAGGGCGACTGGTCGGGGGGCAAGTCACTGAGCATGATGCGGGTCTCCCCCAGGCGGAGGGTGGCGTGCATGACGCGCTCGGCCCATTCCGGCGGGATCTCCTCGCCGGGCACCTCGCGGAAGTGCTGCACGACCTCGACCTTCGCGCCGAGCGCTTGCTCGTAGAGGGCGATGGCCTCGGCGGCGTCGCCTCGGAAGAAGAGATAGGGAGTGGCGTTCTTGATGGTCACGGTGCGTCTCCTTTCCACGGGGCGCCCGCCCTTCGAACGGTACCCCTCTTGCGTCTCCCGATGCGACCATCGGTGCGCACGGGCTGCAACCGAAGGCCCCGCGGGGCGAAGAATCCCTTACGGCGCGCGCTCCGTGAAAACGCCGGGCCTCCGTCGCCCCCTCACAGATCGAAGAACAGATCCGCCGCGACGAGGAGCTCCACCTGATCGAAGGCGCGGGGTGAGCGCACGTCCGTCTCTCGGATGCGCCCGGAGATGTCCCCGAGGGTGCCGCCGCCCGTCACGATCGTGTAACCAACGAAGAACCCGACGGGCACGGCGACGTCCTCGAAGCCGCCCCAGGTGATCATGGCCACTTCGGGTCCGAGGAAGACCTGAGGCGTCACGTTGATGGGCACGAGGAAGGGCACCTCGAGATCCACGGTCGTGTTGTCTTGCGGAAACTCCGAGCGGAGGAAGGCGCCCAGATCGAGGCGCACACGCTCCCCCGCGTGGATGTAGAGGGGGATGCCGCCGCGGAGCACGAGGTGCCCCTCGTAGGGGATCCCCACGCCCCAAAAGACGCCGACGTCCACCGTGCCCCGCCCGAACTGGTAGGTCCCGTGGAACGTCGGGTTCTGCAGGTCGCCCTCAGGATGGAGGAGCAAGGGCTGGACGAAGCCGAGCTCGAGGTTCTCGGTGATCCCGAAGGACGCCCCCACCCGCAGCAGGAGCGCGTCGTCCGCGTCCCGGTGCACGTAATGGGACAGCTGCCCCGAAGGCAGGGGCCAGCGCGGGCCTCCGTCGAGGCGCAGGGTGTGACGGGGCACCGCCAGGTCCCGATCCACGTGCCGCATCGGCCAGGCGCGGGTCTGCGCAGCGGCCGAAAGAGACAGAAGCAGGACGCTCAGGGCCGCCGCACCGGCGAACAGGGATCTTCCGAGCCGTGCGCCCGCCGAGGGGCGCGCACACCGAGCGGGACGTCGCGTGAGCATGGGCCTCCTATAGCAAAGACCCGCCCGAAACACGCCCGCTGGAGCGACCTCGCGCCTCGATTCCGGGCGCGTCTCCGGACCTCCGCGCCCCTCTCAAGGGAGCGGCGGTGGCCGCCCCGTGAGGGCCTCGAGGAAGGTGACGATGGCGGTGACCTGCTCGTCGGAGAGGTCCAGCCCGAGCTGATGGGTCCCCATCTTCTCCACGGCCTCCGGGAGGGTCGCGACGGAGCCGTCGTGGAAGTAGGGGGCGGTCTCGGCCACGTTGCGCAGGCTCGGGACCTTGAACACGTTCCGATCCTGCGTCGCCTGCGTCACGTCGAAGCGTCCACGATCCGCGCGGGAGCCCGGCGGAGGGCCAGGCCACGGCTTCTCCGCCCCCAAGGTCTGGAACGTGCTCCCGCCGAGGTACGCGCCCAGGTGACAGCGCTGACACCCCGCGCGCATGAACTCCAAAAATCCCCGCTTCTGCGCCTCACTCAGAGCGCCCGGCTTCCGACGCAGGTAGTCGTCCCAGGGCCCGGGCGTCATGAGCCCCCGCAAGAAGGCGCCGATCGCCTGCGCGTAGGTGGTGAGCCCGATCGCCTCGCCGGGGAAGGCGCTGCCGAACCCCTCTCGGTACTCGTCGATGGCCTCGAGGCGACGCACGAGCTCCGCCTCGCTCGGCAGCGCGAAGCGCCCCGCGCCGACGGCGTGCACCTCGATGGCCTCCTCGACGACGCGGACGCGGCCGTCCCAGAACTGCGCGAAGTGCCCGGCGGCGTTGTACACGGTGGGCGCGTTGCGGAGTGGCTCCTCCCAGCCGTGCCCGCTCGCGCTCTTGCGACCGTCCGTCCCCCAGCGTTCGAGAGGATGACAGGTGTCGCAGGAGGTCTGCTCCCCCTGACTCATGCGCTCGTCGAAGAAGAGCTTGCGTCCCAGGGCGATCTTCTGCGGCGTGGTCGGGTTGTCGAGGGAATCCACCTGCGACGGCAGCGGCGTGAAGATCGAGAGCAGGGCCGCGTCGACGGCGAGGCCCTCCTCCACCGGCGCCGCGACGGGTTCTTCCCGGGAGGACGGCGGGGTCTCTCTCCCATGGCACCCGCCGAGCGCGGCGGCGCCGGCCCCCCACGTGCCCGACGCCCCCACGGCGCGGAGCACCCCGACGACGATCACGCCGCCCAGGATCCAGCGCCGCCCCCGTGGGAGCTTCCGGAACACGCCTCCAGCCATCGCTCGTCGCCCCCGCTCACCCCCCGGAGCGCCTCCCGCCACCGAAGAACCTCCCCACGGGAGCGCGGGGGGCGTCGGGCCACCCGCCGCACCTCCCTCTGGTGACGTGTACGGGCGGCGCTCCGCGTCCCTTGATGGCGCCGGACCATGCGGCGCCCGATGGGTGTGACGCCTGGCCCCAATGACCTGCTCCAGATGACCTGCTCCAGATGACCTGGCCCGGATTTGACCCAGACGTGCTACCCCGGCGGGGCCGCTCCAGCGTTTACGCCTCGAGCGGATCGCATACCGCAACATTTTTGCCGGCTGGACCTCGCGTCGGCCGCCGATCCGTGGCAGTGGGGGCCACGAAACTGTAAGGTCCGCCCCCCGATCGCCCCACCCGGTGCGGGGCCCACGAAAAGACGTCCACCATGACCGACCTCAGCAAGTATCGAAACATTGGAATTTTTGCCCACGTCGACGCGGGCAAGACGACGACGACCGAGCGAATCCTCAAGCTCACCGGCAAGATCCACAAGCTCGGCGAGACGCACGAGGGCTCGGCAACGACCGACTTCATGGTGCAGGAGCAGGAGCGCGGCATCACCATCCAGTCCGCGGCGACCACCTGCTTCTGGAAGGGCCACCGCTTCAACATCATCGACACCCCCGGGCACGTGGACTTCACCATCGAGGTGTACCGCTCCCTCAAGGTGCTCGACGGCGGCATCGGCGTGTTCTGTGGTTCGGGCGGCGTGGAGCCTCAGTCGGAGACCAACTGGCGCTACGCGAACGAATCGGAGGTCGCGCGCCTCATCTACGTGAACAAGCTCGACCGCGTCGGGGCCGACTTCTTCCGCGTCGTCAACCAGATCAAGACCGTGCTCGGCGCCAAGCCCCTCGTCATGGTGCTGCCGATCGGCGTCGAGACCAGCTTCAAGGGCATCGTCGACCTGCTCGAGCGCAAGGCGTACATCTGGGACGACTCCGGCCTGCCCGAGAACTTCACCGTCACGGACGTCCCCGAGGACATGCGCGACGACGTGGAGAAGTATCGCGCCGAGCTCATCGAGACCGCCGTCGAGCAAGACGACGCAGCGATGGAGAAGTACCTGGAGGGCGAGGAGCCCGACCTCGACACCATCAAGCGCTGCATCCGCACCGGCACCATCAAGCTGGCGTTCTTCCCCACGTACTGTGGCTCTTCGTTCAAGAACAAGGGCGTGCAGAAGGTCCTCGACGGCGTGGTCGACTACCTGCCCGACCCCACCGAGGTCCCGCCTCAGCCCGAGGTGGATCTCGAGGGCAACGAGACCGGCAAGTTCGCCATCGTCGATCCGAACGGCCCGCTCCGCGCCCTGGCGTTCAAGATCATGGACGATCGCTTCGGCCAGCTCACCTTCACCCGGATCTACTCGGGTCGGATGAGCAAGGGCGACACCGTGCTCAACACCGCCACCGGCAAGACCGAGCGCATCGGCCGCATGGTGGAGATGCACGCCAACGATCGCAACATGATCGACAGCGCCCAGGCTGGCGACATCGTGGCGCTCGTGGGCTTGAAGAACGTCCGCACGGGCCACACCCTCTGTGACGAGAAGAACCCGGCCACCCTCGAGCCGATGGTCTTCCCCGATCCGGTCATCTCGATCGCCATCGCCCCGAAAGACAAGGCCAACAGCGACAAGCTGTCCCAGGCCCTCGGCAAGATGGTGGCGGAGGATCCCTCCTTCTACGTCGAGGTCGACCAGGAGTCGGGCCAGACCATCCTCAAGGGCATGGGTGAGCTGCACCTCGACGTCAAGGTCGACATCCTGAAGCGCACCTACGGCGTCGAGGCCACCGTCGGCGAGCCCCAGGTGGCGTACCGCGAGACGATCACCCGCGCGGTGAGCGACAGCTACACCCACAAGAAGCAGACCGGCGGCTCCGGTCAGTACGCGAAGATCGACTACACCATCGAGCCCCTGCCCTCTGGCTCGGGCTTCCAGTTCGAGTCCACCGTGGTCGGCGGAGCGGTGCCCAAGGAGTTCATCCCCGCGGTCGAGAAGGGCTTCAAGGTGATGATGGACAAGGGGCCGCTCGTCGGCTACCCGGTGGTCGACTTCAAGGTGACCCTGACGGACGGTGGCTTCCACGCGGTGGACTCCTCGCAGATCGCCTTCGAGGTGGCTGCGAAGGCTGCGTACCGCCAGACCATGCCCAAGGCCGGGCCCGAGCTCCTCGAGCCGATCATGAAGGTCGACGTCTTCGTCCCGGACGAAAACGTCGGCGACGTGATCGGCGACCTGAACCGCCGGCGCGGCATGATCAGCGGTCAGGAGCCCGGCGCGACGAACGTGCGCATCAAGGCGGAGGTGCCGCTCTCCGAGATGTTCGGCTACATCGGTGACCTGCGCTCCGCCACCTCCGGTCGCGGCCAGTTCACGATGGAGTTCAGCCACTACGCCACCTGCCCGCGCCAGATCGTCGAGCAGGTCAAGGAGCAGGTGAAGGCCCGCGCGGAAGCCGCCGCTCGCTGACACCACTCACCACGACGCCGCGACGGCCCCCACGTCGCGGCGCGCCGCCCAGGAGAGGCTCTCGACGCACGTCGGGAGCCTTTTCTTTGTGCCGACGTCGCGGAGTTGCGGAGCGGCGCGGCGCCGCACGGAGCCGCGCCGGGAGGCGCCCTTGGGAGCGCGCTGGAAGGCGCCCTAGGAGCTGCGCTGGGAGGCACCGTCGACGCCTCATGCCGAAGGACGCGATGCAAAGTGAGGCCAAAGCTGGGCGGCGAAGCGAGGGGGCGAAAGCAGGGCCAGGAGGCCAGGGGGCGAGACGGGCGGGGCGAAGAATGCGACCGATCGGTCGCTTTTTCGGCGCTCGGCGTGGTGTCGCTCATCGCGGTGCTGACGCGAGGCCGTGGGAGGGGTGACCCGCAGGGCACAAAAGAGACCGATCGGTCGCTTTTTGGACGCACACTGGCGTCCTTACCCCCCGATCCCAAAGCGAGCGCCACCTAGAGCGGTAGCGAAGGGCTAAAGGCCGGTCGCTTTTTTGCTCGCCGCGAGTCAGCGTCCCCGCGCCTACTTCAAGCCTTCGAGCAATCGACGGATCTTCTCGTCGGGGTCCGAGGTCGCGAGGTGCTGGAGCGGCGCGCGGAGAACGGGCGCCGCGTGGGCCCAACGCATGGCGGCCCGAACGACACCTCGTCGAACTCCAACGTGCTCCTCTCCCTGAAGACTGTCCCGCAGCGCGTACACCAGGACGGGCGCCGGCGAGCGGTACTCGAAGGCATCTAGAGCTTTGAGCTTCACCGACGGAGCCGGGTCGCTGCGAAGGGCCAGCGCGATCGCTTGATCTGCCTGCTCTCCGGGAATCCGCCGCAGTGCCCACACCGCCGTACCTCGTACCGCGGGATCGGGATCCTTCAGTTGGCGGCCAAGGACCTCGAGCGAATCGACGTGCCCAGCATTTCCCACGGCCTTCAAGAGGACGACCCGCTGGTTGGGATCCGCCGTACCTTCCAACCGCCTGGTCATGGCCGCGGTGAGCTCGCGCGCGGTCTCCGGGCGGCTGGAGTTCAGGTTGTAAGCAGCCGAGCCTAGTCCGTACAAAGCCTGCTTCCCATAGACGGGATCCTCCGTGAGACCCTGGAGAAGCGCGATTGTCTCCGCGCTCGGCTGCTCCGCCATGCTCAGGGAAATCAGCGCGCGGCGACGTTCGTCGTCCCCGAAGGTGTCCTCTCGTACCACCGATTGCAGGACCTCTTGGGCCCGCGCGCTCCCAGCGCTCCCCAGGGCGTCAATCAGAGTCGCGGTGTCGGGGCTGCCTTCGCGGATCATGCGCTCGGCCTCCTCGACGTCCTCCTCGTTGAAGCGCAGGTTCGTCTTCAGGAGGGAGAACAGACGCGCGCGTTCCCCAAGGTCGTCCTTCCCAAGCTTCGTGAGCGCGCCGAGCACCTCGGGAAACGATCCCTCTTGGAGCTTGCCGTG
>Ga0207873_1001132_pt1 | contig 26954 bp, 20 predicted proteins | sample BGWIniCompost_FD_187373 | JGI IMG/M metagenome (GOLD analysis project Ga0207873, IMG submission 187373) | Cellulose adapted compost microbial communities from Newby Island Compost Facility, Milpitas, CA, USA - BGW Initial Compost (SPAdes)... ...
AAACCTCTGCAGGCAAATCTTTCCTTTCTTTGTTTTCTATTCTGTACCAGTCAGTTTCTTTTTCATCGTACTTCTGTAATTGTTCTACAAGATTTAGTTCAAGAAAAATTCCACTAAAGAGGTCCTCCAAATTTTTATTTTCTTTCTGCGGTTTAACATAATTTCTAAGAAAGACAGAAATGTCACGTTGAATGGTGGCTTCAGTATAATTTGTTTTTGTTTCTTCACACTTAGCCTTAAGAAAGTTTTGTAAATGTCCTTTGTTGAATTCTATTCTCTTTTTTCTAAATTCATTAAAAACAAGCGAGTATATTGATGCAGAGTTTTCTTTTATTAAATGATAATGCAACAACCAAAGAGTTGCCGGGTTTTCCAAATATGGATCAACACCGTTTTTCCCAAACAAAAAATTTGCTATCGCAGAAAGATTATTATCCTTTCCAATCAAGCCGAATGATTTCATCCAAAAGCTAATTGCAGAAACCATATTCTTACCAACACCTAAATCAACAACTGCATCAGGATTACTGAATTTTTTACCCTCTGTAATAAAATCATATCCCTTTTTTAACCAAAGAGAACGGCAATGAAAAGATTCATGTCCAGAAAAAGTAAGTTTAAAAATCATTACAGAGAAGGATAATATTTTAATTACTAAAATAACATTTTCAATTTTAATTTGAATTGTAGAAGAATTATAAATTAATCACAATCTACTTTTTCTCTTCCCTTTCATCAACGATTTCAACAATTTCCCTTTTGTTCCAAAGAAAGCCTTTGTTTGTTTTTATCTCTTCGGGTGTAACGAGAGGAATTAATTTTATTCCATCTTCTTCAATTACAAACTTCACTTTTCTGCCGGGGGTGAGTTTGTATTTTTTGCGTAGTTCTGCGGGGATGGTTATTTTTCCTGTATTAGTAACTTTAGCATACAACATTATTTAATTTCCCAATTCATTTATATTTATAACTAAAAAATTTAAAACTCCCTCCCCACAGTACTGCTCCATCTTACAATATTACCTTCTGCATCTTCGGTAACTGCAGCAAGAAATATTATTTTATGTTTATAAGCTTCCGAAAGCTTTTTATCCCTGCTGCTGTATTTAAAGACAAACTCAGGATCAACATATTCATAGTTAACAATCCTGCTTAGTTCATAGTAAGGAATATCCTCTTCAGGTTCATAAAAGCATACATAGAGAATCAGAATTATTTTTGTTTCTCCGGGCTGAAGTTCAAAAGGCGCTATTTCAATTTCAACTCTGTCTGCAAAAGTTTGTACACTGTTAACAGGTAAAGTAAATCCCGGCGGTGTAATCATATTCTTTTCGGAAGGTCTGTTTGGTTCGCAAAGCTTAAAGTTCATCTTGGAGATTTTGTTATATGCATTGTTTGCTTTTACATCTGCTTTATTCCAAACACGGAATAAAACCTCATTCATTCTTACAGCTTTTGCAAATTGTCCGTTTACCTTAAAACGGTTTCTCTTCTCTACTTCATGAGGTTTTTTACTCATCCGGTAATTTTCGGGTAGTGCGGCAAAATATTGTTTTCCATCTCTGACTTTACTAACAATATTCCCGATTTTTCCCCGGTATTCCCCCAGCACTCTTTTTGTTACTTTTGCCATTATACTTGTATTTAATTCCCGGTTAATTTCCGTATTAAACAGCCATCTGACAGCCTTCTTTCAGCCATCTGACAGCCATTATTACTTTAGTATTCCCTTCGGAATCAGGATAATTTTTATAAGAAATATATAAATACATATAATTTTTTATTTATCAAAGAAGGAAGACAATTTCTTAATCATCCCGAACTAACCGAAGATGACATTTTTATTAAAACACGGGGATATGGGGCATACCATTGTATTGTCACCCTGATCCTCTCGAAGGGTGACATAAGGACGAACAACGGGGGCGATCTTTTTCCATTGGTAAGTTTAATGTCATTGCGGGCATAATGTTCAAAAAGTGTTGCTGAAATTTATATAAGAATAAGTATTATATAAATTTACAGGAACAAAACTCAATGGTAGTTGAGAATGATGAAAAAAAACATTGTCCAAAATGCAAAAGTAAGGAAGTAAAACTAAATGGAAAGACAAGCCAGGGTAAACAAAGATATCAGTGTCAGCAGTGCAGGAAGACATACATATGGAAACAGAATAAGAGAATAGAGGAAAGAAGATACAGTTGGTTTAAGCAATGGATATTGGAAGGATTAACAATAAAACAAATAGCGGTTATAAACAAAGTAAGCTGCTCAACGGCAAGAAGAGTAATAAGCTACTGGTTAGAGAAAACTCCTCCGAAGACAGAAGGAATAGAAGAAGTAAAATATGTAATCTTTGATGGTACATATTTAAATCATAGGACAGGATTGTATGTAGTGATGGATGGAAAAACACATAAAGTTATATATGGAGATTATGGAATCAGTGAAACAGGAAAACACTTAAAGGTATTTTATGAGCAATTGCAGAAAGAAGGTCTGAATCCAATATCAGCCACAATTGACGGTTCTTTGCAGCAGATTAAGTATTTAAATGAAGCCTGGGAAGGTTTGGTTATACAAAGATGTTTGGTACATATACAAAGACAAGGATTAAGCTGGCTAAGGCAAAAGCCAAAGAGAATAGATGCTATAAAATTAAGAGAATTATTACTACAGGTTTTATATATAAAAACCAGGGAACAATCAGAGAGGTTTATAAAAGGATTTAAGATTTGGGAAGATAAATTTGGTTTAGGAATAAAACATTCATTAAACAGAGGAAAAGTATTTAGTGATTTAATAAGAGCCAGAAGTATGATAATAAATGCTTTGCCAAATATGTTTACCTATCTGGATAATCCTGAAATATCCAGAACAACAAATCCATTAGAAGGATATTTCGGTAGACTTAAACATAAATACAGAAATCATAAAGGATTAGCAAAACATAAAAGAAAAAAATATTTCAGATGGTATTTTTATCTAAAACCAATTTAATTTTAGCAACACAAAATGACTATTATGCCCATCCTGAGCTTGTCGAAGGGTGACTTTACAGAAACTGCAAAAGCCGAAGTGTGAAATTATTTTTAAGAGACGGGGAATGACCCGTCTCTATGAGAGGAAGTAAAATCTTTTATTTTTTCGTACCTTCTACCAGACCGTAAATCTCATCGGCATGATGCCCCACATATTTATCCCACATCTCCTGGTCTTTTTTCATCTGATCTGCGGAAAAAGCTTTTTCCATAAGTGCATCCATATCTTCGTAAAGAGAAAACATATCCTGTACATTCTTAAACTCTGAAATCATTACAAGATCTCTGCTGTCGGCTCCCCAGAAATGTCTTAACACATATGACCTTACCGTACGCGGATCCTGGTTAAGAACCTCAGACTGCCTTTTAAGCATTTCTCTGAATGCAACAGCTTCATCTCCTGTAGGCAGAGATTTGAATTTCCATGACTGCACATGTACAACAGTTTCATTTTCCTGCTGCGAATAGTTAACCCCTGTAAAGAAAGCCACCAAAAACAAGAGAACTATAGAGAGCCTGAGCATAGATCCTCCTTGATAGTTTTAATTTAAAATATTGATTGTTACCCGACCGGATATTACAAGATTATTTGATAAAGAACAAATTGCCGGAACCCTCGCAATAACCATTAGCCACCATCCGGAATTCAGCACATCCAGTATCCAGCCCTCCATCCAGTTACATCTTTAAATAATTTAATTTATTTTACTTCAGGTAATAAATGAAACAGGATAAAATTAATAAATCGTTTGATGCTTTAAGAATATATATTCAAAAGCATTCTGACTTAAAGGATGAGGAGTTTGAACTTGTCTCATCTCTTTTTACTCCTGTTACAATTAAAAGAAACCATTTTATTTTAAGAGAAGGTGAGATTTGCAGATATGGTTATTTTGTTGTTAAAGGAACTTTAAGATTATACAGTATTGATAAAAAAGGTGAGGAGCATATTATTCAGTTTGCTCTTGAAGACTGGTGGATAAGCGATGTATCAAGTATGATTTCAGGGAAAGCATCAATTTATAATATTGATGCCCTGGAAGATTCTGATGTTTTACAGATAGATAAAAATTCTTTCGAAAAATTTATCTCCTTTTCACCTAAGTTTGAAAAAATGTTTAACCTTGGTTCACAGAAAAGCAGGATAGCTTTGCAGGAGCGTGTTACAAATTTTTTAAGTATGACTGCAGAGGAAAAATATCTTTTTATGATTAACAAATATCCTGATATAATTAACCGTGTTCCGCAGCGTCATATCGCATCTTTCCTTGGTATTACCCCGGAATCATTAAGCCGCGTAAGAAAAAACCTTTCTAAAAACAGGTCGTAACATAAAACCGGATTTCTTAACAAAGATCAATGTTCAGGGGGTATGCCTCCGTTTATTTTGGTGATGTAATTTTTAATTAATTATTCCCGCTGAGGCGGAAACAAAATACAAGGAGGCTCTAATGAAGTACGCACTTTTAACAGGCAGAATTCTTTTTTCACTGATCTTTATTTCATCCGGATTTTTTCTTTTTTCAAAAGATGCAGTAATGCAGGCAGCATTGAAGCAGGTGCCAATGCCTGATGTATTAGTACCGTTAGCAGGTATTAAGGCAATAGCCGGAGGTTTAAGTATAGCATTCGGTTTCAAAGCAAAGGCAGGTGCATGGATGCTGGTTCTTTTTCTTGTACCGGTTACATTTTATATGCACAACTTCTGGTCAGGTGCAGGCTCTTTACCTATACAGGCGCAGATGGCAGCATTCATGAAAAACTTTGCGTTAATAGGCACTGCACTTTTAGTTACACATTTTGGTTCAGGCTCTTTTAGTCTTGATACTGCTGTAAAATCTCATATATCAAAATGTAAGAGACACCATACTCTGGCAAAAGCTGAAAACTAAATCACAGTATTTGTTGACTTACTTAATTCACAATTCAACCTGCCTTGCCGGAATGGAAGGCAGGTTCATAATAAAAAAGATAAACTTTATTTAAGCAGAATTAATTTTTTAGTATCGGAAAAATTTCCAGCAGTTAGTTTATAAAAATATACTCCTGAAGATAAACTGCTGCCGTTAAAAGTAATTTCATAAACTCCAGCCTGTTTCTCTTCATTAACAAGAACAGCAATTTCATTACCAAGTATATCATAAACTTTTAACAATACATTACTGTTTTCAGGAATTGAATACCGGATTGTTGTTACTGGGTTAAAGGGGTTGGGATAGTTCTGAGCAAGATTATAATTCCCAGGTGTAAGCAGCGAACCTTCATCATTAATTCCTGTCACTTCATTTTTGAGCGACAGTGTGTCATCAATTGTACCGTCATTTCCTGTATCAACAAGTACCTGTAGTTCCTTACCTGATAAATCTGTCCAGTCAGGAATAAATGTATGTGAAGTATTCTCTGTAAGCTGAATGTTAAAATCACCAAACCTCCCCACTCCGTTTTTAGTTACATAGTTCAGTTCTATATCATAGTCTTTTGCAGAACCAAAAGAAATTAATTTTATTTTACTGCTATCGGGATTCTCAATTTTTACTGAATCATTCTGTGTAAGCTCAAGTGATTTTATAATGGTTAATTTCTCCTGCGATTCTTCATTTATAAGATTTAAAATTTTAACTGATTTTGTTTGTGCATCAGGATTAGATGCCGATAGCCCTCCATCATAAAATAATTTATCTGTTTCGGTTTGTTCAGTATTAATTCTTTCATAAGAAAAAGATTTATTGCCGCTGAAGAAAAAAACTTCTAATGTATCTCCGGTGAATTGGTTAAGAGCAACAGAATAATTATCTGCCGTTAATGAATAACCGTAAGGAGGTGTTTCACTGCCGTTATCAGCTGTAATAGCAACAGAGTTTGGGATTTCCTGCATAACATTATTATTGATAAATCCTGTTACATTTCCAAAGCTGTCTGTTATCCTTACAGATGCAGTTACGGGATTAAATACCTGTAGTAAAGTATCATCCAGAATAAAAGGTGAGTTATAGTTTCCTGCTTTACTCACTACAGGGTTATTTAAATATTCACTTGCAGGATTTCTGAGATAAAATTTTCTGCTGCCTCCCCACCCGGGCCAGTCCGGAGTATTCCAGCTTCCCGTTCCGCCGTTTGCAGATGTATCAATTATAATTCTGTTGTTTGAATTAGGATAGGAATTATCATATATCTTAACGTAAAAGATATTTTGATTGGCTATATCTTTTTCTAATCCGTATGCTAATACTGCATGTCCTCCTCCTCCCGGTCCGTTATTATTAAAGCTTAATGTTCTTACCAGGGCATTATCCTCTTTAAACATATCCATAAGCTCGATGAGAGTCTGCTTAGGAGTTTTATTTAAGCCAATTGTTCCCCTGTAATTCAGGTGAGGGTTTCCTCTCTGATGTGTGTACAATTCATTAATTACTTTTTTTACACCATCATTGGATGCCACATTAATTGGATTATTAAATTCAGGGAACTCAGGGTATTTAGTTCTGAAAGCATTCTTATCCTGGAAAGCCAAAGCATTGCCAATTGCAATTCCAAAACAGGAACCACCCCATGGTGTTCTCCATGCTTTCCATTTTAAAACTGCATCCGTCTTATAAATTCCGAGAAGAGTGCTGTAGTAACAGGCATCCGTTGTAAAAGTATTTACCCAGGATATCCAGTCGGGGTGATGAGCCATATTAGCATTTACAAAAGCACTATCTGCCTGCCATCTTGAATACTGGCTTCCTGTGAATGGGTCAACTCCGTTATAATTGAATTGCAGCCACCATGGAATTGGCCACATATCGCTCTCTGTATTTTCAAATCCCCATTGATCTCTGTTTTTTTTGAAATCATAATAATTAGAATCAGGGTTTACTCTTGTGAGTACATAAGGTTTAATTCTGAAAATCCCGCTTTCAACAGAAATGCTCGGATTACCTGCATCTTCTATCATTACCGCACATTTGCGGGATAGAATTGTATCGGGAATCTGCCAGATGTATTTACCTGAATCCGAAAAATAATTTTCTGCTATTGGATTAAAAACACCGCTCCCGTTTTCATAATCAGTGCTTAAATAAATATTAACTGAATCAACCCCCTCCCACTTTATTGTATCTGTTTCGCCGGCAATTAATAAATCACCCGCTGAAGGGGATATAAAAATTAAAGGACTTGAAATACTAAATGGTCCAAGTATTTCCTCTGCCCCCGGTGCAGTAATCCGGATATAAGCACTATCTGCATTTACAAATGGTACACTCCAGGTATAATAGCCAATACCGGCATTCTCACCGGTTAATTGCATAGCAGGTGCATTATCAATAAATGTATAAGATATTCCATCCGGGCTCCATTCAAGAGTTACATCCCCGGGGATACCAGATGGATACCACTGAACTGCAAGAGGATTTCCGCCTTGAACAGAATGTTGAAATAATGTTCCCGCAATACCTATTGCACAACTTCCGCCTGAACGAACTATTCGTTTAATGAATATTTCAGATCCAGCCATTGCAAGTCCGTCATCACTTATTAGGGAAACCGATCCATTTGAACCATCAGGAAGAAGACCATCGAAGATTACCGGAATAAGGTTTGGATGAAGTCCCGTTTGAATAAGAACATCATATAAATTTGTAGCATTATTTCCTGACCACCAGATAAGACTGGAACCAAAATTTGGGGGACGACTCACAATAGCCAATATAGATCCGTTATCATTTACCTGTTTACCTTCATCTTCTGAACCCTCTATGCTGCCGGGCATTAAATCAACATTGTCATTTGCCCACCTGAATGCATAGTAGTTGTCCTCTAAGTCCTTGAAATATCCAGTAGCGTATTCGCCATTACCTGATAAATCATTAACTCTCACGGTACCTATATCAAACCCTCCCATTGTTTCCCATTCACCATTTGTCTCCTTCCATATTGTTCCGGTAGTTCCAACTCTTACATCTCCATGGTTAGATACACCTGCAAGCACAACACCGATGTCAGTCCAGTCCTCAGAAGGAGTCCAGTAATAACCGCGGTATGGATTATTTAGATTTGCGAAAACAGATCCATTATTTGTTACTTTTACCGGATTCTCAGAAGCAAAAGTATTTCCGGGAAATGGCATAGGTAAAAGTATTCCCGATGAAGTTTCCCACCTGTACCATTCTTCATTGGAACCACGGATAACGACAAATTGACCATTCGCAGAAACCCCGATTGGAAATCCGAGTACTGTATTTTGTATTGTTTTTAATCCGGTCAATGCTGAGAAAAAGTAAAGTGTCTGACCTCCGTTATCATAACCAACATAACCTTTACCGTCGCTTGTTATCATTTCAACTCCCTCAACTTCAATAAACTCATCAACCAATGCCCGTACATCTTCAATACAGGGCTGGGGAAATATGGTATTGATAAAAAGGAGTGTTAACGGGATTAAAATTATTCTTTTCATAAATCTCTCTTTGCAGAATGGTAGATGAGGAATTCCTGCTGTATTCAGCAGTTTAATTTTTTATTGATGATAATGACAGGAATAATTTGGTTTACAAAATGAAGAATTGAAATGAGCAGAATACCCTGATTTTATAGGTAGAAACCCCCAGAACAATATTATTTCTTATACATATCTGAAATTTCTTTGCAGAATCTTACAAGGAATTCAAGTAATTCTTCCGGGGTTTTGAATGTGTTTGTGATAACTAATTTTAAAGTTTCCTTCTGCTGATTGAATTTAACCTGGTTCCTGTAATTGTCAATTATAAATTCCATCAGCCTGTTGAATTTATGTTTGTAATAATCTTCATTCTCCCCTTTCGGTAAAATCAAAAATATATTTTTCTTCTGAATAATTACTCTTTCAAACAATGCATACGATGCATAATATTTTAGTGTTGCCATCATTATAAGCCTGTTAACAATTTCAGGCAAAGTACCGAAGCGGTCTTTCATCTCATCTTTAAGATCATTTAATTCTTCAAGCGATGCTACTGAATAAAGTGCTGTATAAAAATTAAGCCTGTCTGACTGCTCAGGCATATAATCTTTTGGTATCCCTACTTCAAAGAAAGCATCAATTGTGGGAGCGGTTTTCTCTTCAGGTTTGGGGAGTTCTTTAAATACTTCTTTAAATTCCTGGTACTTAAGTTCTTCAACTGCTTCATTAATTAATTTTATAAAAAGATCGAAACCTACATCATTAATAAATCCTGTTTGTTCTGTACCAAGCAGGTTGCCCGCACCTCTTATCTCAAGATCTCTCATAGAAATATTAAACCCCGAACCTATCTCTGTAAATTCTTCTATTACCTGTAATCTTCTTAAAGCTTTTTTTGTAATTCCATTCATTGATGGAACTATAAAGTAAGCATAAGCCTGCCTGTTTGAGCGCCCCACTCTTCCCCTGAGCTGGTGTAGCTCTGCAAGTCCGAACCGGTCTGCCCTGTTAACTATAATTGTATTTACATTGGGTATATCTATTCCCGATTCAATAATTTTTGTAGAGAGAAGAAGATCATATTTTCTGTTAAGAAAACCATGAATCACTTCCTCAAGCTGCGAGGGTTTCATTTGTCCATGTGCAACAGCAAGTTTAAGATCGGGAATGTATTTTTTTAAGTATGCGGCAAGTTTATCAATTGATTGAATGCGGTCGTGAACAAAATAGACCTGTCCGTTTCTTTTAATCTCATTTGTAATCCATTCTTTAATTTTAAAGATATCGAAAGTTGAAACAGTTGTATAAATAGGCTGCCTGTTTGGAGGCGGGGTTGCAATTATTGATAAATCTCTTGCGCCAAGCAGTGAGAGGTTTAGTGTCCGGGGAATAGGAGTTGCAGTAAGTGCAAGAGTATCAACATTAACTTTTAATGATTTCAATTTTTCTTTTGATGTTACACCGAAACGATGTTCTTCATCAATTATAAGAAGGCCAAGATCTTTAAACTTTACATCCTTTGAAAGCAGCCGGTGGGTTCCAACAACGATATCAATATTTCCGTTTGCAAGTTCTTCAATAATTTTTGTTTGCTCTTTTTTTGTTTGAAATCTCGAGAGGACCGCAATCTTAACAGGAAATTGTGAAAGCCTGTCTTTAAAAGTATTGTAATGCTGCTCAGCCAAGATTGTTGTTGGTACAAGCACTGCAGTTTGTTTACCATCCTGTGCCGCTTTAAATGCAGCACGGACAGCAATTTCAGTTTTACCAAAACCAACATCACCGCATATAAGCCTGTCCATTGGATTTTCAGCCTGCATATCCTCTTTAACTTCTTCGCTTACTTTATGCTGGTCGGGGGTATCTTCATAAAGGAATGATGCTTCAAGTTCCTTTTGCCATACAGTATCCTGGCTGAATGAGAAACCTTTGCTTGCTTTTCTTTTAGCGTAAAGTTCTATAAGCTCACGAGCGGCTTCTTTAATTTTTCTTTTGGCTTTTGCCTTTGTGTTTGTCCAGTCGGCTGTGCCCAGGGTGTTTAAAGTAGGAGTGACAGTATCACTTGAAGTATATTTCTTTACAAGATTTAAGTAATTAAGATTTACATAAACCACTCCTCCTTCATTGTAAAGAATCTTCATCGATTCCTGTTCAACATCTCCAATCTTAATACTTTCCAGTCCGGCATACTTTCCTATTCCATAATTTTCATGAACAACAAAATCACCTTTATGAATTGAAGCAAATTCTTTTGATTTTGATTTTTTCTTTTTATACCCGAAAGAAATTTTTGTGCGGTAAGGTTTATTGAAAATCTGGTAATCTGTAAGAAGAAGTATTTTTTCTTTTCTATGCAGGAAGCCGCTTTTAACCGGCAGTGTGAAAAGCCTGACCTTTCCTGATTCAAGAAGTTCTGCTGATTCTTCTTTGTATTCGATAAGAAGATCGTTAAGCCTTGTTGACTGAAAATCATTTTCGCAGGTTATAACAATTGTAAAATCTTTTTCTGAATATTCTTTAAGTGTATTGAACAGAATTTCAAAATTTCCATTAATAGATGGCGGGTCAGTAAAACCAAGATCGGTTTTTTCACTGTTTAAATTTTCCTCAAGAAGCCATCTTGCATTATGGTTTAAGTTTAAACTAATATTTTCATCCTGGAGAGATTCAAATTCTGATGTTTCTTCAGAATTATTTTTATCAGGAAATTCAACTTCCGGAAAATAATCTTCTTCATCTTCATTCATAGTTGATATTTCCTGAACAGGATTATCATTTAAGGAAGAAATATTTTTTTGAGGAAGTGTTTTATTCTTTTCAATCAGATTTTTTTTCAAATCAAATGAAGAAGCAATAACTAACGGGTTATCGAGGTAATCAAAAATTGTTACATCGCTGTTACTGTTAAAACTCTCCCCTGCCGATGCTGCAAGAGTAACTGTGTCAACAAGCTGAATGGAACGCTGGCTGTCGGGTTCAAAATAGCGGATTGATTCAATTAAATCTCCATCAAACTCTAATCTTACAGGATTCGGTTCGCTGAAAGACCAGAAATCAATAATAGATCCTCTCTGGGAAAATTCACCGGGTGCACCGACAAACTTATCTTTCTGATAGTTCAACAGATTTAAATATTCAAGAAGCTCTTCATAAGAAATTTCCGAACCGGCGGTTATTTTTGTTGTCTGCTGTTCAAGTTTTTCTTTATCGGGGAAAGTGCAGTTCAAAAGATTATATGTTGAGAGAATAATAAATGTATTCCGTTTGGTAATCTCTGTTAATTTCTCCTGAAGATTTTCAGCTCTGAATTCGGTAATGGAAATTAATCTTTCCTGCAGACCAAGAATACTCAACTCAACAGATAATTCCTCAACAAGTTTTATTTCAGGAAGAAGAACTAAAATTTGTTTTTCATCTTCAATTAATTTTGCCAGCAGAAGACTTTTAAAAGAACCCGAAAGCTGGGAAACAGGAATTATATTCCCACCTTGTCTAATAAGACTTACAACTCTCTCTGTTTCTTTATTTAAAAATTTCTCTATCGGTTTTATCATAAGTTTTGCGTTTTCAATTCTTCCTTTGGAATATATGCCACTAACTCAATCCTGGAATGATGGAATGTTGATCATCTGATTCCATCATTCCAATATTCCAAAATCGTTGTTCGATTCCTGATTGGTTTAAAATGCCAAAAGGGTTCTGATTGAGAACCCATGTAAAAATACATATTTTTTTATTTGCGATGAGGTGCTTTTTGATGGTATAGAGTGGATAAGAATCTATAATATTTTTTTTATTTCTTTATATTCCTTCAAATCTTTTCCTCTGATGCTTTTTCAGGAATTTAAGAATTTCGTCTCTCTCTTCTGATATATTAAAGATAAATCTTGCAAGGAAATAATTTAAACGATTAAATCTTTGGTCGGGAATAATTTTATTTATCCAGATATTTTTACAATACTCAACACCAAATTCTTTTATAGCATCATTAATTTCATCCAGGTCCCCATACTTAAACAGGTATTCAATTTTAACAGAAATTGGAACAGATTTCTTTTTATAACTCCAGGTATAATCTTTAATCATTAGTCTTTTAATTCAATTGCTCTTCTCACAAAGCCGTCGGCTTTTTCCAGTCTTCTCTTTGCTTCTTCTTTAGATACATTTGCCAGGATCATAACCAAAGCAGTCTTAACATGTCCGTCAGCTTTTTTAAGATAGTCTTCAGCTTCTTCGTAAGAAAGTCCTGTAATAGTCATAACAATTTTTTTCGATCTTTCCACGAGTTTTTTATTTGTCATCTGAAGATCGATCATCATATTTTCATATACTTTACCAAGTCGAATCATTGCAGCAGTAGTTAACATATTCAAAACTAATTTTTGTGCTGTGCCGCTTTTCATTCTTGTTGAACCCATAATAACTTCGGGACCAACATAAGGACATATTGCAATATCAACTTCTTTTATATTAAAATTTTCTCTCGGATTAGTAGTTATGAAAAGAGTTTTTGCACCTAATTCTTTAGCTTTCTTTACAGCTCCAACCACATAAGGAGTTCTGCGGCTTGCAGCAATTCCGCATACCACATCTTTATCATTTACATTTGCAGCAATAACATCTCTTGCTCCATTTTCCTCATAATCTTCTGCTCCTTCCTGTGCACGGAACATTGCTTCTTTACCGCCGGCAATATATCCTTCAATTAATCCGAAAGGTGTACCAAATGTTGGCGGACATTCGGATGCATCAACAACTCCTAATCTTCCGCTGGTGCCGGCGCCAAAATATAAGAGCCTCCCCCCTTTTCTGATTGCATCGACAATTACATCAACTGCTTCTGCAATGTAGTTTAATTCCTTTTCTACGGCGAGGGGAACGGTTTTATCTTCTTCATTAATTATCTTAAGAATTTCAATGGTGGATCTGGAATCAATATCCATTGAACGGGGATTGCGCTGTTCGGTGGTGATTCCCTTTAACTCTTCAAAAATTTTTTTTTGCTCTTCAGAAGAACTCATTTAGATAACTCAAGAAGAATCAGTTTCTTTCCTTTCTGATTCCTTACATTATTAGGTTTGTAATAGAGTTCAAACACAGTTGATTTTTTTATATATGCTTTATACTTAATCTCAGCTTTTTTGAACTCCTCATCAAGGTCTCCTCCTTTTAGAGCCATAAGGTAAGCCTTATCTTTAATAAGCGGGAGTGAATACCTGAAAAGAATAATTAAAGGAACAGTAGCTCTGCTAACAACAAGGTCAAAACTATTCTGATATTTTGAAATAAACTCAGGACTCTCTACCCTTTCATTTTCAGCAATAACATTCCCTATTTTTAATTTATCAATGAATTCTTTTACAGCATCAATTTTCTTTTTTGTTGAATCAACCAGGACTCCCCTCATATCAGGTCTTAAAATAGAAATTGGTATCCCGGGAAACCCGCCGCCGGTTCCAATATCGAGAAAGTTAGTACATTTTTCAGGGATGTATTTGGTAATGTAAGAAGAGATAAAAACATGCTTTTCTATGATTGAATCAATATCTCTGCGGGAGATGAGATTAACAGATTCATTTTTTTCAGTGACCAGTTCGGCAAAATATGCGAGGCGTTCTGCCTGCATTGTATCAGGGTTAAACCCGTTTTCCCAACATAAAGTTTGGAGTTCTTTGAGGTACTGTTCCTGGAGGTCAACCATTACAAACCCTTCTAAAATTAGTTTTTCAAATATACCAATAAAACAGAAATATCTGAAGGAGTAACGCCGGATATGCGGGAGGCTTGTCCGATAGAACGCGGCTTTATTTTATTTAATTTCTCTCTTGCTTCGGCAGACAAAGCTTTCAAATTAAAATAGTTTAAGTTTAAAGGAATTTCCTTCTCTTCATATCTTTCCAGTCTCTCAATACTCTCCTGCTGTCTTTTGAAATATCCTTCATACTTTAATTCTATTTCAACCTGGTTAAAACTTTTTTCATCTTTAATAAGATTTTGAATCAATGGATTATCTGCAGTTCCGTTAAAACTTAAAATATCTTTCAGAGATAATTCGGGTCTTTTGCAAAGTTTTGAAATTGTTTCTGCTGAATCGATTCCGGGCAGTCCTTTTGAATTAAGATAATGATTAATATCCCTTGCATGAATTTTAAATGACCTGAAAAAGTTAATAGACTCGAATATGAGTTTTTCTCTTTCGGAAACAGATTCATAAATCTCTTTATTAATCAAACCGAGTTCAAAAGCATATTTCATAAGTCTTCTGTCGGCATTATCCTGCCTTAAAAGCAAGCGGTGCTCAGCTCTTGAAGTAAACATACGATAAGGTTCATCGGTAGATTTGGTTACTAAATCATCAATCAAAACTCCGATATATGCTTCACTTCTTTTAAGTATAAACTCTTTCCGATTTTGAATTTTTAAAGCAGCATTTATTCCTGCAATTAATCCCTGTGCTGCTGCTTCTTCATAACCGGATGTGCCGTTTATTTGTCCGGCAAAATACAAACCCTCAACAAGTTTTGTTTCAAGGGTTAAATCAACCTGGTAAGGCGGGAAGAAATCATATTCCACAGCATAGCCGGGACGAACCATTTCAGCTTCTTCAAGTCCTTTAATTTTGTGTATTGCTTCTATCTGAATTTCAACCGGCAGAGAAGTGGAGAAGCCATTTAAATAGATAAGGTCATTATCCAATCCTTCAGGTTCAAGGAAAAGCTGATGATGTGGCTTATCGGAGAATCTTACAATTTTATCCTCTATAGAAGGGCAGTACCTTGGACCAACACCTTTAATCCTTCCTGTGAACATTGGAGATTGGTCAAAACCTTTTTCTAGGGTTTTATGAACCTCACTATTAGTATATGTTATAAAGCAGCTTATCTGAGGTAGAAAAGGGAACTGGTTTAAATCGGTAAAATGAGAGAATGGCTCAGGGTTTTTATCTCCGGGTTGTTCTTCAAGAATATCAAAATTGATGGAACTTTTAGAAAGCCGCGGGGGAGTTCCTGTTTTAAGTCTACCGGTTTCAAAACCTAAAGAGGATAAAGTTTCAGTTATTCCGGTGGATGGTTTTTCACCAAAGCGGCCGCCTTTATTTGCATTAAGTCCTGTGTGCATTAAACCATTGAGAAAAGTACCTGAGGAAAGTATAAGTGCTTTACATTGAATATCCGAACCGTGTAAAGTTTTTACTCCTTTTATTTTATTTTCCTCTACAACTATATCAATAACAGAATCTTCAATGATCCTGATATTCGGATTTGACTCAACAACTCTTAAAGCTTCATTTGAGTATAATTGCCTGTCTGATTGACATCTCGGAGACCAAACCGCTGGTCCTTTTGATTTATTCAACATTCTGAATTGAATACCTGTTCTGTCAGCTATCCTTCCCATCATTCCGCCAAGGGCATCAATCTCTCTTACCAAATGACCTTTGGCAGTTCCTCCGATTGCAGGATTGCAGGACATTCGACCTATGGCGTATTTATCCATTGTTACCAAGGCAACAGAACAACCTAAATTTGCTGCTGCACAGGCTGCTTCAATACCCGCGTGACCACCGCCGACCACTATTACATCATAATTTCTCATAAATTCCTAATTCTGTTTCACGTGAAATCCTTTTAAATTTTTACAGGAACTTTTCACGTGAAACTATTTCCCTATACAAAATTGTGAAAAAATATTATTTAAAATATCCTCTGAAGTAACTTCACCAATAATTTCACCAAGATTTATGACTGCATTCCTGATGTCGGAAGCAATGAATTCTCCGCTATAGTTTAAATGAATAGAAGAAAGAGACCTTTGGAGATTTTCCTTAGCTTTTTTAAGGCAATTGTAATGACGAACATTAGAGACAACGGCAGACTTCTCCGTATATGAAGTATCTCCGGCAGCTATATTTTTTAATTTGCTGAATAACTCTTCTATACCTTCACCTGTAAGTGCTGAAATGTGAACATCTCCTTTTTTATCTGTTTTTGGGTTTAAGTCTATTTTATTAATTGCCCTTAGAATTTTATTTGTATTTGAAAAAGATTTTATCTCTTCAAATAATCCCTCAGGGTTTTCCTCAAAAATATCCTCAAGAAGAATTATAACATCAGCATTTTTAATAACATCTCTGCTTCTCGAAACTCCTTCTTTTTCTATCTCATCTTCAGTTAATCTTATTCCTGCAGTATCGTATAATCTGAACAAAATTCCATCAATCGAAACATCTTCTCTAATAACATCCCTGGTTGTTCCGGGAATTGCACTTACAATTGCCCTGGATTCTTTCAATATATAATTAAGAAGGGAAGATTTACCAACATTTGGTTTTCCCACAAGGGCAACATTTACTCCATCTCTTAATATTCTGCCAAAACTATATGTTTTAAGTAAAGAATCTATTTTATTAATAATATCTTCAATTCTATTAGCTAATTCATTTTTTTGAATTAGTTCTATATCCTCTTCGGCAAAGTCCAGTTCAAGTTCAACATACGAAGCAGAATCAATTAACATCTGCCTTAATTCTTTTACCTTTGAAGAAAGTAACCCATCAAGCTGATTTCTCGCACCTAAAAGGGAAGCTTCCGTCCGTGAATTTATTATATCAAGTACTGCTTCAGCCTGGCTCAAATCAAATTTATTATTTAAATAAGCTCTCTTTGTAAATTCACCTGGTTCTGCAATTCTTGCCCCGGCTTCCACAAGAAGTTCAATTATTTTTTTGGTTATTAATGAACTTCCATGTGTGCTAATTTCTACAGAATTTTCTCCGGTATATGAATTAGGCTCCTTGAATATTGTTACAAGAACATCATCAATTACGGTTTCTGAAGGGTCAATTATTTTTCCGTAATGAACTGTATGAGAAGGGGATTCAGTTAATCTTTTTTTCCCTCTGAAAATTTTATCAACAATATTAAAGGATTCCTTACCGCTGACTCTTATTACAGCAATGGCACCAGTCCCTGCTGGTGTAGCAATAGCTGCAATCGTATCATTTTCCTGAAGAATATTCATTGGATTTTTGTAAAAGCTTGCAAAATTAATAAAAGAATAAACCAGTAACAATTTAATAATTTGTCCTTTAGCCCAGGATCAAATTCATTAATAAGTATTGAAAAATAGGCAGATAAATTGCCATATTTTTAATGAAATAAAACAATATGATAATAAAATCTGACAATATTGCAGAAATTCTTTAAAACTATTTATCTCCCTAACTGATTATATTATAAAGACTTATAATGATTTTGTCTGATGGCACCTTAATTGTTTTGTACCATTAAAAAAAGGAGGTGGATAAAGATGACACTTATTAAATGGAATCCGACAAGAGAATTATTAGATATGGAACGCGAATTTAACCGTATGTTCCGAAGCTTAACCGAAAGATTTGGATTTGGTAATGGTGACAGTGTAATCAGAGAATATGAAAATGCTGAATGGACTCCGCTCTCCGATATTTATGAGGATAAGGATAATTATGTTTTAACAATAGATTTACCTGGAATTAAAAAAGAAGATGTTAAAATCTCCGTTGTAGATGGGCAGCTTCAGATTAGCGGAGAAAGAAAACAGGAGAAGGAAAGTAAGGATGGTACTTATCATAGAATAGAAAGAAGCTATGGTAGGTATTTCAGATCCTTCAATCTGCCAAATAAAATTATTGCCGATAAAATCGATGCACACTTTAAAGACGGGCAGTTAACCATTACTATTCCAAAATCGGAAGAAGCTAAACCCAAAGAAATATCGATTAAAGTCCAATAATTTAAACTTAAATTATAAATAAGGGTAGCGGAATTCTTCCGTTACCCTTTTTGTATGTATAATGGAATTTAAAGACTATTATAACATACTTGGAGTAGATAAAACTGCTTCTGATGAAGAAATAAGAAAAGCTTACAGAAAGCTTGCAAAAAAATATCATCCGGATAAGAATCCAAATGATTCAACTGCTGAGGCAAAGTTTAAGGAAGTTTCAGAGGCTTATGAAGTTTTAAGTGATCCGGAGAAAAGAAAAAAATATGATATGCTCGGTTCTAACTGGAAGCATTATCAGAATGCAGGCTGGACAGGTGATGATTGGTTTAAAGACTTCACTCAGCAGGGAACCGGTTTTAGATTCTCGGGAAGTTTTGATGATTTGTTTGGAAACATTGGCGGCTTTTCCGATTTCTTTGAAAGCTTCTTCGGCAACAGTAGAAGGGAGAGAAGTTCAGCAAGTTTTACGGATATTCCACAAAAGGGAAGAGATTATGAAGCCGTTTTGAACATCACTCTTGAAGAAGCACACAAAGGAACTGAAAAAAAAATTACAGTAAATGGAAAAACTTTAAAAGTAAAAATTGATCCCGGGATAGAATCCGGTAAAAAACTCAGACTAAAAAACCAGGGTGGAGAGGGGATAAATGGAGGCAGCAAAGGTGATCTCTATTTAAAAATTCAAATTGAAAAACATCCTTTATTTGAGAGAGAAGGAGATGATCTTTACTATAATCTTAATATCGATCTTTATACTGCTATTCTTGGAGGCAAAAAAGAGATCACAACTCTGGATGGGAAAAAAATAAATATTATTATCCCCAAGGAAACAGAAAACGGAAAAGTATTAAAAATTAAGGGGATGGGAATGAATAAATATAGTTTCTTTGGAAGAGGGGATCTGTATGTAAAAATTTTTGTTTCATTACCAAAAAATCTTTCTTACGAGGAAATTAAATTGTTTGAAAAGTTAAAAAGTTTAAGAGATTAAGTTTCAGGAGGTGATTTATGAAAATAGCACAGGTTGCACCTTTGTTTGAACGTGTCCCTCCTAAAATGTATGGAGGAACCGAAAGAGTAGTTTCATATCTTACCGAAGAACTTATAAACATGAATCACGATGTTACTCTTTTTGCTTCGGGTGATTCTATAACTAATGCTAAACTTGTCTCTCCATGTGATGAAGCATTAAGATTAAGTAAGGATGTTAAAGATCCTTTGGCTTATACTATTCTGCAGTTGGAACAGATCAGAAATCTTAAAGATGAATTCGATTTAATTCATTTCCATATTGATTTTATTCATTATCCATTTTCAAAACTAATGGGAGTTCCCAACATAACAACTTTGCATGGCAGGCTTGATCTTCCTGACTTACAAAATGTTTATAAATCTTTTTATGATATGCCTGTTATCTCAATTTCTAATGCACAAAGAAAACCTTTACCCTATGCAAACTGGGTAGGGACAGTTTATAATGGAATTCCCGAAAATCTTTTAAAGTTTCATCCTGCTGAAGGGAAGTATCTTGCTTTCTTAGGAAGAATATCTCCTGAGAAAGGAATAGAAAGAGCAATCGAAATAGCAAAAAAAGCAGGAATAAAATTAATGATTGCTGCTAAAGTTGATCCGGTAGATAAAGAATATTTTGATAATGTTATTTCTCCTTTACTTAATAACCCCTTGATAGAGTTTGTCGGGGAGATTAACGAAAAAGAAAAAAATGATTTTCTTGGAAATTCAATTGCACTTTTATTTCCTATTGATTGGCCTGAACCATTCGGGCTGGTAATGATTGAATCTTTTGCATGCGGAACTCCTGTTATAGCTTATAACCGGGGTTCAGTTTCTGAGATAGTAGAGGATGGCGTAAACGGCTTTATTGTAAACTCTGTTGAAGAAGCTGTTGATGCTATAAATAAGTTATATCTGGTAAGCAGGAAACAGTGCAGAAAAACCTTTGAATCAAAATATACTTCAAAAATAATGGCAGAAAATTATTTAAACTGCTATGAAGTTTTAGTTGATATAAAAACCAGTTTACCTTTTTTGAAAAATGAAAGTTCAGATTTGTTAACAATATGAAAGCAGATATTTTATCCGATACTGAAAGTAAAATAGTTTCTCAGGTTAAACCTGTTATTGCCGATGACCATTATTATGTTTTGAATTATGCCGATACATTCGGTGTTTTCGACCGTTGGGGTGACATTTATCCCGGCGGAAGAAATTATCAGGGTTTATATCATAACGGAACAAGGTATATTTCCGGATTTAATCTGGTTATAAATGATGAGAAACCTTTATTGTTAAGTTCATCTGTTACTGAAGAAAAGCAGATATTAAATGTTGACCTTACTAACCCGGATATAATTTCTGAAAAAGGTATTAAAGTAAGGAAAGGAACAGTTCATATTATCCGTTCCAAGTTTATTCAGAATTGTATATGCTATGAGAGAATTGTTCTGACCAATTATGATGAACACAAACATGAATTGGAAATTTCATTTTATTTCCATAGCGACTTCAAAGATATTTTTGAAGTAAGAGGAACTGTAAGAAATAAAAAAGGAATTATCTATGAACCTAAAGTTGAAGATTCAGACAAAGTTATAATTTCTTATAAAGGTCTTGATGATATAAAAAGGGAAGCTGTTATAAAATTTTCTCCCAAACCTGATAAGGTCGGGAAAAATAAAATCGTTTATAAAATTAAACTGAAACCAAAACAATCTTTTAAAATTAATAATACAGTTGTGTTTGCAGAGAATGGTAAAAGTGTAGAACCTTTAGGATTTACAATTGCTCTTAGCCAGATAACTCCCCGTATAAAACGGGCTAAAGATAATATGGTTGAGATTTTCAGTTCCAATGAACAGTTTAATCATTGGGTTACAAGGTCACAGGCTGATTTAGTTTCATTAATTGCAAATACACCTTATGGCAAATATCCTTATGCAGGGGTTCCATGGTTTAATTCTCCATTCGGAAGGGATGGAATTATAACTTCAATTGAAACTCTGTGGGCTTATCCTTCATTAGCACGCGATGTCTTATTCTATCTTGCAAGAACCCAGGCGAATGAAGTTGATTCATTTAAAGAAGCGGAACCGGGAAAAATTTTTCATGAAGCACGCAGCGGTGAAATGGTTGAAACCGGTGAAATCCCATTTAAACTTTATTATGGTACTGTTGATGCAACACCTTTGTTTATAGTTCTTGCAGGTGCTTATTATAAAAGAACAGGTGATATCGAAACAATTAAAAATCTCTGGCCTAATATTATTAATGCTTTAAACTGGATTGATAACTATGGCGATATAGATGGCGATGGTTATGTTGAATATGTTCGCAAGGCCGATAAAGGATTGGAAAACCAGGGATGGAAAGATTCAGATGATTCAATCTCTTATGAAGATGGAAGACTTGCAAAACCACCTATAGCTTTATGTGAAGTTCAGAGTTATGTGTATGATGCAAAAAATAAAGCAGCTTACCTTGCTGAATTATTGGGTGAAAAAAATCTTGCTGATAAACTGTTAAAAGAAGCTTCTGCTTTAAAAGAAAAATTCAATAAAGATTTCTGGGATGAAGAATTAAAAACTTATGTTATAGCTCTCGATGGTGATAAATCTCCCTGCAGAGTTAAATCTTCTAATGCAGGATTATGTCTTCTTTCCGGAATTGTTAAACATGAGTATGCTACTAAACTTGCAAATACATTGTTAAGCAGTGAAATGTATTCTGATTGGGGAATAAGAACTCTTGCATCAGATGAAGTAAGATATAATCCAATGTCTTATCACAACGGTTCCTGCTGGCCGCACGACACAGCACTTATTGCTTATGGTTTATCTCTTTATGGTTTTAAAGATAAAGCTGCAAAAATCATGAAAGGATTATTCGATGCAACTTTGTTTATTGATTTGCAGCGGCTTCCGGAATTATTCTGTGGATTTGGAAGAAGAAAAAATGAAGGACCAACTGCATATCCTGTTGCATGTGCTCCTCAGGCTTGGTCTGTGGCTGCAGTTTACATGCTTATTCAGGCATGTTTGCAGATAGACATAAATGCAGTTGAAAAGAAAGTATATTTTATTAAACCAATACTGCCTGATTTTATTGATTCTCTTGAAATTAAAAATTTACCTTTGGGAGAATCTAAAGCACATCTTAGTCTTGCAAGATATAAAAACAATGTTGGTATTAAAGTGATTAAGAAGGCGAATGATTGGGAAGTAGTAACTGTTAATTAAAATTTTTAATTAAGAAAAAAGAAAAGAGAAATATCATGGCATTTAATTTTAATAAACTTACAGTTAAAGCTCAGGAAGTTATTCAAACAGCTATTGAGATTGCACAGAACTACAGCAACCAGGTTTTAGAACCTGAACATCTTTTAGCTGCCTTAATTCAGGAACAGGGTAACATTGCCGATACAATTATGCATAAAGCCGGAGGCAATGTTAATCAGATTAAAATTAAGGTGAACGCTTTAATTGAAAGCCTGCCTAAAGTAAGCGGTGCCGGTTTGGGGAGTCAGCAGATGAGCAATAATATGGCAAGGCTTTTAGATGCAGCTTCAACTGAAGCAAAAAATCTTAAAGATGAATTCGTATCTACCGAACATTTACTCTTAGCTTTATCTGCAGACCAGGGTAAAGCAGGACAGTTATTAAGAGATAATGGAGTATCGAGAGATACTATTCTTCTTGCATTAAAAGATGTGAGAGGAAATCAGAGAGTAACTTCTCAAAATCCCGAAGATACATATCAGGCATTACAAAAATATGGAAGAGATTTAAATGAACTTGCACGCATAGGCAAACTTGACCCGGTAATCGGAAGGGATGAAGAGATAAGAAGAGTGCTTCAGGTTCTTTCAAGAAGAACAAAAAATAATCCTGTATTAATTGGTGAACCAGGTGTAGGCAAAACAGCAATTGCAGAGGGTATTGCTCACAGGATTGTATCCGGCGATGTTCCGGAAAACTTAAAGACAAAAAGAATTGTTGCACTCGATATGGGTGCTCTTGTTGCAGGTACTCAATTCCGCGGACAGTTTGAGGAACGACTTAAAGCGGTAATTAAAGAAGTTCAGGAATCAAACGGAGAAATAATTCTTTTCATTGATGAGCTTCATATACTTGTAGGTGCAGGTGCTGTTCAGGGCTCAATGGATGCTGCTAATATTCTAAAACCAGCACTTGCAAGAGGAGAACTTCATGCAGTAGGTGCAACCACTTTAGATGAATATAAAAAATACATTGAAAAAGATGCTGCACTTGAAAGAAGATTTCAACCTGTGTTTGTGAGTGAGCCGTCAGTTGAAGATACAATTTCTATTTTAAGGGGATTGAGTGAACGTTACGAAGTTCACCATGGTGTACGCATTACAGATGGTGCAATTGTAGCTGCAGCTCAGTTATCCAATCGTTATATAACTGACAGATTTCTTCCCGATAAAGCAATTGATTTAATTGATGAAGCCGCATCAAAGTTAAGAATTGAAATTGATTCAATGCCTGAAGAGCTTGATTCACTTGAAAGAAAAATTAAACAGCTTGAAATTGAACGTGAAGCATTAAAGCGCGAAAAAGATGAAGCATCCCAGAAAAGACTTGAAGATTTAAAGCAGGAGTTAAATGAATTCGAAGAAGAAAGAAATAAATTGAGAATGCACTGGAATCTTGAGAAAGAAAAAATTCAGAAAATCCGTTCTATGAAAAGTGAAATTGATAATTCCAAAACTCTTGCTGAAAAATATGAAAGGGAAGGAGACCTTGGCAAAGTTGCAGAACTCCGTTACGGTAAAATAGCTTCTCTTGAAAAACAATTGAAAGAAGAAACCAAACAGCTTTCTGAAATTCAAAAAAATAAAAAGATGCTTAAGGAAGAAGTTGATGCTGAGGATATTGCCGAAGTTGTTTCCAAGTGGACAGGCATCCCTGTAAGCAGAATGCTGGAAAGTGAAAGAACAAAACTGTTAAGATTAGAAGATGAATTGCATAAACGTGTTGTTGGTCAGGATGATGCTGTCACCGCAGTTGCAAATGCAATTAGAAGAGCACGAACCGGTTTGCAGGATATGAATAAACCAATCGGCTCTTTTATATTTTTAGGAACAACTGGTGTTGGTAAAACAGAACTTGCACGTGCTCTCGCGGAATTTCTTTTTGATGATGAGCATGCAATGGTTAGGATTGATATGTCGGAGTACATGGAAAAATTCTCCGTCTCAAGATTAATTGGTGCACCTCCGGGATATGTCGGATATGAAGAAGGTGGTCAGTTAACAGAGGCGGTCCGCAGGAGACCGTATTCTGTTGTTCTTTTGGATGAGATTGAAAAAGCCCATCCCGATGTATTTAATGTATTGCTACAGGTTCTTGATGACGGACGCTTAACCGATAACCAGGGAAGAACAGTAAACTTTAAAAACACAATTATAATAATGACATCAAACCTCGGCTCTCATTTAATACAAGAGCAGTTAATGAATCTGAATGAAGAAAAAGTTGAAGAGATAATGGGAGATTTGAGATACAAGCTTACCCAGCTTCTCAGAAAAACTATTCGCCCCGAATTCTTAAACAGGATTGATGAAATAGTTCTCTTTAAACCATTAACCAAAAATGAAATCAGGAAAATTGTTGATATACAAATTCAGCATGTGCAAAATCTTTTGAAGGATAAAGAAATAATTCTCGATGTTGATGAAGAGAGCAGGGACTGGCTTGCAAAGCTTGGTTATGATGTAACTTACGGTGCAAGACCATTGAAGCGAACAATACAAAAATATCTTACAAATCCTTTATCCCAGGAAATGCTGATGGGCAATTTTAATGATGGTGATACAATTAAAGTAACAGTTGGTCTTGCAGGAAAGCTGAAGTTCAGTAAGGCTGAAGTGGTAGAGGAGACTTAAATAATTTTAGATACTCTAATAAGTAAATAAGTTCGTTATGCTGAATTTATTTCAGCATCTTACTTAATATAATGAAGAGGTAAAAATATTTATTAAATTTTTTGATAGATGCCATTACCTAAAAACTTAATAATATTTTTATCTCTAAGTATTTGCAATTGTTGCCTTATTTTATCTTTAATAAAGTTATTGTTCGGAAATTTACTTCTTAAATATTCTTCATAGTTATAAATTTCTTTTAAACTAAAATTATTTTCGCTAAACTTTTCTATAATCTTTAAAATTTCTAATGTCCATCCTTTATTTTCTGTTTTTACCCTTGATAAGAATGATGTTTTAGACCATTTACTTAAAACATCATTTTTGTCTACTATTTTTCTATTCCTTATTAAAAATATTTTTCCATGAGAAGGTAAATTTTGCAACAAAATATTACATCCAATCCATCCTGAACGTTTTGCTGTTAAGCTTAAAGGTTTTCTCTTTTGTATTATATCATTATAAAAGAAATATTTTGGTATAACTAAAAATTTTCTACTTGAAAATTGATTGGTGAGTAATTTAAAAACAAAAAATTAGGATTGTTATCAGAATTTATTCTTTTAATCATTGTGTCATAAGCCCCATCTAAAATTCTTAAAGTGAATTCACCTTTTTTACTCTTTAGTTCATATTCAGATTTACAATTCGAACAAAAAAAATCTGCAACGGGTTTATTGTTATCAAATTGGTTAAGTGATTATTCCCGCAAGATGGACAGTAAGAATTGGATTCAACCCAATATTCTGTAACTATCCTGGCTATTTGAGAGCTACTTCTGTACTTTTTTGCAATTGACAAATCTAATGAAAGATTCATAATTAAAATTATTGAAATATTTTTTTAAAGTTTATTGTGTTTACTATCCTTTAAATATTTGGTAATTAATATATTAATAAAAATAATGAATAAACTTCCGAAAGCTTTTTAATATTATAGATGAATACTCTTTCTCCTACCAACAAAATTATCTGCCCCGGCTGCGGTGCACTTGTTGAAAACAAACCCGGCAAACCTCATAAATATATTGGTGCAAACCAGGGATGCTGGGATTTATATGGTGAAGTCCTTGCAAAAGAATATGGCGAGTACAATTACCCCCAGCTTACGCACAGATTAACAGTTGATACTTATGCGGTTCAGCATCCGGGTGAACCGGGAAGGCAATCAATACAATCGGTAAATATTCATTTGATAAGTTTATATTTAATTCTTGTTAAAGGCTATGAAGGTGAAAGAGCAACAAGAAAAATAGATGAGATTATAAATTCAAAACCGGAGTTTGTCTGGCTCGAACCTCCCAAGCCAAACGGGCATTTAACAATTCTTGATGTTTTAAAAGCAAAGAATCTTGAAGAACATAAAATTAAAGTAAGAGAATGGGCAGAAGATGTTTTTAACTGCTGGTATTCAAAACATAAAGGGAAAATTGAAAACTTTGAAAACTTGTTTTAATTATTAAAAAATTAACTCATCTTGTTATATAAAGCACTTCCATTAAAAAAATTTTAAGCTCCCCGTTTCTGCTTAAACTTTTTCTTATTAAGTTCGCCGAGGTAAAGGTTCATTAAATCATTCCGTAATTCAAAATAAAATCAAAACATACTTGTGATATTAAAATTATAACCGGAGGATAAATATGAAATCTGCACTTATTACAAAAAGTATGGTGAATGCTTTCAAAATATTTTTCTCTGCAATAATAATTTCTTTTTTATCTTTTCTTTTTATCTCCTGTTCGCAGAAAGAAACTCCG
>Ga0207873_1001133_pt1 | contig 26945 bp, 21 predicted proteins | sample BGWIniCompost_FD_187373 | JGI IMG/M metagenome (GOLD analysis project Ga0207873, IMG submission 187373) | Cellulose adapted compost microbial communities from Newby Island Compost Facility, Milpitas, CA, USA - BGW Initial Compost (SPAdes)... ...
GCTCGCGAGCGTGCCGTCGCCGAGCTGGCCGAGGTGGTTGAGGCCCCAGCAATACGCCTCGCCGGCCGCGGTCAGCGCGCACGTGTGGTTCTCGCCGGCGCTGATCGCAATGAAGCGATGCCCGCCAGCCACGACGGCGGGGACCATCGAACCGAAGGTCGTGCCGTTCCCGAGCTGGCCGTTCCCGTTGTCGCCCCAGCAGTACGCAGCGCCGTCCACCGTGAGCGCACACGTGTGGAACGCGCCCGCGCTTATCGCGAGGAACCGCAGGTCGCCCGCAACCCTGGTCGGCTCGCCGAGCCCGGTGGTCGAGCCGACGCCGAGCTGGCCGTACTTGTTCCAACCCCAGCAGTATGCGACGCCGTCCTCGGCGATCGCGCAGCTGTGGTGCCGGCCCGCGGTGATGGCGATATACCGGCGGTCGCCGTGCACGGGAACCGGCGTCGCGCTGGACCGGACGCGGCCGTCGCCGAGTTCGCCGTTGTCGCCGCGTCCCCAGCAGAAAGCGGCACCATCCTGGTCCAGGGCGCAGGTGTGTTCCCCGCCCGCGCTCACGGCCGAATACGTGGTCGGGAACTCGACCTCGGTCTCGAACAATGCGCCGCACGCGGCTGTGATTGCGGCGATTCCCGCGGCGATCAGCGCTCTCGTCCTCATCAACGGAACACCCCCGCAATGCGGGCAAGGAGCCCGCGTTTGGTACGCAACGGCGGGACGGGCAACGGCGGTTCGCCCTCGAGCATCCGCGCCGGATTCACTTCCATGAGCAGGTGGGCGTGCTCCGCGCCGCCCATTTCCTCGAGGCGAGCGCGGCACGCCCGCAGGTGCGCGCGGCCGCGAGCATGATAGTCGCTCGCAATGTAGTCGACCCACCCGCGCTCCAGCAGCGTGAGCGCGATGCGACGCGCGCTCTCGCCGTAACGTCCCAGGATCGATCCCGCGTTGACCTGGAGGTACGCGCCGAACCGACGCCACTCGCCGGGCGCACGTACATCCGCGTCCAGTCCACCGTAGCGCTCCGGGTGCGCGAGGATCGGCATCCACCCCCCCATCCGGATCGCGCTCAGGACACGCTCGGCCTGCGGCGGCACGGTCATGAACGGGAACTCCACGAGCACGAACGGACCGCCGTTCAGGCGAACCCGGGCATCGGAGAAATCGGGCTCCGGCGTATCCAGCATGACCTCGGCGCCGCGGCCGAGCCGCATCTCGGGGAACTCGCCCGCCAGCTCGTCGGTCAGGCGGGTCCAACCCGCGTCCAGCTCGGCGAGACGCTCCGCCAGCGCTTCCGGCCGACGGGTGAGCGAACCCTGGAGGTGCGGCGTCATGACCAGGGAGCGTACGCCGGACTCGAACATCGCCTGCAGCCCGGCACGGGACTCGGCGATGTCCTGCGCGCCGTCGTCGACTCCCGGGATCAGGTGGTTGTGGAAATCCGTGAGCGCCATGCTACGTCTCCCGCGCCTCCACCTGCGCCAGCGACGCGGCCGCGAGCGCGCCGGCGCACAGGAACCCGATGTATTGCGTGAACGGCGCGTAATAGTCGAACGCGTTGTCCGTCGCCGCGATGAAAACCCACGCCACGATCGCGGCGAAAGCCGGCATCGCGAACTCCCGGGCAAGCGGGTCGTCGTTCCGTCCCGCGCCCAGCACGCCCATGAGCCACGACAACACCGCGATCGCGAAGAGCGTCGCGCCGACGATCCCCGTGTCGATCAGCAGGCGCAGGTACTCGTTGTGGATCACGCCACCCATCGCGCCCTGGAAGGTCTCGATCAGGAACACCGTCGATGCTCCCAATCCGTTCCCGACGATCGGGCTCGCCAGGAACATCCTGAACAGGACCGGCCAGATGATCTGCCGCCCCTGCCAGTTCACGGATTCCCAGAACGCGACCGGATCGGTCAGGAGCCGCCACAGCTCCGAAGCGGTCGGAATGTAGCCGAGCGAGCGTTCGAGCGCCACAGGAACCAGCACTGTGGCGAGCGCGCCGCCGATGATCCCCGCCGCCGTGACCGCCCGGTAGTTCCGCGCGATCAGCGCGGCGTAGAGGGCGGCCCCCGTGAGGCCGGCCAACCCGGCCAGGAGCGTGATGCGCGTGAGCGTGAGCGCCATCCACACGCCGAAGACGCCGCAGAGGGCGAGATACCGCAACTGGCCGCGGACGGAGTAACGCGTGAAGGAGATCAGCGTCACCACGAGCAGGTAGAACGAGAACGGATTCTCGTGGGCGCCCACGCCGTGCACGCGGACACGCCCGGCGAGGTCGACTTCGTAGCCGCCGGCCAGAACATAGATCGGGTTCAGCACCAGCGCGATCGCGATCGCGCCCCACAGCGTCCAATCGGTCAGGCGCTCCAGCTCCTCCCGTGTGCGGACCATGGCGAGCACCGCCACGAACAGCATGAACGGGTAGGCCAGCTTGAAGAGGAGACGCAGTCCTTCCACACGCGCCGGGGTGTAGAGCAGGGTCGCCGCCGCGAAGATCAGGAAGACCACGTACCAGCGACCGTATCTGCCGAGGGCATGGCGCACCATGTCCCGTTCGACCAGAGCCAGCGCCCCGAGGCCGGCCACGACCCCGATCAGACGGATCCCGTTCATGTCCAGGCCGCCCAGTCCCGGGAGGAGCGCCTTGAAGCCGCCGGTCATGAAGGACAGGTCGAACGGGCCGAGGGCGAGCATCAACCCCAGGATCAGCTTCGGGCGCAGAATCAGGAGGCACAGGATCGTGCCGCCCACCACCACGCCCGTGGCCATCCACGGCTCGTCGACGAGTACGTACGACGCCGCGACGCACACCGCCACGGCGCCCATGACGGCCGCGGCTCCCCGCGCCCTGACGAGCCAGCCCGGTGCGATGGTGGACGCGCTCGTGCTCATCGGGATGCCGCCTCCGGAACGCGCGGCTCAGGCCACGAGGCACCGGGGGCCATCGGGATCCCCCAAAGCGAAGCCAGCACACCCACGATCCGCTCCGCCGCCCTGCCGTCCCACAGCTCCGGCCGTCGTCCATCCGGGCGCGGGGCGGCGAGCGTTTCATCGACCGCGGCAATGATGCGCGCGGGCTCCGTCCCCACGAGCCGGTTCGTACCGTGCGTGATGGTGACGGGCCGTTCTGTGTTCTCCCTGACGGTGAGACAGGGCACGCCAAGGATCGTCGTCTCCTCCTGCACGCCTCCGGAGTCCGTGAGGACGAGCCTCGCGCCGGCCATGAGGCCCAGGAACTCCAGGTAGCCCAGCGGCTCCGTGAGCCGCACGTCGGGCAACGCCTCGAGCCGCGTGAGCAGCCCCGCCTCCGCCAGCCGGCTCCGGGTACGGGGATGCACCGGGAAGACCACCGGCAGCCGCTCCTGCACCGCCACCATCACGTCCACCATTCGCGCGAGCGCGTCCGGCGCATCCACGTTCGACGGGCGGTGCAACGTCACGACCGCATACTCGCCGGGCGCGAGGCCGAAGCGTGCCGGAACGCCGAGCGCCTCGGCGCGCTCCCGGTGCCGCAGCAGCGTGTCGATCATGACGTTGCCCACGAAGTGGATCTTCTCCTCCGCGATCCCCTCGCGCCGCAGGTTCTCCTCCGCGCTGCGTTCCGTCGTGAAGAGCAGGTCCGACAGCGCATCCGTGACGACGCGGTTCACCTCCTCCGGCATCGAGCGGTCGAAGCTGCGCAGCCCGGCTTCCACGTGGGCAAGGCGGATCCCGAGCTTCGAGGCGACGAGCGCGGCGGCGACCGTGGAATTGACGTCTCCCACCACCAGGACCAGGTCGGGACGCAACTCCTCGAACAGCGGCTCGAGCCGCACCATCACCTGCGCCGTCTGCTGGGCGTGCGTCCCCGACCCGACACCCAGGTAGTGGTCCGGGGCCGGGATCCCGAGCTCCCGGAAGAACAGATCCGACATGCGCTCGTCATAGTGCTGTCCGGTGTGAACCAAAATTGGCTCGATCCCCGGCGTGCGCACCATGACGTCCATGAGCGGTGCGATCTTCATCAGATTTGGGCGCGCGCCCACGATGTTGACGACTTTCACTGTTTCACCCGTCCACCAAATCGCAGACCCAGTCGAGCGCCGCCACGAGCTGTTCGGCGCACTTCTCATCCGTGAACTTCGCCAGGAATCGCTCTCGCCCCGCCCGCCCCATCCGTTCCCTCAGCGATCCATCCGACGCCAGCGTCCGGATCGCGGCGGCGAGCGCCTCCGGGTCGCCCGACGGCACGATCAGGCCGGTTTCGCCGTCCAGCACGGCGTCCGGCACGGCTCCGACCGGCGTGCTCACCACGGGAAGACCCGCCGCCATCGCCTCCAGGATCACCAGGGGCAGCCCTTCGGCCTGGATGCCCGGGAAGACGAAGATGTCCGCCTCCCGCAGGAACTCCCGCTTCGCCTCTCCGCTCACCACGCCCGGGAACGAGACGATGGAGCCCAGCCTCTCCCGGGCGACGAGCTCCGTGGCCTCCGCCCGCTCCTCGTCGGACACCCACGGCCCCGCGAAGATGAAACGCAGTTCCGGCTTCTGGTCCCGCAGCAGCGCGGCGGCGCGAAGCAGCTCGATGAACCCCTTCGGCCGGAAGAGCGCGCCGAGGTAGGCCACGGTGATCGGGCCGGCTTCCGTCCGCCCGACGCGGTCGCCCGGCCCACCCGACCCGTCCCGGGCAGTCGATTCGTACCGACCGGGCCCCGCCACCCGTCCCCTCGGACCGGCGCGGTCCGGGATCCCCTCCGGGAACGGATCCGCGATCCCGTTCGGCGCGACGCGGATCCGTTCCGCGGGGACCAGACCGTCGTAGATCCCGCGCAACCCTTCCCCGAGCACCAACGCACCGCTCAACCACCGCGATGAGCGCCGAACGAGCCACCGGAACGGCGGGCGCGCCGCCTCGTAGAACTGCCGGAAGTGACTCCCGTGCAGGTGCGTCACGACCGGGGCGCCGAGAGCGCGCGCGATCGCGATGAACACCGCGTCGCGCAGATACGCCCACTCGTTCTGGGACACCTCGACGTAGACGACGTCCGGCCGGTGGCGCGCGACTCGCCACGCCAGCTCACACGCGTGGCGGAGCGCCAGGATCACGTTCCCCAGGTCGAGGCGCCCCATGTTGTCGAGCCCGCGCCGGTCCGCGGTGTCCAGGTGCAGGACCTCGTACGCGGCGCTCAGCACCGGGGAGCGGAGCAGCATCTCCGTGAACACCGCCATCCCCTGATACGGCGGCGGCGTCGGGCCGATGATCAGGACCTTCCGGCGACGTCGCTCCTGCCCCATCGCGTGCCTCGTCTCAACGCCGTCCCGCGAGCCGCACGGCGCCCGCGAGCCGCTCCCGGTCCGCGGCCGAGAGAGCGAGCCGCCAGGACGTTATCGCCAGCGCCCCGAGCAAGGCCAGGAGGAGCACCACGCGCACGCCGCTCTCCACCGCCCCCCGCTCCAACGCCACGGCCGCCGCCAGCGTGACGGAAACGAGCGCCGCCGTTCGCGCGACCCCCTCGTCGACCAGCACCCGGGGCGTGAAGCCGGCGAGGCGGGCGGCCGCCCAGAAGAGGAGCGCGGCGTCCAGCGCGATCCGGATCGTCCACGAGAGCGCGGCGCCCACGATCCCCCATCGCCCCACCAGCACCCACACCAGCGCCGCATGGATCGGCAGCTCGAGCAGGTGGAACTTGGCCGTGACATCCGCTCGCCCCACCCCCTGGAGCAGCGTGTACGGCACCTGCGCCACCGCGTTGGCCACGATCCCGAGCGTCAGGATCACGAGCGCCGACGCGCTGTTCGCGGCGAACTCCGGCCCCAGCCACCACCCGAGCAGCTCCGATGCCCCGCCGATCAGCAGCACCGCGAACGGCGCCACGAGAAGCAGGATCACCTTGACCGACAGACTCGCCAGCCGGCGGATGCGCTCCCACTGCGCCTGCCCGCCCAACGCGCTCAGCGCCGGGAAGAGCGCCCCGACCACGCTCGCCGGCAGGATCGCCAGCCGGTTCACGACCTCGTACGGCGCCGCGTAGTAGGCAACCGCGGACATCGACGCCAGCACGCCGAGCACGAACCGGTCGAGGTAGACCAGCGCCGGCGCGACCACGCTCGAGAGGCTGACCCAGCCACCGTACCCCGCCAGCGCCCGTAGACGCCCCCGCGCCAGCGCCGGCCCCTGCCGCAGCGCGGGCACCGCCCTGTAGGCGAGCGCCCAGAGCGCCGCGAGCGTGCCCGCGCGCGCGGCCACCAGCAACGCCATCACCCCCGGCAGCGCCCACCCCACCGCCACCGCCCCCAGCGGCAGGACGTAATTCGCGATCGTCGACGGGATCCGGACCGCGCTGATCAGGTCGAACCGCTGTGCCGCCTCGAGCACGCCGCGCCATGCCGCCGCCACGATCACGATCGGCAGCCCGGCGGCGAGCCACAGGAACGCCGCCCGCGCCTCCGCCCCCAGCTCCGGCGGGATGTTCAGCACGCCGCCGACCAGGAACGGGGTCGCCACCGCGAGCCCGATCCCGCACACGAGGCCGAAGATGGCCTGGAGCGCCGTCGCCGTCCACGCGGTTTCCGCAGCCGCCCGGACGTCTCCCGCGCCCAGCGCCTCCGCCACGAATTTCGTCGTCGCGCGCCCGACGCCCAGCTCGCCCAGGTAGGCGATCACCATCCACGCGATCGCCAGGATCCCGAACCGCTCCTCCCCCAGCCCACGCACCACCGCCGGGATCGCCGCGACCGCGACGAGGATCGGCGCGCCGAGCCCCACCAGGTTCAGGAGCGTGTTGCGCGCGAGCAACCGCCCCCGCACCTCCGTCGCCGCGGGCCGGCCTGAGTGACTCATGCCCGGGTGTGCAGCGCGCCGGAAGCCTCCACCCGCGCGTCCAGGTACGCGCCCAGCGCCTCGATCACCGCCTCCACGCCCGCCAGCCCGTTGACGGTGATCCGTACGTGACCCGCGCCGTGGAAGTATGCAGTCCGGTCGCGCACCAGGATGTTGCGCGCGGCGAGGGCCTCGATGAGCCCCGGGGCGTCGTCCCACCGGATCAGGATGAAATTCGCTTCCGATGGGTACGCCTCGATCCCCCGCCCTTCCAGGAACGCATACAACCGCGCCTTCGCGACGCGCACCTCCTCGAGATACCTGCGTAGCGACTCTTCGTCCTCGAGCGACGCCACGGCCGCCGCCTTCGCCAGCATCGTCACGCTCTTCGGGTTGTGCACCCGACGCAGCGCGTCCAGCACCGGCCGCGAGCCGACCAGGTATCCGAGGCGCAATCCCGCGAGGCCGAACGCTTTCGAGAAGGTGCGGGCGACGAGGAGTGTGGAGGATGCCGTCACCCGGTCGGCGATCGTCTTCCCGCAGAACTCGTAGTACGCCTCGTCCACGACCAGGACCGCGCCCACCCCCTCGCACCGCCTCAGGATCCGCTCCAGATCCGGCCCGTCGAGGACGTATCCGATCGGGTTGTTCGGGTTCGTGAGGTACACGACCCGGGGCGCCTCCCGGCCGATCCGTTCGACCAGCGCGTCTACCGGGAATCCGCCCTGCCCCATGTACTCGAAGAACGACGTCGACGCGCCGCGCTGCTCGACGACCGCCCGGAAATTGTCGTACGTGGGCGTGACGATCAGGACCCGGTCGCCCTCCCGCACGAGCGCGGCGGCGATCAGGTCGAGCCCCGCGTCCGAGCCATGCACCAGGAGCACGTGCTCGACCGGGACGCCCGCGTACGCCGCGATCCGCTCCTCCGCCTCGGGCGTGGACGCCTCGGGGTACCAGCACAGGTACGGATCGCTGTCGATCAGCCGGTGCAGCGTTTCCCGCACCAGGGGCGACGGGACGCGGTCGGCCTCGTTCCAGTCCAGCTTGTGCGCCGCCTCGCCCCGCCGCGCCGCTGCCCACGCCTGCTGGGTCGAGATCCGGTACGCCTCCCGCTCCTCGACCGATCGCGTGCCCGGTCTCCGCAGGATCGGCGGGGTCTTGCCGTCCGCGTTCGTCACGAACCGGTCGGTGACCTCGACCTCCAGCGCCACGCCCGGGCCGATCCGCGCCCGCAGCTCCTCGGCCACGCGCGATCGGATCGCCTCCAGCCCCGTCACGCCCGCCCGCGGCGCGATCTTCGCCACAACCTCCGCCCGCCCGTACTGCACGAGCTGGAACCGGAGGATCTCCTCGTACTTCCGGAACAGCGTGTAGAAGTTCACTGACGGGAGACGCCGCCCGTCGGGCGTGATGATGCATTCGTCCTTCCGCCCGACGACCGTCTCCACCAGCGGCATGTTCCGCCCGCACGAGCACGGCCGGTCCTCGTCCGGCAGCCGGACCACGTCCCCGGTCTCGTACCGGATGAACGGCATGACCGGGTTGTGGAAGCTCGTCGCCACCAGCCGGTACTCGCCCTCCGGGAGGTCGTCCGACGGCAGGAACTCCGGGAAGCCGTACTCCCAGTTGATGTGCATCCCCTCGTGCGCCTCGCACTCGGTGATGACCATCACCGGCTCGGTCATCCCGTACCAGTTGAAGACCTTCTTCCCGAACGTCCGCTCGATCGTCTCGCGCTCGGTCGGGAGCAGCGTCTCCGACGAGGTGAAGATCCCCCGTAGCGCGTGGAACTTCTCCCGGACCGGGTACGCGTACTCGGCCAGCACCGTCACCGACGACGGGTACGCCTTGATGAAGAGCGGCTGGAACTTCAGGATCTCCTCGATGTAGCGCTCGCACGTCTCGGGCGAGAGGTGGTAGGCCGAGAAGAAGAGCGTGTTCTGGGCCCGATCGTAGCGCCACAGCGGCTCGCGATCCGACTCCGGCACGTAGCTCCGCAGCGCGACCATGCGGTCCCGCCAGCGGTACCCGGCCCACGACCAGTGGCGGAAGATGCACCCCGTGTCGAAGGCGACGTACCCCTCGTTGAGCCGCATCTTCATCGGCTCGCCCGTCGTCCCGCTGGTGGACGCCTCGATGCTGAAGCGGAGGAAGCGCCGGTCGATGAGCGCGTCCGCGTTCGCGCGGACCTGGTCCTTCGTCAGGATCGGCAGGCGCGCCAGGTCCTCGGGCCCGCGAAAGTCGACCCGCGGGTCGAAGCCGATGGCGTCGAACGCCTCGCGGTAGTGGCGCGTCCCCTCGTACGCGCGGACGAGCGTCGCCTTCAGGTGCCGCTCGATGTACTCGCGGCGCCGGTCCTCCGGCCAGTACGGCGTCCGGCTCAGGAAGCGCTTGTGGATCGTCCAGCCGTGAAGGCGCGCCGCCGCCTTGATCGCCTGCTTCATCCGCCCCCGAACTTCTCTTCCAGCGGCCCCAGAGTCCGCTTCGCGATCTCGTTGAGATACAACCGGTACAGCCGGTTCGCCACCGGCACCAGAGGACGTGGCACGCGGACGTAGGGTTTGATCCGGTAGTAGAGCGGCGCGTACTGGCGTCCCGACGAGCCCGGCCGCTGCGGCACGCCGAGCACCGTCACACGGCCGGGCTCCGCGAGCGCCCGTCGCACGCTCGTCTCCACATCCGTCTCGTAGGCGACGACGTTCACGCACTCGCCCACGTCCGCCTCGTAATGCGCGTCGCTCCCGCCCACGACGGCGAGCCCGGTTCCGAGCAGCTCCTCCCGTGCACGCCGGTTCTCCTCCAGCGAGCACTTGGGGTTGAATATCTCGAAGGCGTGGGGGCCTCCCGCCACGCCTCCGAGGGCCGGGATCGAGTCCGGGGCCCCGACCCCGTCACGTGCGCCAGCGCCGCTCGGGTCTGCACCCCTGTCCGGGCCAGACACCCCCTCCCTCAGCACCCCGTCCCGCCGCCGGAACGGGTGCGGCAGCACGCAGATCCCGCCCTGCCCGGCGATCTCGCGCACGGCGTCCGCCAGCGTGGTCGACCGGATCGCCTCCCGGAGGAAGAGCCCGATGACGTGCGACCCATCCTCCAGCGTCCGCTCCTCGCCCACGACGATTCGCGGGCCCACGTCCCGCCGCTCGGCGAACCGCCGGAACTCGACAGCGCCGTCGATCGTGTCGTGGTCCGTGATCGCGACCACGTCGATGCCCCGCCGCCGGGCGACCCGCACCAGCCCGTCGAAGGTGATGTGGCCGTCGTGAGAGGCGACGGTGTGGCAGTGCAGCTCGACACGGAGCGTGCGCGGCGCGGCCATCGGGTCGCGACTCCGGCTCAGTCGAGGCGCTCGGGCAGACCGGTCGCAAGCGAGCGCGCGGCGCGCAGCGTCGCCCGGCTCGAGTTCTCCAGTTCCGCGAGCGGGATCGGCGACGTCGCGCCCTCCCGCACCGCGCGCAGAAACGCTTCCAGCTCCGCCCGGTGCCCCTTGTCCTGACGCCCCTTCCAGCGCTCCCGCTTCGCGCCGTGCACCTCGGCGCTGCGGAAATCGTCGATCACCGCGCTCACGCCGCCCGCGAAGACCTCGACCCGCTCCTTCCCGCTCCGCGGGTTCCCCTTCGAGGTGTAGAGGATGCTCGCCACCGAGCCGTCGGCGCAGCGCAGCGTGACGACCACATTGTCCTGCAACGCCGCCGCCGGGTCCGGGCCCGTGATCCCCCGCGCGCTGACCTCGACCGCCGGCGAGCCGATCAGGTACAGCGCCAGGTCGATGAAATGGCACCCTTCGCCGATCAGCCGCCCGCCGCCGACCTCCGGGTCGTGTACCCAGGACGTGGGCGGGATGGCCCCGGCATTGACCCGGATCTGGACCACCCGCGCACCCGCGATCCGCGCGAGACGCTCCCGCACGAACTGCGTGGCCGGCGCGAAGCGGCGGTTGAAGCCCACCAGGAGCGGACCGCCCTGCGACGCCGCGCTCAGCACGTCGTCCAGCGACGCCTCGTCGAGCGCCAGCGGCTTCTCCACGAAGACCGCCTTCCCCGCCCGCAGCGCCTCCGCCGCTAGCCGAGCGTGCTCGTCGTGGCGCGTCGCGATCACGACCACGTGCGTCCCGGGGTCCGCCAGCACCTCGTCCGGGCTCGACGCCGCGTACGCGAACCCGTGCTTCTCGGCCGCCCCCCGCGCGGTGTACCCGCTCGCCGTCACCACGCCGCGGAACTCGACGCCCAGTCGCTTCAACGACGGGATCAGCACGTCCTGCGCGAAGTTCCCCGCGCCGATCAGCCCGACGCCGATGGGGCCGGTGATGGGCGCGCGAGATACGGCGGATGCCCCGGCGGCCACGCCTCGCGCGACGGCGTCGGAGGACACGACGTCGCCTGCGCCCGCGCCCCGGCCCTGCACGCCCCGCTCTCCCCGGACCGCGATCCGCCGCGGCTCCCCCCCCGCCTCCTCCGGGTACTCGAGCACCACGCCGAGCGCTGCCCGGCCCTCCTCGCCCGTCAGCACCCCGTACGCCCGCTCCACTTCCGCGAACGGGAAGCGGTGCGTGACCAGCTCGTCCAGCCGAACGGCGCCGATCGAGACGAGGCGCAGGAATTCCGCCAGGTTGCGCCGCTCCGTCCAGCGCACGTAACCGACCGGGTAGTCGTGCCCCTTCTCCTCGTAGTCGGGGTCGTACCGACCCGGGCCGTACGAGCGCGATAGCCGGATCTCGAGCTCCTTCTCGTAGTAGGGCGAGCGCGGCGCGTGGATCGGGACCGCCCCCACCACCACGACCCGCGCCCGGTCGCGCGCGATCTCCCCCGCCAGCCGGATCGGGTCCTCGCTCGACGTCGCCGCCGTGATGATCACCGCATCCGCGCCGATCCCGCCGCTCAGCACCGCGACTCGCCCGGCGACGTCGTCCGACCGCAGCACCGCGACCGCGCCGTGCCGCTCGGCGACCTTCACGCGCCCCGCGTCCACATCGATCCCGATCGGCTGCGCGCCCGCCGCCCTCAATAGCTGCACCGTGAGCTGACCCAGGATCCCGAGCCCGATCACGGCGACGGTCTCACCCAGCCGCACCTCGGCCTGCCGCACCCCCTGGAGCGCGATCGCGCCCAGCGTCGCGAACGCGGCGTGGTCCGACGCTACTCCCTCTGGGACCGGGACGACCAGGTTCTTGGGCACCCAGACCCGCTCGGCGTGGTTCGCGTACCCGGCCCCGGCGCACGCCACGAGCTGGCCGACCTCGATGTCGTCGACCCCCGCCCCCACCGCCTCGACCACGCCCGCGCAACTGTACCCCAGCGGCGATGGCGCCGAGAGCCGGCTCCGCACCTTGCGATACGCGCTCGCGAGCCCTTCGCGCTTGATGGTGTCGATGACCTTCCGAACCTGGTCGGGGCGCTCGCGCGCCTTTCCCAGCAACGATTTGCGCCCCAGCTCGATCTTCGACCGCTCCGTCCCGATGCTGATCACGGAGTGGAGCGTCCGGACCAAGACGCCCCCCGGCCGCACCAGCGGCGCCGGGACGTCCACCAGCCGGATCGCACCCGTATCCAGCTCCTGGATGACTTGCTTCATGCCTCAACCATCGCGAGTTCCGACAGCGCCCGCAGCACCCACGCCTGCACCCACCGCATGTAGGGCAGCCGGTTCGTCCCGCGCCGCGTCTTCAGGTAGTGGTAGTGTCCGGCCGGGTCGCGCATCTCGCGCACGAGCCAGTCGGCCAGACGCTCCGCGATCCCTCGTGCCTCCGGGTCCCTGGCCCTCAGCTCGAGGAGCATCAGTATGGCATGCGCCACGGCGTGCGCATCGATCGGGTACGGTTGCCCCGCATGGAAGCCGACTGCGGGGCCGACGAGGAACGCACGCTTCCAGTAAGCCAGCCCGCGATCGACTGCCTCGTCGAACTCGTCCGTCCGGAGCGCGGCGCCGATGTCGCGCAGGGCGACGAGCACGTACCCGGTGTGGAAGCTGTCGACCCAGGCGTTCCGCGCCCCGAGCCCGTACGGCCACGACCCGTCGGGTCGCTGCGCCCGCGCGCTGAAGCGCGCCGCCAGGAGCGCGTCTTCCGCGAGCGCGCCATCGTCGTCCGACGCCGCGAGCCGGGCCAGCAGCGACGCCGCGAGGAGGCTCGCGTTGTGGACGCCCCGCCGGTCGAGGGGCGTGTAGCTGAAGCAGAACGTTCCGTCCGGCCCCGGGATCCGGTTCAGCGCGCGCCGCACGAAGGTGCCGCCGCGTCGCGCGAGCTCCAGCGCATCGTCCCAGCCGAACGCTTCCGCCGCGTCCAGCAGCGCGTGAGCGACGAAGGACGTCACCACCGACGACGGCGTCCCCGCCGGCGCGTGGAAGTCCCGGTTCGCCCAAGGGAACGGGTACCCCCACCCGGCCCCCTCCCACCCCGGCGTGACCGCTGAGGCCAACCAGTCGACGAGCCGCCGCGCATCCTCCCGGAACCGCGCGTCCCCGGTCGCCGCGTGCAGCCGCACGTACGAGGCGAGGACCAGGCCGATCCCCTTCGCGTTGCGTGCGGGCCTCACCCCGAGGAGCGGGCGGAGATCGATCCGGCTCCGCTTCCCGAGCTGCGTCCACGCCACGGCAAGCCACCGGTTGCCGAAGGTGAGCGCCTGGACGAGACGGCTCGAGAGGAGATCGTGAGGATCGTGGCCGGCGTGATCCCGCGCGCGCATCCAGTCGTCGAGCGCGAGCGCGGCCCGCAGCCAAGCGCCGCCCGGACGCTCCGACGCCGCGTCGGCCGGCGCAGCGTCACCGCCCGCGCGTGCTCCCCCGCGCCCGGAGAATTCCTCGCCGCCCCCGGCCGTGCCGCGCCACCCGGCCGCCTCAGCCCCTACCGCCACCGCCACGCCTCCCGCATCCGCTGCGCGAACACCGCCGACACGAACCACGTGTTCGTCACCAGGTAGCGCCGCCAGTAGCGCCGCGGGTCCTGGGCCAGCCGGTAGAGCCACTCGAGTCCGCGCCCTCGCGCCCACCCCGGCGCGTCCTTCTTCAGGCCGGCCAGGACGTCGAAGCTCCCGCCCACGCCCAGCGCGACCGCCGCGCCGATCTCCTCCCACGCGCCGTCGATCCAGTACTCCTGGAGGGGGCTCCCCATGGCGACGAAGAGGAGGTCCGGGCGCGCCGCGGCGATGTCCCGCCTGACCGCGCGATCGAGCTCCGCGTCCAGGTAGCCGTGGTGATGCCCCGCGATCCGCAGCCCCGGCCGCTCGCGCCGCAGCCGCTCGACCAGCGCCGCGACGACTTCGGGCCGCGCGCCCAGGAAATATGCAGACCACCCGCGCCGGTCGCCCTCCTCCAGCAAGCGCGCCATCAACGTGATCCCGCCCACGTGGTGCAGCGTCGGCCGGCGCAGCCGCCGCGCCGCCCACACCGTCGCCCACTCGGGGACCACCAGCTCCGCGCGCTCGAGGATTCCGCGCAGCCGCGCATCCCGGCGCGCGAGCCAGGCCTTGTTCGCATTCGTGACGAGGATCCGGCACCGCGAGCCGGATTCGATCGCCTGCACCGCCCGCGTCACGGCCTCCTCCATCGTCACGGTGTCGACCGGCGAACCCAGGATCTCGATTCGCATCGCACTCGCCCGCATTTCACGATCACCGGCTCGGGCCACCACCGGCCACGGCCCGCCGAGCCCGCCCGGAAGGGGCCCGGCCCGCGGCGCCGCAGGCGCCGCCACCCGCCGCGCCGACGGCCGGTTCCGCCGGCGAGCGAAGCGAGCCGGCCGATCCCCGCCGGCCGAAGGCCGGCCGCCCCCGCCGCGCGCGGCGCGGCCGTCACCCGCGCCGCGCCAGCGGCGCCTCAATACGCCCCCCTCCCCGCGATCACCACCGGGATCGTCTTCAGCAGGATCTTCAGATCCAGCCAGAGACTCCAGTTCCGGATGTACTCGAGGTCAAGTGCCGCCCATTCGTCGAAGTCCGAGATCTCCGACCGGCCCTGCACCTGCCACAGGCACGTGATCCCGGGGACGACCGCGAGCTTCCCCCGCTGCCACGGCTTGAACGCCGCGAACTCCTCCGCCGACGGCGGCCGCGGGCCGACCAGGCTCATGTCGCCCTTCAGCACGCTCCAGAGCTGCGGCAGCTCGTCCAGGCTGAACTTGCGCAGCCACCGCCCCACCGGCGTGACGCGCGGATCGTCCCGCATCTTGAAGACGGGGCCGCTCATCTCGTTCTTCGCCAGGAGCTCCCGCTTGAGCTGGTCCGCGTTCGGGACCATCGTCCGGAACTTGTAGCCCACGAACGGCCGCGCCCGCTCGCCGAGCACCCGCCATTCGTAGAAGATCGGGCCTTCCGACGTCAGGCGCACGAGCAGCGCGAGCACCACGAACACCGGAAAGAGCAAGATCAGCCCGACGAGGGACAGGATCACGTCCATCCCTCGCTTCAGGCGACGCTCGATCCGCCAGCGCAGCGTCCCGGCCCGCGGCGGGAGCACCGAGTCCCAGTCGAACTCCTCGCGGATCCGCAGCACGATCTCGGGCATGGGATACGGCAGCGGCGCGCCCGCGAGGTCGCACGTGACGACCCGCCCCGCATCCCCCGCCGGCTCCCCTTTTCCGGCCGTCACGGCCCCGCGGTCGACCACCCCCGTTCCCATCGAAGAATTCGACATCCCAAGCAATCTCCCCGTCCGCCTCTCAACGATTCCGCCCACCGTCGTCGGAGACGACCACCGGTGGGCGGAATCACGACAGCGCGCAGACGCGCCCCGGTCCGTGGCTCCGTTCAGTGCTTTCCGGCGATTGCCTTCCCCGCCCCGTCCAAACTCTCCCACTTCATCCCGTGGCGGCGCAACGCCGGGTGAGAGACCAGGAGATGCCAGATCGCCGCCTGCATCGATTCCGTGTGCGGCGTGACCGTCCCGGGGTTGACCGTCGGCACGATCACGCAATGATCCGCCCGCGACGCCGTGTAGCCGCCATCGCGCCCCACCACGCCGTACACCCGCGCTCCGACCTCCTTGGCGTAGGCAACCGCGCGCACCAGGTTCGCGCTCACGCTCGGGTCCTCGCTCCCCCCGCCGACGGAGAACACGAATACGCCGTCCGCTGCGGTCAGCCGGCTCCCCCGGAGGTAGGCGACGAACGGCGTCTCCCACCCCTCATCGTTCACGCGCGCCGTGAGCTCCGCCACGTTGTCCGCCGGCGTGTAGGCCTCGAATCCGGCGATCTTCCGGAAATCACACACCGCGTGCGACGCGTGCGCCGCCCCGCCCCCGACCCCGAGGAAGAAGAGCCGCCCCCCGCCGTCCCTCAGCTCCGCGAGGGAGTACGCCATGGCATCGATCGCCCCCGGGTCGAGCGCGTCCAGGATCCGCCGCATCTCGGCGAGATACTGCGCAGCGAAGGACTCAGACATGCGCGGCCTCGTGGGCGCCGATCACTTCCACGGCCTCGTCCAGTGTCTCGACGACGTGGTCCGCGTCGACCCCCTCGTTGTAGCTCCGGCGCAGGAGGATCGTCCGGCACCCCGCCGCCCGGCCGGCCTCGACGTCCTTCCACGTGTCGCCGACCATGAAGGACTCCGACAGATCCACGCCCCAGCGCCGCGCCAGCACGTGCAGCATCCCCGGCAGCGGCTTCCGGCATTCACACTGATCATCGTCGTCGTGCGGGCAGACGCGCAGGTCGTCGACGTTCAGGCGTGCGCGCACTTCCGCGTTCATCGCCACCAGCTCGGGGAGCGGGAGGTAGCCCCGCGCGAGATCCGGCTGGTTCGTCACGACGAAGACCAGGTATCCGGCGCGCTGGAGCCGGTCGACCACGTCCCGCGCACTCTCGTCCAGCTCGAACTCGTCCCGGGTGCGCGGAGAGCGCAGCTCACCCTCGTCCTCGATCAGCGGGTTCAGCACGCCGTCCCTATCCAGAAAGACTGCCGCTCTCACTTACACCTCCACGATGGTCCCACTCCGGGCCGCCCGGTAGAGCGCGTCGATCATTCGCATCGCCGCCACTCCGTCCTCCGGCCCCCCTTGCGAGAGTCGTCCGGTCCGAACGCCCATGATGAAGTCATCCCACTCAAGCCGCCACGACGCGTCTTCGCCCGGATACTCCTCCTCCTCCAGTTTCGGCACGCCGCCCTGCATGTTGCGACGTGCGACCACGAGCCGCTCCGGGCCGTAGCTCCCGCCCAGCCCTTCGACGCTCACCGAGCCCGTCTCCCCGTAGACCTCGAAGGAGAACAGGTTCTTCCACTGCGTCATGCTCACGTGTAACTGGGCGACGGCGCCATCCTCGAAGCGGAACAATCCGTACGCGTTGTCCTCCAGCGGCTCGATCCGCCACACCGCCGTCTGAACCATCGCGAACGCCTCCTTCGGCATCCCGGCGATCGCGTGGATCAGGTCGGCCAGGTGCACGCCCTGGTCGGTCAGCTCGCCGCCCCCGGCCAGCTCGGGATCTGCGCGCCACTCCCTCTCGCACCCCGGGCGGCTCCCGTGCCCGTACCGGGCGCGGATCGTCACGACGCGGCCGATCTCGCCCGCCCGCACGAGCTCCATCGCCCGGGCGAGCCCCGGGTGATAGCGGTGGTTGAACCCGATCTTCAGGATCCGACCACTCTCGTGCGCCGCTTCGGCGAGCGCCAGGGCCTCGGCGAGGTTGCGCCCCATCGGCTTCTCGAGGAGGACGTGCTTGCCGCTCCTCAGCGCCGCGCACCCGATCTCCCGGAGGTAACCGTTGGGCGTCGCCACGACGACGATCGCCACGTCCTCCCGTTCCACGGCGGCCCGCCAGTCGGACAACACGTCGCCGCCATTTGCACGGGCTACGTCCGCGGCCCGCGTCGCATCTACATCCACCACCGCGACCACGCGGGTGTCCGGGTGCGCCGCCGCCGTCGCGGCACGACGCCGCCCGATCAATCCGCACCCGATCACCGCGACGCCGAGCGGCTGCTCAGACACGCCGCCTCGCACTCCTGCTCCCCCGCTCGACACGATCCCGTGCCCCCGATTCCGCCGCCGCGTGCTCGGCCGTGCAAGCGCCGGCGGCGCACGGCCCGGCACGCATCCGACTCACCACCCGGCCATTCCCCGGTCGGCCGGGACGATCCGCCGCAGCGTGAAGAGGTCGGATCCCTGGATCGCCTCTCGACGCTCCGGCCACGACCACCACTCGTCCCATGGCGCGGCGACCAGACGGCCCGTCAGACCCGCCGCACGGTCCGAGAGCAGGAAGACCGCCGCCCGACCCGCCAGCTCGGCCGGCACGCCGCCCGCTTCCAGCTCCCGCCGGGTCCGCTCCAGGTACTCCACGCCCGCCCGCTCGCCCGCCGCCAACACCGCGTCGTGGATCCGCGTCGCGACGAAGCCCGGCGCCAGCGCGTTCACCGCGATGCCGTGCTCGGCCAGCTCGGCGGCAAGCGTCTCCGCCAGGCGCACCACACCGGCCTTGCTCGCCGCGTACGCACTGAAGTTCGGGAACGGCGACGTCGCTCCGCCGCCCGAGAGGAGCACCATCCGGCCGCCCCCCTGCGCCCGCATCGCCCGCCCGACCGCGCGCGCGACCAGGAACGTGCCCCACAGGTCGATGCGCACCGCGTCCAGCCACTCCGCCGGATCCAGATCCAGCGCGGGGCCGATCGGCCCGATCACCGCCGCAGCGTGCACCAGGCCGTCGATCCGCCCCGCCCACTCCACCACTCGGGCGACGAGCGCATCCACCGCCGTCGCGACCCCGACGTCCGCCACGAAAGCGCGAACCGCGTCCTCGCCTCCGATCTCGGCGAGCCGCGCTTCGGCCTCGCGCAAAGTGTCGGGACTCCGCGCCGCGATCGCAACCCGCGCCCCCGCCGCCACCGCCTCCGCCGCACACGCCAGCCCGATCCCCTGGCTCCCGCCCGTGACCAGGATCACCTTCCCCGCCAGGCTCTCCCGCTCACGCTCGAGCCCGGCCAGGCCGCGCATCCCCTTCGCCCCGGTCATGTCAGACGGTCGCGGGCACCGGCGCGCTCCTCATCGCCGGCGCCCTCGACAGGTTCGCGATCACCTTCGATCCCTCGAAGGCGATCCCGTAGTGCAGCCGCGGCATCCCCTGCGACGCCATGAACCGCTCCAGCTTCCTGTGCTCCTTCGGGCAGTACAGCATCAGGAAGCCGCCACCCCCCGCGCCCGCGATCTTCCCCCCGAGAACCCCGAACTCCTCCCGCACGTAGTCGTACAGGCGGTCGACCTCCCCGAGCGAGACCCGGTCCGACAGGCGCCGCTTGTGCTCCCAATGCTCGTGCAGCAGCATCCCCCAACGGTCGAAGTCCTCCGACTCCACCGCCTCGAGGATCCTGTAGCCCAGGTCCTTGATCCGATGGAGCGAGTCCTCCACCTGGGTGTGCATCGGCGCCTTGGCGTCCCGCATGGCGCCATCCTGCGCTCGGAGCACGTCCTCGGCGCTCCGGCGCACGCCCGTGTAGTAGAGGTGCGTGTTCGCCACGAACGCGTCCACCGCACCACTCGGCAGCTCCACCGACCGGACGTGCACGGTCCCGTCACGATCGATCTCCAGGACCGTGAACCCGCCGTACACCGCCATGTACTGGTCCTGCTTGCCGATCCGCTTCCCCAGGACCTCCAGCTCGATGTGGCAGGCTTCCTCCGCCAGCGCCTGCAACGGCACGAAGTCGCGCCGGTAGTGGTGCAGCGCCGTGAGCAGCCCCACCAGGTACGCACTCGACGACCCCAGCCCCGTTCCGTCCGGGAGGTCCGCGAGCGACGAGATCTCGATCTTCCTCTCGATCCCGTGATACCGCAACGCCTCCCGCGCCAGATCGTGCTGGATCTCCGACACGTGGTCGACGACCTCGGTGCGGCTGTAGTGCAGCCGGATCTTGTCGTCTACGATCGGCGGGTTCAGCATGATGTACATGTACTTGTCCATCCCCGCCGCGAAGATGAACCCGCCGTGCTTCTCGTAGTACGAGGGCAAGTCGGTGCCCCCGCCCCCCAGCGTGATCCGGAACGGCGTCCGGGTGATGATCATCTGAGAACCACTTCCCCTTCCTCGACCAACGTCTTCGCCACAGCGTAGCTTTCCGGCGTGTCCAGCCCGAGGCAGAAGCCGGTCTCCTCCATCAGGTGGCCGTACAACCCACCCGTCCGCACCAGGCGCGGAAATACGTCGCGGCCGAAGTCCTGGAACCCGGCCCCGACGTACTGGGAGGCCCGCGCCTCGAGCAGATAAACGCCCGCGTTCACGTACTCGCGACGCCCCGGACGCGGCGGCTCGCCCTCGCGAAACTCCAACAACCGCCCGTCCTCGCCCAGGACGACGTGCCCGCCGGCGATCCCCGTGTTCCTGTGTCGCGACGAATCGAACACCGCGATCGACGCCACCGCGCCACGATCCCTGTGTCCCCCGAGGAACGACCACAGATCGAAGCGCGTGACGTTGTCGCCGTAGACGACGAGCCACGTCCCGTCCCACGCCCCCACGACGTTGCGCCACGCACCCGCCGTGCCCAGGATCGTCGGCTCATAGACGTACCGCACCCGGACGCCGCAGCGCGACCCGTCGCCCAACGCCTCCCGCACCTCCTCCGCCCTGTGGTGCAGGTTGACCCACGCTTCACGGACGCCGTGCGCGGCCAGCCACTCGAGGTTCCACTCGATCAGCCGCTTGCCGCCCAGCTCCAGGAGCGGCTTCGGACGGCCGCCCGCAACCGCCGCGATCCGCGTGCTCTTCCCCGCGGCCAGGACCAGCGCGGCGACGTTCACACCCCGACCGGCTCCGCCGCACCCGCGCCCAGCACCTTCTCGCGGATGTAGGCGATCGAGCGCCGGAGCCCCTCCTCCAACCCCACCTTCGGCTCCCAACCCAGCGACCGCGCCGCACTGATGTCCGCCAGCGTCTCCTGGGCCTCTCCGGGCAGGTCCGGCGCGTAGTGTGGCTCCAGATCGCTCCCCACCAGCTCGCGCACCAGGTCGAAGATCTCCCGCACCGAGTAGTTGCGGCCGCTGCCGATGTTGAACACCCGCCCGTCCGTTCGCGGGTCCCGGATGCACTGCACGTGGAAGTCGTTCACGTCGTCCACGTAGACGAAGTCGCGCCGCTTCTCCCCAGTCCCGTAGATCGTCGGACGCCGCCCCTGCAGCAGGTGCAGGATGAAGGCGCTCATGACCGGCGGGATCGTGCGACGGTAGTCCTGCCGGGGGCCGTAAACGCAGAAGTACCGGAGCGCCGTGGTGTTCATCCCGTGGAACCGACGGTACGCCTCCGCGAAGTGCCGCCCCGCGAGCTTGCTCACCGCGTAGAAACTCTCCGGCGCCTCTTCGCTCTCCGGCGTGGGGAGAACCGCCGAGCCCTCGTAGAGCGCCGACGACTCCGCGTAGATCACCTTGCGCACCCCGCCCCGCCGCGCCGCCTCGAACACGTTCACCGTCCCGACCACGTTGACGCTGCTCGTCTCTACCGGGTCGAGCTGGCAGTCCGAAATGCAGTTCTTCGCGGCAAGGTGGAAGAGGACGTCGGCCCCGTCGATGACGCCGTAGATCTCGGGGGAGCGGATGTCGAGCTGGTGGAACTCCACGCCCTCGGGGACTTGCTCGATCACGCCTTGCGAGAGATCGTCGATCCCGATCACGCGGTAGCCGTCCGCCAGCAATCGATCCGCCAGATTGCTGCCGATGAAGCCCGCGACCCCCGTGATGACGATCGTCTCGACCGGACGCGCACCCATCTCAGAGCGTGTACCCCGCGCGGCACGCGTCGTCGTAGAACATCTGGACGGTCTCGCGCGAGAACTCCGTCAGATCCTTGCCGCGCAACGGGAGCTTCGCGATGAGATCCGAGGTCAGGGCGATGATGTGACACCCGCACGACGCGGCCTGGTACAGGTTCAGGACCTCCCGCGGACTCGCCCACAGAACCTGCAGTCGCGGGCGGGACGCGCAGATCTGCACCGCCTCCCGCATGATCGGGATCGGGTCCCGGCCGGTGTCCGCGATCCGGCCGGCGAAGATCGACACGATCGACGGCGTGTCCTCCGCCACCGCTTCCGCCACCGCACGTACCTGGTCGAGGGTCAGCACCGCCGTGACATTGACCTTCACCCCTTCGCGGGACAGCTCGCGAACCAGCGGGATCGACGACTCGCCCTTCGTGTTGCAGATCGGCACCTTCACGAAGACGTGCTCTCCCCAGCTCGCGATTTCACGAGCCTGGCGCCCCATCTCGTCGAACTCGTCCGCAATGACCTCGAACGAGATCGGCAGGTCGGGGATCGCAGCGAGCACCTCTTTCGCGAACGCGCGATAGTCGGGCACCCCCGCCTTCGCCATCAGCGTGGGGTTCGTCGTGAACCCGTCCGCCACGCCGCGCCGACGAGCCTCGATCATGTCCGCGACGCTCGCCCCATCGGCGTAGATCGCGATTCCGTATTCGTTCCTCGAACTCAATTTTCTATTCCGCCGCTGATCGGATCACTCTCACCATTCCTCGGCCGGAGGCTCTATCGGCTCCAGGCAACGAGCATCGACGTCCACCTCGAGGCCCTGGCCGATCGCCCGGAGCCCCACCAGAATCCGCCTGCGCCCCCGCCGCTCCACCACGATACCGACGACGCCGCGGAACGGACCAGCCACCACCCGAACCCAATCGCCTTCGCGGACGAACGCCGCCGGCTCCGGCTCGAGCCCGCTCTCCGCGACCGCGGCCGCAAAACAACGAATGTTCTCGAGCTCGCAGTCCGGGATCGGCGTCGGGTAGCCGTTGATCCGGACGATCGTGCTGACTCCCGGCGTCGTCAACACCGAATGGACCTCATTGAGTGTGAAACGCCCGAACACGTAACTCGGAAAGAGCGGAAAGTCGACCCGCCTCTTGCGGTCCTTCCACTGCCGGACCCGCGTGATCACAGGCAGGTAACTCTCGATCCCGCGCTCCCGAAGAACGTGCTCGACCCGCTTCTCATGACGAGCGCGCGTGTAGCACGCGTACCAGCGCAGTTCGGTGTACAGCTCGGCCGGCACGCGTACCCCGTTCGAATGGGTCACCGGAGTGAACACTTTCGCGCGCTCCTGATCCATGTTGCAGGGTACAGCTTGGCCCCGTCAGTTACAGGGCCTATCTGACCTAGCCCTCCGTCCTCCGTTCTCGCTCCCAGGCCTCAGTCGCGGCCGCCACGGATCTCGTCGATCAGCACCCACAACCCGATCGCCGAAGTCAGGAGCCCGGTCGCCCGATTCAGGAATCGGTCGAGGTCGAAGCCGCCCGGCATCGACGGCGGCCGAGCCGGAACATAGATCGTACTCCCGGGCCGGATCTCGGGCGTACGGCGGAACACCAGGATCCTGTCGGTCGTCGCCCGCTCCCCGTCCATGTACGTGACCGTCACTCGGTCCCGATCCGCCGTCTCGAGATAGCCGCCCGCGCGGTTCACGTAGTACGAAAGTGGCTTCCCGGGCTCGTAGAGTACAAGCGTCTCGAAAGCGACCGCACCGGTCACCAGCACCGTCGGGTTGTAAGCCGGCACGTGCAGGCTGTCACCCGGCTCGAGCGTTAGGTTATACCGGCTCCGTTCGTCCGACAACGCCGCCAGGACGTCCGTAGCCACCAGTTTGTCGTTCCGGTAGAGCTGGACGCCCGGAAGATACGCCTCGGCCGTCGGGCCGCCCGCCCGCCGCAGGACGTCGACGATCCGTTCCCCACGCGTCTCCAGCACGTACGTGCCCGGGATGAAGACCTCGCCCGTGACCTTCACCGTCCGCGGCATGTCGTATCCGACGGCCTTGCGGATGAAGACCCGGTCGCCCGGCTGCAGCCGCTGCTCCGAGGGATCGGGAGTCCACGACTGAATGTCGCCCCCATCCCGGCCATCGGGCCAACCCGCCTTCTCCGAGATGGTGTCTCCCGCCCCGGTCCCCCCCAGCGGAACCTGGAATATCACGGCCGTCGTGTCCGACCGAACGCTCGTATCAGGAAGCCGCGCGATCTCCGCGACCCGTGTGTCGGCCCCTTCCGTGAAACCGCCCGCCGCCAGGATCAGGTCCCGGACCGTCATCCCCTCGGCCAACGGGTAGTGGCCCGGGTACTTCACGAAGCCATCGATCGACACGAAACGCTCGTTGCGGAGCTGCGCCCGGCTGTAGATCACGATCGAGTCCCGGTCCGCGAGGAGGAAATCCCGCCCGGGCGCCCCCGCCGAGTCTCCGACGAGCGGAACCTGGATAACGCGGCGGCTCCCGTCTTCCGCGACCAGCCGGTAGACGTGTGCGCGAGCAGTGTACGCTTCCTCGGTCAGCCCGAGGGCTTTGTCCATGAGCTGGTGGAGCGTCAGGCCCTCCGACCACTCGTACGTCCCGGGCCTGTGCACCGCCCCGGTCACGACCACCCGATGGCGCCGCTCGTCCGCGACCGTGAATACCTCGACGACGTCGCCGTCCCGTAGCTCCACCGGCGCGGCGCCCGGATCCATGACCTGCGACAGCGGCACGTCGATCAACACCCGTTCGATCCCCGGCCGCCTCATCTCCGGGGGGAGGATCCGGTCGATCTGGACCCTCTCGACGACCGCCGTCGCGTCGAGCCCGCCGGCAAATGCAATGGCCGTGCGGAGATCCTCACCCTCCAGGAGCTCGTAGATCGCCGGCCGACGGACCGCGCCCCGCACCGTCACCCGCCTGGTGTAGGGACGGACGAAGATCCGGTCCCCGTGCTCCAGACGGATCTCCCCGGTGCTCCGGCCCTGCAGAAGATACTCGTACAGGTCGACGGTCGCGACACGAGTGCCGCCGCGGTAGACGTCGATCGCTCGAAAGCTCCCGTTCAGGCTCGGGCCGCCCGCCTGATACAGCGCGTCCAGCACCGTCGACGCCGCGCTGACCTGGTACGCACTCGGCCGCTCGACTTCGCCGATCACGTACACCTGGTTGACGCGCAGCCGCCCGAGCGACACCTGGAACCGCGTCGTCGCTTCCGGTCCACGCTTCACGCCCGAGTAGACGCGGCCCAGGCGATCGTACAGGCGGTCTTCGAGCTGGCCCAACGTCAACCCGTTGACCGCCACCTGGCCCACGTCCGGGATGAAGACCATCCCCTCGCGGCTGACCGACAGCTTGTGGATCGCCTCGACGTCGCCGGTGAGGACGAGCCAGAGCTCGTCGCCGGGCCCGAGCCGGTAGTCGGGGTCGACGGGCCCCATGAGGTCCGGGGAGAACTCCTCGGTCTCTCTCTCGAAGAGGGAGCGCCCAAAGATCTCGAGTCCGACGCTCGGCGCGGCCGTCGGGGCGCCATCCGCCTTCGGGCTGCTTTCCGAAGGCTCTTCCGTCGGCTCGTTACTGGCCAGCGTGATGATTTCCGCGTCCGTGAGCGCGCCGAGAACCTCCGGACTCGCCATTCCCCGGGGCACCTCTCCCCCGCCCTCGATGGCGTCGAAGTAAGGATCGACGATGGACGGGTCGTGTCCGCTTCGGGCGAGCTGGCTCCGCGCCTGGTCGCGCGTGAGCCCCGACTGGCGGATCCGATCGACCAGCTCCGCTTGACTCATCGAGGTCCGGGAGCTCGCACCCTGAGCGCGCTGCGCGGCCGTCACCTCGCCTTCCGTGGGGCGAACCTGCGACGGGGACCTCGTCTGCGCACCCAGGGCCAAAGCCGCCGGTCCCGCAGAGATGAACTGGATTCCGACCAGTACAGCGAAGATACTTCGGCGCATCCCGTTGCGACTCCAAAATGAATCCGAGGCTCTGATCCGCGTCATCAGAGATGACGGGTTCGTGAGCCGCGGCTTATTGGCAGCAATGCAAGTTGAGATTGAGCCCGCGCATCCAGAGCCGATCCCTCACCCGTGGTCTTGCTCGTCGGTTGCGGTGCGGGGCTCGTCGCCCGCGGCGCAAGCGGGTCGGCCTGTAGGAGCTTGGGCGAATCCGTATGACAGACCCGGGGAGTAGCCCGACCGCCCTGGCCGGCGGTCGACAGGTGAACCCGACGCCAAACGCGCGCTATGAATACATGTTCGCCCGAAGTAGCGCAAGGTTAGACAATGTGCGGCGGTTGGGCCGGCGCTCACGCTCCGACGACGGCCATTCCCCTCGCCTCCTTCCTCCTTGGCCGGCCGCTGAGGCCGATGATGTGGGGTGCATCGAGGCCGGCCGTGGCGTTTCTCGTATCGACGACGAGGCGGCTGTGCTCGACCACCCAGCCGTAGTCGACCGTCGTGTGATCCGTCGTGATCACCACCACGTCCGCCCGGGAGAGCTCGTCTGCCGTGAGCGCCACGCTCCGCTTCTCCTCTCCTCCCTCCCCCTTGAGCACCTCCACATACGGGTCGTGATAGACCACCTCGGCTCCCTTCTCCTCCAGGAGCCGCATCACGTCCAGCGCAGGACTCTCCCTCACATCGTCAATGTCCCGCTTGTAGGCCACCCCCAGCACCAGCACCCGGCTCCCTCTCAGCGCTCGCCCCACCTCGTTCAAGGCATCTTGCACCTTGTCCACCACATAGTGCGGCATCTCGCTGTTGATCTCTCCCGCCAGCTCCACCATCCGCGTCTTGTAGTTCAGCGTCTTCATCTTCCACGCAAGATAGTACGGATCCAGCGGGATGCAGTGGCCCCCGATCCCCGGCCCCGGCTGGAACTTCATGAAGCCGAACGGCTTCGTGGCCGCCGCCTCGATCACCTCCCACACGTCCACGCCCAGCCGGTCCGAGACCTGCGCCATCTCGTTGACCAGCGCAATGTTGACCGCACGGAACGTGTTCTCAAGAAGCTTCGTCAGCTCCGCCGCCTCCGTGCTGCTCACCGGCACCACCCGCTCGATCACCCGCGAATAGAGCGCAACCCCCACCTCCAGGCACCGCTCCGTGATCCCCCCGATCACCTTCGGCGTGTTCTTCGTCTGCCACTGCCGGTTGCCCGGGTCGACCCGCTCCGGGCTGAAGCAAAGGAAGAAGTCCTTGCCCACCACGAGCCCCGTCCGCTCCAGCATCGGTAGCACCAGCTCCCTCGTCGTCCCCGGATACGTCGTCGACTCCAGGACCACCAGCTGGCCACGCCGAAGCGTCCTCGCCACCGCCTCCGCCGCACTCACCACGTAGGAGACGTCCGGATCCTTCGTCTTCGAGAGCGGGGTCGGCACACAGATCGAGATCGCATCGCACTCCCCGAGACGACCCAGATCCGTCGTCGCCTCCAGGAGGCCCTCTCCCACCAACGC
>Ga0207873_1001135_pt1 | contig 26903 bp, 26 predicted proteins | sample BGWIniCompost_FD_187373 | JGI IMG/M metagenome (GOLD analysis project Ga0207873, IMG submission 187373) | Cellulose adapted compost microbial communities from Newby Island Compost Facility, Milpitas, CA, USA - BGW Initial Compost (SPAdes)... ...
CAGCGGCGCCCTGATGAACATGGCCTCCACCGCCTACTTCGCCGTGTTCGTGCTCTGGGTCGTCGGTGACGGGTCCGCGGTCGGGCTCGCCCCGGAGACCTACCCGCTGCTGCTGGCGCTCCTGGCGGTCGGTGCCGTGGCCGGGTCGCTCTCCGTCGAGCGGGTCCAGCGCCACGTCGCCGACGTGCCGCTGATGCTGGGTTGCTGGTGGTTCAACACCCTGGTGCTCCTCGTCCCGGTGCTGGCTCCCGGTCCCCTGGCGATCGGTGCCGCGATGCTCGTCCTCGGCTGGACCAACACGGTCGGCAACATCCTCAGCCGCACCCTCCGCCAGCGGCCGGTTCCCACCGGGATGCTGGGGCGGATCGGCGGCGCCAGCAGCACGGTCGGCTACGGCCTGATGCCGCTGGGCGCCCTCCTCGGCGGCCTGGTGGGGGAGACGTGGGGGCTGCCCACCGTGTTCGTCGGTGCCACCGCCATCTCCCTGCTGGCCCTGCTGTACCCGGCGACCCGCATCTCCCAGCGCCTGGTCGACGACCACGAGCTGGTCCTGGCCACCTCCTGACCACACCCCGTACCACCAACCGAGAAAGACACCCACGATGCAGACCACCTACTTCCCGCTCAACCCGGCGCTGACCCTTCCCCGCCCGGACCGGGGGCGTGCGGTGCGCCGCCGCCGGCTGACGTACCGTGAGATGCGTGAGCGACGAGCAGGAGCCGCGTGAGGACCGGACGCACCTGGTCCGCAGGGAGGAGCCGGTGCGCTACTCCCGGCGACCCCGGATGGTCCCGTTCCTGGTCACCGGCGGGGTGCTGGGGTTCCTGGCCGGGGTCGCGCTGATGGTCCTCGGCCCCGAGTCCGACAGCGCCGGGGCCGGTCAGGAGTTCGTCCTCCTCGGTTCGACCGGCGCCCTCCTCGGCGGTCTGCTCGCGGCGATCGTCTTCCTGGCCGTCGAGCGACGCAGCCGGTGACCGCTGTGGGAGACTGACCACGTGGCGCGCGGCGACGGACGGCTCTCCCACGACCTGCTCCCCGACGAGAAGGGCCCCCAGGACGCCTGTGGTGTCTTCGGCGTCTGGGCCCCGGGGGAGGAGGTCGCCAAGCTCACCTACTTCGGGCTGTACGCCCTGCAGCACCGCGGCCAGGAGGCGGCCGGGATCGCGGCCAGCGACGGCCACTCCCTGCTCGTCTACAAGGACATCGGCCTGGTGGCCCAGGTGTTCGACGAGTCGAGCCTGGCGTCGCTGCGCGGGCACCTGGCGATCGGGCACTGTCGCTACTCCACGACCGGCCGCAACAGCTGGGAGAACGCCCAGCCCACGCTCGGCGGTACCTCCGGCGGGACCCTCGCCCTGGCGCACAACGGCAACCTCATCAACAGTGCCGAGCTGCGCGACCACCTGGCCCAGCTGCACGGGGGCGACCTGCGCAGCGCTCCCGGCGAGCTCCGCCGCGGCAACACCACCGACACCGCCCTGGTCACCGGCCTGCTGACGGCCGACCCGGACCGCACCGTCGAGGCCGCCGCCCTGGAGGTGCTGCCGATGCTGCGCGGCGCCTTCTCCTTCGTGTTCTGTGACGAGCACACCCTGTATGCCGCCCGCGACCCGCAGGGGGTCCGTCCCCTGGTCCTGGGCCGCCTGGAGCGCGGGTGGGTGGTCGCCTCCGAGACGGCCGCCCTGGACATCGTCGGCGCCAGCCTGGTCCGCGAGGTCGAGCCGGGGGAGCTGCTCGCGATCGACGAGCACGGGCTGCGCAGCCAGCGGTTCGCGCCCGCCGACCGCAAGGGCTGCGTGTTCGAGTACGTCTACCTGGCCCGCCCCGACACCGTGCTCAACGGCCGGGAGGTCTACCAGGCGCGGGTGGAGATGGGCCGGCAGCTGGCCCGGGAGCACCCGGTCGAGGCCGACCTGGTCATGCCGACCCCGGAGTCGGGCACCCCGGCGGCGATCGGCTACGCCGAGGAGTCCGGCATCCCCTACGGCCAGGGCCTGGTGAAGAACGCCTACGTCGGTCGCACCTTCATCGCCCCCAGCCAGACCATCCGGCAGCTCGGCATCCGGCTCAAGCTCAACCCGCTGCGGGACGTCATCCGCGGCAAGCGCCTCGTCGTGGTGGACGACTCGATCGTGCGCGGCAACACCCAGCGGGCGCTGGTGCGCATGCTCCGGGAGGCCGGTGCCGCCGAGGTCCACGTGCGGATCAGCTCCCCGCCGGTCCGCTGGCCCTGCTTCTACGGCATCGACTTCGCCACCCGCGCCGAGCTCATCGCCAACGGCCTGGACGTCGCGTCGATCTGCAGCTCCATCGGCGCCGACTCGCTGGGCTACATCAGCACCGAGGGCATGGTCGCGGCCACCGGCCAGCGCCCGGACAGCCTGTGCACGGCCTGCTTCACCGGCAGCTACCCGATCCCGCTGCCGGAGGAGGACCGGCTGGGCAAGGACGTCCTGGAGCTGGAGTTCGCCGCCGGGACCGACCGGTGACCAGGGCAGGGGACGGCGGGGGGATCACCTACGCCGCGGCGGGCGTCGACGTCGAGGCGGGTGACCGTGCCGTGGAGCTGATGAAGGCCGCGGTCCGGCGCGCCCAGCGGCCGGAGGTCCTCGGCGGGCTGGGCGGCTTCGCCGGGCTCTTCGACGCCTCGGCGCTGCGGGGGATGGAGCACCCGGTGCTGGCCACGAGCACCGACGGGGTCGGCACCAAGGTGGCGATCGCCCGGGCGATGGACGTCCACGACACGATCGGGATCGACCTCGTCGGGATGGTCGTCGACGACATCGTCGTGTGCGGCGCCGAGCCGCTGTTCATGACCGACTACATCGCCTGCGGCAAGGTCGTGCCGGAGCGCATCGCCGCCGTGGTCAGCGGCGTCGCGGCCGGCTGCGAGCAGGCCGGCGTCGCCCTCGTCGGGGGCGAGACCGCCGAGCACCCGGGTCTGCTCGGCCCGGACGAGTACGACCTGGCCGGGGCCGCGACCGGGGTCGTGGAACGCGACCGTCTGCTCGGGCCCGGCCGGGTCCGGCCGGGGGACGTGGCGGTCGCGCTGGCCTCCTCCGGGCTGCACTCCAACGGCTACTCTCTCGTGCGCCGCGTCGTCGCCGAGGCCGGCTGGGCCTGGGACCGGGAGGTCCCGGAGCTGGGCCGCACCCTGGGTGAGGAGGTGCTCGAGCCGACCCGCATCTACACCCGGCTGCTCCTCGGGCTCATCGAGGAGGCCGAGGTACACGCGCTCTCGCACGTCACCGGCGGTGGACTGGCCGCGAACGTCGCTCGCGTGCTCCCGGCGGGCACCGAGCTGACCATCGACCGGGGGACCTGGACCCCGCCGGCGGTGTTCTCCCTGGTCCAGCGGTTGGGACGGGTGCCGGCCGAGGACCTCGAGCGGACCCTCAACATGGGCGTCGGGTTCGTCGCCCTCGTCCCCGCCGGGGCAGCGGACCGCGCCATCGCCCACGCGCGTGCGGCAGACGTGCCCGCCTGGGTGCTCGGCGAGGTCGTCGCCGCGGACCGACACGACGCCGACGTGGTCCGCGGGGCCAAGGGGGTAGACGGCGGCGGGGTCCGGCTGGTCGGGCGGCACCCCGGTGACGGCTGACCCGCGCTCCCCGGTGGTTCCCGGCCCGGCATCCGGGGGCTAGCGTCGAGGGGTCGACGCCGCCCCGACACGGAGGACCCGTATGACGCACTGCCAGCACATCGAGACCATCGACCCGCAGGTGACCCCGCGGTCCCCCGGCTGCGAGGAGTGCCTCCGCGACGACTCGTCCTGGGTCCACCTGCGGGTGTGCCAGACGTGCGGCCACGTGGGCTGCTGCGACTCCTCGCCCGGCCGGCACGCGACGGCGCACCACGAGGGGACCGGGCACCCGGTGGTCCGCTCCTTCGAGCCGGGGGAGGACTGGTTCTGGTGCTACGTCGACGAGGTGGCCTTCGAGCTGCCCGACGCCCCGCCGGCCCCGAGCCACGCCGGGTAGGCGGTCCCGCGGGGCGGGTCAGGGCTCGGTGACCGGTCCGTGCAGCAACGCGAACTCCTGGTGCCCGGAGGGTCGGAACGGCCCGGTCCACATCTGCCGCGCCCGGTCGGGGGTGAACCTGTGGAGCCGCTGCGGGGGGTCCTCGGCCATGTCGAACAGGACCATCGCCTGCCGCGGCTCGGCGGTGTCGATGCGGAAGGCCAGCTCGATCGACTTCACCGCGACCCGGTCGAAGTGGGCCACGCCGTCGGCCGTGGACTGCTTGTCCAGCTCGCCGGCCAGGTGCATGAGGGTGATCGTGGTGTCGGCCGGCTCCTCCCGGCACCCGGCGTCGAGGTAGTACTGCCAGTCCTGCCCCGGCTCGATCTCCTGCGGACACACCCAGGAGGTCACGTCGACCGGCTCGACCGGGACCGCGTTGGCGGAGGAGAAGTAGGCGAACAGGCCCACCGCCGCGGACATGACGATGAGCATGATCCACCCGGGGAAGCGGAACCGGAATCTTCGGCGCCGCCCGGGTCGGGTCTTCTCGGGGACCACGGGCACCGCGCGGTCGCCGTCGGTCACGGAAGTTCCTCCCCTGCTGGTGATGGGCGTCACACCGGAGCCGCAGGGGTATCCTACGCGCGCTCAGGCCTCCGCGGCGACGCCCGTCTGCACCGCCCAGAGGTCGGCGTAGACGCCGCCGCGGGCCACGAGTTCGTCGTGGGTCCCGGCCTCGACGACCCCGCCCCGCTCGAGCACCCAGATCCGGTCGGCGTGTCGCACCGTGGACAGCCGGTGGGCGACGAGCACCGTGGTGCGGCCGTCGGTCACCTCGGCGAGCGACCGCTGGATCGCCGCCTCGGTCTCGTTGTCGACGGCGGAGGTGGCCTCGTCGAGGATGAGCACGGCCGGGTCGCGCAGGATCGCGCGGGCGAGTGCCAGGCGCTGGCGCTGCCCGCCGGACAGGGTCACGCCGCGCTCGCCGACCCAGGTGCCCATGCCGTCGGGCATCCGGTCGATGAACTCGTCGGCCGCGGCCTGCTCGGCGGCGCGGCGGATCTCCTCGGGGGAGGCCCCGGGGGCCCCGTAGGCGATGTTGTCGGCGATGGTGCCCTCGAAGAGGAAGACGTCCTGGGCGACGTACCCGATCCGGCCGCGCAGGGTCTCCCACTCCAGCTCACGCAGGTCCACCCCGTCGAGGGTGACCCGGCCGGCCCGCGGGTCGGCGAAGCGCAGCAGCATCCGCAGCAGCGTCGACTTCCCGGCCCCGGTGGCGCCGACGATCGCGTGGACCTCACCCGCCGGGATGCGCAGGTCGACGTCGACGAGGACGTCCGGCCCGTCGCCGTAGCCGGCGCGCACCCCGTGCAGCTCCAGCTCGCCGCGCACCCGCTCCAGGGACCGCGGCCCCGGGCGGGTCAGCGGTTCCTCGGCGAGCAGCGCGAGGATGCGCCGGACCGAGGCCATGGCGCGCTGGTAGAGGTCGAGGACCTCGCCGATGGAGGTCAGCGGCCACAGCAGCCGCTGGGTCATGAACACGAGGACCGAGTAGAGGCCCACCTCGAGCCGGCCGTCGAGGGCGTACCAGCCGCCGAGGAGCAGCGTGGTGGTGAAGCCGGCGAGGATCGCCATCCGGATCAGGGGGACGAACGCCGCCGACGCCTTGATGGCCTCGGCGTTGGTGCGCCGGTAGTGCTCCGAGGCCTCCCGGACCCGGGCCAGCTCGCGCTCCTCCGCGGTGAACGTCTTGATCGTCGCCATCCCGCCGAGGTTCGCGCTGACCAGGCCCGAGATGCGCGCCACCGCCGCGCGGACGGCGGCGTACCGGGTGGTGAGCCGGCGCTGGAACCACAGCGACCCCACGACGATGACCGGGATCGGCAGGAACGCCAGGAGGGTGAGGGTCCACGAGCTGGCCGCGAACACCGCCCCGACGAGCACGACGTTCAGCGCGACCTGCCAGAGCTTGTCCACCCCGCTGTCGAGGAAGCGCTCCAGCTGGTTGATGTCGTCGTTGAGCACCGCGAGGGTGCTGCCGGTCGGGCGCGCCTCGTGCCAGGCCATGTCCAGCGCCTGGACGTGGGCGTAGCTCTCCAGCCGGAGGTCGTGCTCGACCTGCTGGGCCAGGTTGCGCCAGGTGAGGGAGGCGAGGTAGTCGCTCAGTGACTCCAGCACCCAGACGACGGCGTTGATGACGGCCAGCCAGACCAGCTGGGTGGCCCGGTCGGAGACGCCGATGACGTCGGCGACGAAGCTGTCGGCGCCACGGACGACGACGTCGATGGCAGCGCCGATGAGCAGCTCCGGCATGACGTCCATGACCTTCTTGAGGCTGGACAGCCCGAAGGCCAGGACGACACGAGGGCGGTATCGGCGGTAACGCCGCCAGAGCTGGACCAGGGGGTGTCCCGCGGGGGTCTCAGCCCGCGGTGTCAACGCTCGTCGGAGGTCCAGGCTCCGTAGTCGTCCTCGTCCTCGCCGACCTCGTCGGCGTGGTCGTCCCGCTGGTTCGCCGTCTCACCGCGGAGCTCGCGCTCCAGGGCGGACAGATCGGTGTCGGGAGTGTAGTACTTCAGCTTCCGAGCGACCTTGGTCTGCTTGGCTTTAGCCCGGCCGCGCCCCATGGCGTGACCCCCTCGTAAGGTCTGCCGGGGCGGCATCGCCTGCTGGTCAGGCACACGTGGTGCCGACCAGGCCGCGGAGCCGGCCCGGGAATGAGCGTTCTGTCGTACCCATAACGGTACATCAGGCCGCGCGCGGACACCGCATCACCCTGGTCGGGGTGCCGCGGAACCCGGCAGACGGGATCAGGACTCCCGCCGCGCGAGCGCCACGACCAGGCCCGCCAGGCCGGCCACGACCAGCCCGGCCAGCACCCAGACCCAGGCGGACACGCCCTCGTCAGCCGCGTCCTCCGGTGCCTCGGGCGCGGTGGGCCCGGTCGACGTGGCGGCGGTCTCGGTGGTCGTCTCCTCGGCGGTGGTCGTCTCCTCGGCGGTGGTCGTCTCGTCCGCGGACGTCGTCTCGTCGGGAGTGGTCGTCCCGCCCGGCGCGGTGGTCTCCGCCGGGGCCGAGGTCTCGTCGTCGCCCGTCGGCTCCTCGGTCGCCTCCACCTCGAAGCCGAACTCGCCGGAGATCGGGTGCCCGTCGCCGGACGTCACCCGCCACGCCACCGTGTAGGCACCCGGGACGAGGTCTCCCGTCACCGGCACCGTCACCACCCGTCCGTCGACAACGGGGTCGCCGGTCGGGGCCGGACCGTCCGGGCCGGTCAGCTCGACCGCGGTGCCCACCGGGCTGATCTCGCCGGAGAAGGTGAGGAGCAGCTCGGTCGGTGCCGGAAGGACCTCCCCGTCGCGCGGGGAGCTGTCGGTCAGGGTGTCGTGGGCCGACGCCGCGACGGGGGTCACGGCGAGGAGCGCTGCGGTGAGCAGTGCGAGGAGGACGCGGTGCGCCAGGGCCCCACGGGCGCGGCGACGCTCGAGGAGGTGGGTTGCCATGGGGCCACCGTACGCACCGTCATACGGTGTCCCGCATGGACCCCCGCAGGTACCGCACGGTGGCGGAGCCCACCGTCGCGCGGGTGGAGGACCGGCGCTCGGTCTTCGAGTGCTGGCTGCGCCGCGCGGACGACGAGGCGGCCGCCCGGGCGGTCGTCGAGGAGGCGCGGGCCACCTACTGGGACGCCCGCCACCACTGCTCGGCCTTCGTGCTGGGCCCGGACCGCTCGGTCACGCGGTCCAGCGACGACGGGGAACCCGCCGGGACCGCGGGGATGCCGATGCTCGAGGTCCTGCTCGGCAGCGGGCTCAGCGACGTGGTCGCGGTGGTCACCCGCTGGTTCGGGGGGACCCTGCTGGGGACCGGCGGACTGGTCCGCGCCTACTCCCAGGCGGTGCGGGAGGCGGTTGCCGCGGCGCCGGTCCGGGTGCGCGAGCTGCGACGGCGGGTCCGCCTGCAGGTCGGGCACGCCGAGGCGGGGCGGGTCGAGCACGAGCTGCGCGCGCTCGGGGTGCACGTCGCCGACGTCGGCTACGGCGCGGAGGTGGACCTCGACCTGGCGGTGCCGGTGGGCCGGGAGGGGGAGCTCCGCGCGACCCTGGCGCGGCTCAGCGGCGGCCGGGCCGAGCCCGTCTGGGGCGAGGAGGTCTGGGTCGACGTCGACCCGCCGGCGTGACCGTCAGAACCCGGTGTCGGTCGCCTTCGGGTAGTGGTCGCGGTACTTCTTCACCTGGTTGGCCAGGGCGAGGGCGACGTAGCCGCGGCGCCACAACGTGTCGGGGTACTTCAGCGGGTGGTGCACGCCGCGGGCTGCGACCCGCTTGAGCAGGACGCGCAGCTCGGGGTCGAGGTAACGCCGGATCAGCGGCACCGGGAGGACCGTGTAGAGGATCTCGTTGCGGACGACGACCTGCTCGAGCCGGCGGTTCTCGATGAGGTCGGCGACGACGAACTCGGCGACGTTGGCACCGGCCGCGGTGACGTAGAAGTTGTTCCGGCCGATCCGCGGGTTCATCTCGAAGAACTTCATGACGCCGTCGCGGGGGTCCACCTTGACGTCGAAGTTGGCGAAGCCGCGGTAGCCGACGTGCTTGAGCAGGCGCTCGGCCTGCTCCATGAGCTCGGGGTAGGGCGTGGTGATCATCGCCGCCGGGTTGCCCAGGGCCAGCGGGGTGTGCTCCTGCAACAACACCCGCGCGGTGGCCAGGAGCGTCACCTCGCCGGACTGGTCGACGTAGGCCGTGATGGACCGCATCGCCGTGTCGTCACCGGGGATGAGCTCCTGGAGGACGAACCGGTCCCGGAAGCCGGCGGCCCGGACCCGGGCGAAGATCTCCCGCAGGTGCTGGGGGCTGTCGACCTTGTAGATCTTCTTCTTGCCGTCGAAGACGAGGTGCTCGTACGCGGCGCCGACGGCGGGCTTGGCCACCAGCGGGTAGTCGAGGTCGACCTCGTCCGGCTCCCAGTCGTCCGCGTCCGCCCCGGAGAAGTCCTGCACCAGGCTGCGGGGGACGGGGATGCCCAGCTCGGTGCAGACCCGGCCGAACTCGATCTTGTCGGCGATGAGGTCGAGCACGTCCTTGCGCACGTCGGGCATGACGTACCACTGCGACAGCCACTCGGCGTTGTCGGTGACCATCCGGGCGAACGAGTCGGCGTTGTGCAGCAGCAGGGTGGTGCGCCCCGCCTCCTTGCGGCGCCGGCCCTCCCGCTCCAGCGCGGCGAGGGTGTCGCTGCGCTGGGCGTCCAGGCCCAGGTCGATGGTGTCGATGATGCGGGAGTTCTTGATCGGCCCGCCGATGACCCGGGAGATGACCGTCGAGCGGACGCCGTAGCGCTCGTGGAAGGCCCGTGCCAGCGCGTAGGTGCCGATGTCGGTGCCGAGCATGACGAGGTCGAAGTCGGCTCCGGCGGGGGTGCTGCCCATGGTGCTCCTGGTGACGTGGCGCGGAGAGGTCCGCGCAGGAGCCTAACGGCAGCGGCGCCGGATCCACCTACGGACCGACGAGGGGACGCTCGATCCCGCACGCCCCCAGGTGGTCCTCGGCCTACGGGTTGGCAGCCGCCCTTGCTGACGTCGGTCGGGGTCACCGGCCGTGCCGCCGAGTCTGCCGCCGTCCGTCGCCGGATCGCCGGCCGGGGCGCCCGGAGCCGGCCAGCCCGGGGCGGACGTCGACGATGCCGACGTCGCGGCCTTCGGTGTCGAGCTCGACTCTGCCCTGCGATCCGGTGACGTGGAGCAGTGGCTCGCCCTCTTCGGGCTGACCGACGGTGACGAGCTGCAGCGCCAGCGCGACTGGTATGCCGCGGTGCACGCGGTGCCCATGGACGTCCGGGAGATCCACGTCGCCGCCGTGCAGCAGCACGGCTCGACCACCGGGCTCGGGCCGCGGGTGGACCTGGCCTTCCGGCACCAGGTCTCCGGAGCCGACCCCGAACCCGCCGTGGAGCAGTACCGGGTGCGGCTGGGACGTCAGGACGGTCACGTGCGCATCGTCGAGGTCGGCAACGTCCGGTCGGTGGAGACCGGCTACCCGCAGCCGTGGGACCTCACCAAGGTCGAGGTCCTGGAGCGCGGCGCGGTCGTCGTCATTACCCAGGAGGAGCTGCGCGAGGAGGCCGAGGAGCTGCTCCCGGCGCTGGACCTGGCCGCCGCGACCGTGCTGGAGGAGTTCAGCGTGCCGGACGTGACCCGGATGGTGGTCTCGCTGACCACACCCGAGGTCTTCGAGGACGTCGTCGACGCCACCGGGTCGGAGTTCGCCGGGATCTCCCAGGTGCTGCCCACCGTGGCTGACGTCGAGCAGGGTGGCGCCGGCGAGCTGCCGCTGCTCGTCGACGGTGAGGGGCTCGCGGTCCGGTTGCAGCTCAACGGCGACTACGCCTACTCCGAGTGGGAGTACTACGCCGACGACGTCGCCCACGGGTCACCCCTGCTGCGCCACGAGGGCGTCCACCTGGCGCTCACCCTCGCCGAACCGTGGGCCGCGCCCCCGTCCTGGGCCGCCGAGGGCTTCGCCGGGTGGTACGAGGTCGCCGCCGACGAGGTGCTGCGGGAAGAGCACCTGTGGTGGCTCGCTGACCTCTCCCAGGACGCCGTCGCGGAGAGGCTGCCGCCGCGGCTCCCGCTCACCTTCTACTCCGACGACGCCGAGGAGCTGACCCGCAACTACGTCGAGTCGGCGGCGGTCTTCCGCTACGTCGAGGACACCTGGGGCTGGGACACCACGGTCGAGCTGGGGGTGGCACTCAACGCGGTGGAGACGCCCCTGGACGACCTCGGTCCGGTGCTGGAGAAGCACCTCGACCTGGGACCCGAGGAGTTCGAGGAGGGCTACCTGGCCTGGCTGGTGGACACGCTCGGCTGACCCTGGTCAGGGGACGACGACCACCGGGACCGGGGAGTGCCGGAGGATCTTGGCCGCGCTGGATCCCAGGAACACACGGCTGAGACGGTGGGTGGAGCTCGATCCCACCACCAGGATGTCCCCACGCTGCCAGTCGAGGTTGTCCATCGCGGCGCCCCAGGACCGGCCCACCGCCACCTGCATCTCGGGGTCCGGGAACCCCAGCTCGGCGAGGTGCACGCGGGCCCGGGACTGCTCGGCGTGGGCGGTGTCGACCCAGCCCTGCAGCACCATGTCCTCGGCGCCGCTGACGAGGCGGGGGTACATCGGGCGACTGCGCACCGCGAACGTCACCACCCGCAGGTCGGCCGAGGTGCGTTGGGCGATGGCGGCGACCTGGCGCAGCAGGTGCCAGGTCGGGTCGTCCCCCCGGAACGCCAGGGAGATCCGCCGCACCCTGCTGCCCGGCCCGGCCTGGTAGCCGCGTGGCGTCACCACCACCGGGACCGGTGAGGAGTGGAGCAGCCGGTCGGTCTTGCTCGTGATCCCGATCTGGCCGTGTGCCACCTCCTGGCCGGAGCCGACGACCAGCAGGTCGGCCCCGACCGCCCGGGCGTGCTCGATGAGGGCCGGTGGCACCGAGCGGGCCGCGACCCACTCCGCCTGGCTGGGGACGTCGTCGTGCTCGCGCAGGTAGGCCGTCGCCGCAGCCGCCGCGGCCGACCCCTCCTCCTCGGCCCACCGCTCGAACTCGCGGTCGGTGTCACGGGCGACAGGGGTGGGCCACCCCTGCGGGACCACCGTGAGGGCGCGCACCCCGGTGTGGTCGGACCGGGCCAGCTGGCAGGCGAGGTCCAGGGCGCTGACGTCCTCGTGGTGCGGGCTGTAGCCGACGAGGACCGTCATACCCGCTCGTTCTCCTCGTCACCGCGGGGCTCGGCGATCTCCTCCAGGTCGGTGACGTGGTTGAGGGCGGCGTGACGGCGCCCGTACAGGAGGTAGAAGCCCAGGACGACACCCAGCCAGACGATGAAGATCATCCAGGTCAGCGCGGGGAGCTTGATGACGATCCAGACGCAGACCAGGATCGTGAGGACCGGGGTCACCGGGTAGCCGGGGACCCGGAACGGCCGATCCAGGTCGGGGTGGGTGCGACGGAGCACCATGACCCGGCGGCGACGGTGGAGAAGGCCACCAGGGTGCCGATGGAGACGGTGTCCCACAGGTAGTCGGCGGGCACGAAGCCCGCGATGAGGGCGATGACGACCGAGGCGACGACCGTGGTGAAGGTCGGGGTCAGGGTGCGGGGGCTGACCTTGGTGAACCTGCGGGAGATGAGCCCGTCGCGGCCGATGGCGAAGAGGATCCGGGTCTGTCCGTAGAGGGTGACCAGGGTGACCGAGAAGATCGAGATCACCGCCCCGGCGGCGAGGATCGTGCCCCACAGGGTCGTCCCCGTGACGTCGTTGAGGATCTGGGACAGGCCCGCCTCCTGCGCCGGCTCGGTGGAGAACCACCCGATCTCCTTGGCCGCGACCCCGGCGAACGCCACCAGCACGTAGACGGTGGTGACGATGATCAGCGCACCGACGATCGCCCGTGGGAGCGCCCGCTGCGGGTCCTTCACCTCCTCCCCGGCGGTGGCGACGGCGTCGAGGCCGATGAAGGAGAAGAAGATCGTGCCGGCCGCGGCGGTCATCCCACCGATCCCCGCGGCGAAGAAGCCGGCGAAGTGGTCGCCGTTGAAGCCGGTCAGCGCGATGAACGAGAAGAGCACGAGCACGGCGAGCTTGATGAGGACCATGATCGCGTTGACCCGCGCCGACTCGGTCGCGCCGCGGATGAGCAGCGGCATGCACAGGAGCACCAGGACGACCGCCGGCAGGGTGATGACGCCGGGGTGACCGCGTCGTCGGCCTGGATGAACGAGGCGGACAGCGCGTCGGGGAGCTCGACGCCGATGGTCGAGGACAGCAGCTCGTTGAAGTAGCCGCTCCACCCCACCGCCACCGCGGAGGCGGCCACGCCGTACTCGAGCAGCACGCAGCCGGCGATGTGCACGGCGACCAGCTCGCCCATGGCGTGGTAGGCGTAGGAGTAGGTCGACCCGCTCACCGGGATCGAGCTGGCCATCTCGGCGTAGCACAGCGCCGACAGCCCGGCCGCGAGCCCGGCGATCAGGAAGCTGACGATGACGCCGGGGCCGGCCTCGGGACCGACTCGCTGAGCACGAAGAAGATGCCGGTGCCGACGGTCGCGCCGACGCCGAACATCATCAGCTGGAACGTCGTCAGGCTGCGGGCCAGCTCCTCGCCCGGGTGGTGGTGCTTGCGGAAGACGATGGGCTTGCGCCGCCGGAGCTGCTCGCCGAGTGGGATGCCGGCGGTGTCCTGAGCTGCCATGCGCTGCCCCTCGATCCCTGGGTGGCGCGAACCTACTCCTGCGCTTCGTCCTCCGCAACGGATCCGGCGGCGTCCTCGGGCGGCCTGGGCGGCTGGCCCCCGAGGCCCCGGGTCCGCCCGGTCTGGGTGGACCGCTCGGCCTCCCGGCTGGCTCCCGCGGCCTCCTCCCGGGCCCGGCGCAGGGCCTCGCCCGGGTCCTCCAGGTTGGTGGCACCCAGGGAGTCGTCCGGGCCCTGCACGCTGGCGCCCTCCTGCATCCGGCCGGCAGGGCCGTCCAGGTCGGCGCCCTCCGGCTCGGCCCCGCCGAGAGCCGTGCCGATGCCCCGCAGGGCCTGGGTGAGCTCGGTCGGCACCATCCACACCTTGTTGGACTCGCCCTTGGCGATCTCGGGGAGCATCTGGAGGTACTGGTAGGCCAGCAGCTTGCTGTCCGGGTTGCCCTTGTGGATGGCGTCGAAGACCTGCAGGATCGCCCGCGCCTGGCCCTGGGCCTCGAGGATCGCCGCCTGGGCCGCACCTTCCGCGCGCAGGATCTGGGCCTGCTTCTCACCCTCGGCGGTGAGGATCTGGGACTGCTTGACGCCCTCGGCGTTGAGGATCGCCGCGCGCCGGTCCCGCTCGGCCCGCATCTGCTTCTCCATCGAGTCCTGCACGCTGGCGGGCGGGTCGATGGCCTTGAGCTCGACGCGGTTGACGCGGATCCCCCAGCGGCCGGTGGCGTCGTCGAGGACCCCCCGCAGCTGGCCGTTGATCTGGTCGCGGCTGGTGAGCGTCTGCTCCAGGTCCAGGGAGCCGACCACGTTGCGGAGCGTGGTGACGGTGAGCTGCTCGACTCCCTGGATGTAGTCGGCGATCTCGTAGGTCGCGGCCTTGGGGTCGGTGGGCTGGAAGTAGATGACGGTGTCGATGCTGACGACGAGGTTGTCGCTGGTGATCACCGGTTGCGGCGGGAAGCTCACCACCTGCTCGCGCAGGTCGACGTTGGCCCGGATGCGGTCCATGAACGGGATGAGGAAGTGCAGCCCGGGGTCGAGCGTGCGGTGGTAGCGGCCCAGCCGCTCGACGATGACCGCGGTCGCCTGCGGGACGATGCGCACCGCCCGGCTGATCGCCATGGCGGTGAACGCGATGAGCAGGATGAGGACGATGTAGAGGGCGATCTGGCCGGGGTCTGGCAGCTCCATTGCTGTCCTCCGTCTCGTATGCCGTCAGTTGGGCTGGGTGCCCGCAGCGGGGCCGGTGGGTGGCTCGGTGCCCGGTGGTGTGGGGAGCGGGCCGACGATGGCGGTGGCCCCCTCGATCCGGACCACCTGGAGGTACTCGCCCGGCTGGTACTCCACCCCGGGCTCCTCGGTGCGGGCGGTCCACGTCTCGCCGGCCAGCTTGACCAGGCCACGGCGGTCGGAGACCGGCTCGATCACCTCGACCCGGCGCCCGACGAGGGCGGCGGCGTTGGTGCGCTCGCCCGGGCCCGCGGGCTTGAGCTTGCGCAGGGCGAGGGGTCGCAGGATCGCCAGCAGCAGGGCCGAGGTGACGACGAAGACGATGACCTGCCCGGGGAAGCCCAGACCGAGGGCCGCGGCGCCGGCAGCGGCCAGCGCGGCGATCGCCAGCATGGTGAAGACGAGGTCGAGCGAGGCGATCTCGATGAGGCCCAGCGCCAGTGCGGCTCCCACCCACCAGAGCCACTGGACCTCGCGCAACCACTCCATGGCAGCCTCCTCCCGCTCATCCTAGGGGCCGGGTGTGACGGGAGCCGGTTGTCGCGCGAGCCGGGGGTGCCGGGGCGCTGACCGGAGCCGCGGCGCTGCGGGGTCGCTACCAGAGACCGGGCGTGCCGTACCGGCGGGCCGGGGCCAGGGCCCGGCGTGGGCGGAGGGGCTCGCCGTCGAGGGGGGTGCCGTCGGGCGCGGCAGAGCCGCCGTCCACCACCCGGAGGGTCGGCCCCTCGGCGCCGGGACGCTCGGCCGGGGCGTCGCCCAGGGCCCGCTGGATGATCTGCGAGACCTGGTCGACCTCGATGAGGAAGCCGTCGTGACCGTAGGGGGAGTGGATCGTGGCCAGCTCCCGGCAGGCCGGCGCGGTGGCGATGCGGGCCCCCTCCTCGGGCAGGTAGAGCCGGTCGCTGTCGACGACCGCGACGGTGAGGTCGGCGGTGATCCGCCGCAGCGCGGCCTCGACGCCACCGCGACCCCGGCCGATGTCGTGGCCGTTCATCGCCTCGGTGAGCACGAGGTAGGAGTTGGCGTCGAACCGGCGCACCAGCTTGCGGCCGTGGTGCTGCAGGTAGGACTGCACGGCGTACCGGCCGCCCGCGGCCGGGTCCTCACCGTCCTGGGCACGGTTGCCGAACCGGTCGGCGAGCTCGCGCGCCGACCGGTAGGTGGCGTGTGCGATCTGCCGGGCGATCTCCAGCCCGGCACGCGGTCCCGGGCCCGGGTAGTAGTCGCCGCCGTGGAACTGCGGGTCGCTGCGGATCGCCTGCAGCTGGGGGGTCGCCCAGGCGATCTGGTCGGCGCTGGCCTGCGCGGTGGCGGCGAGCACGATCGCCCGGCGCACCCGGCCCGGGAAGGTGACCGCCCACTCCAGGGCGCGCATCCCGCCCATCGACCCGCCGAGGACGGCGGCCCAGGTGCGGATCCCCAGGGCATCCGCGAGCAGCGCCTCGGCGCGGACCTGGTCGCGGATGGTCACCGCGGGGAACTGCGAGCCCCAGGGCCGGCCGTCCGGAGCGGGCGACGACGGCCCGGTGGTGCCGCGGCACCCGCCGAGGACGTTCGGCGCCACGACGAACCACCGGTCCGTGTCGAGCGGGCGGCCCGGTCCGATGAGCCCGGGCCACCACCCGGGTGTCGGCTGGTCCGGGCCCGCGTCACCGACGACGTGGGAGTCACCGGTGAGCGCGTGCAGCACCAGGACCGCGTTGCTCCGGTCCTCCGCCAGCCGGCCCCAGGTCTCGTAGGCGATCCGGACACCGGGCAGGGTGCGTCCGGACTCCAGGTCGAGATCCCCCACCAGGACCGACCGGCGGCGGGTTCGTGGGGCGGTGTCGGACATCAGGCTCCCTTGGCGGCGGTGAAGCCGGCCTCCAGGTCCGCCAGGATGTCGTCGATGTGCTCCAGCCCCACGGCCAGCCGGACCAGGCCCGGGGTCACCCCGGCGGCCCGCTGGGCCTCCTCGCCCAGCTGGGAGTGCGTGGTCGAGGCCGGGTGGATGACCAGGGAACGGACGTCACCGATGTTGGCCACGTGGGAGTGCAGCTTGAGGGCGGACACGAAACGGCGGCCGGCCTCGGCCCCGCCGGCGATCTCGAACGCCAGGACCGCCCCGGCGCCCCGGGGCAGGTAGCGCCGGGCGCGCTCGTAGGACGGGTGCCCGGGCAGCCCGGCGTAGGAGACCGACTCCACCTGCTCCTGCTCGAGCAGCCAGTGCGCCACCTGCTGGGCGTTGGACACGTGCCGCTCGATGCGCAGCGACAGCGTCTCCAGGCCCTGGGCGATGAGGAAGGCGTTGAACGGCGAGATGGCCGGCCCGAGGTCCCGGAGCAGCTGGACCCGCGCCTTGAGGATGTAGGACAGGTTGGCCCCGAACGGCCCGTCAACGCCGAGGTCCCGCGCGTAGACGAGGCCGTGGTAGCTGTCGTCGGGGTTGTTGAAGCCCGGGAACCGATCCGGCTGGGTGCCGTAGTCGAAGGAGCCGCCGTCCACGATGACCCCTCCGATGGCCGTGCCGTGCCCGCCCAGGTACTTGGTCGCGGAGTGGACGACGACATCCGCGCCGTGCTCCAGGGGGCGGGACAGGTAGGGGGTGGGCACGGTGTTGTCGACGATGAGCGGCACGCCGGACTCGTGGGCCACCTGGGCCACCGCGGCGATGTCGAGCACGTCGCTGCTGGGGTTGGCGATCGTCTCCCCGAAGAAGGCGCGGGTGCGGTCGGTGACCAGGGCGCGCCAGGCCTCCGGGTCCTCGGGGTGCTCGACCCAGGCGACCTCCACCCCGAGCTTGGGCAGGGTGTGCGCGAAGAGGTTCTGGGTGCCGCCGTAGAGGCTCGGCGAGGCGACGATCTGGTCGCCGGCGTGGGCGATGTTGAGGATCGCCAGCGTCGTGGCGGCCTGCCCCGACGAGAGGAGGAGGGCGCCGACGCCACCCTCGAGGTCGGCGAGTCGGTTCTCCACCACCTCGGTCGTGGGGTTGCCGATCCGGGTGTAGATCGGACCGAGCTCGGCCAGTGCGAACCGGTTCGCGGCCTGGTCGGCGTCCTCGAAGACGAAGGACGTCGTCTGGTAGATGGGCAGGGCCCGTGCCCCGGTGGCAGGGTCGGGAGTCTGGCCGGCGTGGATCTGGCGGGTCTCGAAGGACCAGGTCATGAGGTGCTCCTGAGGGTGTGCAAGGGGGACCGTCCGTCGCCTCTCACCGGGCGACGCGGTCGGGGTGGCTGGGGACCGGGGTGGGACTCAGGAACAACACATTCGAAGGGTCACAGCGGCGCTCCTCGTGGTCAGGCGTCGTTGGGCCCGTCGAACGATCAGGCCCGCGCTTGCGGGAACGCCTCGTCGCGTCCCCGCCGGGTCATCACCCGGGGCACCCCACCGCGAGTGGAGGGTTGCCGCCCAGCGAGCCGGGGCTTGGCGCTGGGACTCTTGACCAGGACCAGTTCTAACAGCGGGGTGAGCCGAAGTCAATGCGGCGTCGGCGCGCGACGAAGGGTGCGGATCGAAGGAAGTTCAGTCCGAGTGGGGAGTGCTGCAGGATCCCGCACCAAGGGTTGCTCGCTACGCTCGCGGCATGCGTCGACCCGGGCGGTTCCCCGCAGTCGTGACCCTGCTCACGGCGTCGTTGCTGGCCCTGTCCGGGTGCAGCCGCGGCCCGGCCCCACCGCCGGAGGGCGACGCCACGAGCCCGGCGACCGGCTCCCCGACCACGTCGACGAGTGCCCCGGCAGGGGGTGACGTCACCCCGCCGCCGAGCTCCCTGCCCGCGGCGGCGCCGACCGCCACCGCGCCGGCGCTCAACGCCCTCGCCGTCACGCCGGAGGGGGCCACGCACCTCACGGTCACCGACTTCGACGCGATCCGGGCCAGGCTCGGGGTCCCCGACCTGAGTTCGGAGGACCTGATGACCGACCGGCTGGAGTTCTGGCGCCGGGTGCCGACCTCCACCGTGCTGCTCACCGACGGCCTGCTCCGTGAGGACAACAGCCTCTTCGACATCCGGTACGGGTTCACCCAGGACGACGTGGACTGGGAGGCGCACTGGACGGGGGAGGACAGCGGCTTCGTCCTGGGCCTGCGGCCGGACCTCGACCTCGCGCCGGTGGAGCGGGCCGTCGCCGACGCGGTGCCCGTGCTGGCCGGCGCCGAGGTCCTGCCCGAGCTCGCCGCCGTCCGGGGCGGGGACGTCGCCGGCGACCGGGCCTGGCTCGACGACCCCGGGCTCGTGGAGCTGGCCCACGTCGGGGCCGAGTCCCTGTTCGTGCGCCGCGGCTGCACCCCCTTCCTCGACGCGCTCGGGGTGGACGCGACGGTCGAGGACCTCGACCCGGTCCTGGCGACCCACGACGTCACGGGGCTGCTGGAGGTCGAGGCGGTCGCCCTGGCCTTCACCGGCACCCGGGCCACCGTGCGGCTGCTCTACCCGGCCGGGGTCGGGGAGCCGGAGGTCCTGGCCGACCTGGAGGCCCGGGTGGCGCTCGCCGCGGACTGGCCTGTCGTGGAGTCCGTCGGCTTCCCGGACGGGTTCGCCGCCGACCGCGCCGAGGTGCTGGGGCTGGAGGGCCGCGTGGGCGAGGTCGCCTACCCCGTCAGCAACTCGACGGCGGCGGCGAACCTCGTCCTGGCCGACCTGGTCCCGCTCGGTGTCTGCAACGAACCGGGGGACCTGGCCGAGCCGACCGGTCTGTGACCGGCGCTCACTCCTCCCGGCGCTGGCTGAGCAGGCCGACCAGGCCCACGACGACCAGCAGCGCGCCCAGCCCGACGACGGTCGCCGGGCCCGCGATCTCCCAGTCGACGCGCAGGTCGGTCAGCTGGAGGGTCAGGGCCAGGCCGGCCACGGCCATGCAGACCAGGCCGAAGGCCACCGTCGCCCAGGAGGTGCCCCGGGCCCACCGCTGCTCGGGCCCACCGGTCGGCTCCGGCCCGTACTGGGCCGTGGACCCGTACTGGCCGGTGGTCTCGGTGGTGTCGACCGGCCCGTACTGCGCCGTGGACCCGTCCTGCCCGGTGGTGTCGTCCGGCCCGTGGCCGTAGTCCTCGGGACCGGTGTACTCGCGGCCCGGGGTGTCCTCATGCGGGTTGCTCATGGTCAGTTCCTCTCCAGCTTGACGTTGCCGAGGCCGACATCGAGGACGAGCACCAGGTCGGGCTCGCCCGGACCGATCACCCGGGTCTCGCCCACGCCGAGACCGCTGACCGGGCGCCGCGGCACCCCGAGCTCCTCGGCGTCGATCTCGACGCCGCCGACGGCGCTGTTGGCGCGCAGCTCGACCGTGATGTCCTCGGGGACGATGACGACCAGCTGGCCGATCCCCACGCTGGCCTCGACCTCGCGCCCGTCGAACTCGCCGGGCTCGAGTCCGGTGAGGTCCAGGGTCCCCTCGCCGATCCCGAGCCGGAACGGCCGCTCCAGCTCGGCCGCCGTGTCCGGCGTCCAGAGCCGGTCGCCCACGCCGCCGCCGAGGTTGAGGGTCTCCGGCAGCGGTGCGGTGACCGCGGTGACGACCAGCGCCAGGGCGGCCAGGAAGCCGGGGAACCCGCCCTTGCGCCCGGCCAGGCCGAGCACCAGGACGAAGAGGCCAAGGACCGCCAGGGTGCCGGCGACCGCGATGACGTAGGTGTTGCCAGGCCAGTCGTAGGTGTCCGCGGCCCACGTCAGCGAGCCGTAGGTGACCAGCGCCAAGCCGGTCGCCAGCAGCCCGGCCATCGGCCCGCCGGACCGGCGCCGCGGTCGCGGCGGTGGCGGGGGCGGCGTGGGCGGCGCGGTCGCGAACGGCGCCCCGGCGCCCGGAGGCGGGGTCCCCGGACCGGCCGGGAACCCGGCGGACGGGTTGGTCGCTCCCGCGTACGGCGCAGCTGCGGCGGCCGGGCCTCCGCCCGCACCTGGCGGCGGGGGCGGGGGACCCGTCATCCCGGCAGCAGTCGTGGAGCCCGTGGCGCCGGAGTCGGACCGGCGCTCCCAGAGGCTCCACACGCCCCAGACGAGCAGGGCCAGGAGCAGCAGGCTGCCGAACCACCAGCCGCCCCACCAGCCGTCGCCGCCCCACCAGGGCAGGCTCGAGACGGCGACCAGGACGGTGATGACGAACAGCACGATCGAGGTGCCGTCGCCCTGGCGCATCGCCCGCTCCAGGTGGGTCTGTTCCCGGGTGTCGGGGACCAGCAGCCAGGCCAGGAGGTAGAGCAGCACGCCGAAGCCGAAGAAGAGCCCGAGGAGCACGAAGCCGGCGCGGACCACGAGCGGGTCGATCGCCAGGCGCCGGGCGAGACCGGCGGCCACGCCGCCGATCCAGCCGTCCTCGGTCCGGCGCATGTCGATGCGCCGCAGGGAGTCGAAGAAGGAGTCGGTGCCCGGGTGACCGCCCTGGGTCGCCGAGCTCCCGCCGGGGGGTGCGTCGTTCATGTCTCCAGGGTCGGCCCGGGGGCACCCCCCTCGCCATGAGGGTCGACCCTGACCGCACCCTGAGGGGACCCTGGTCGTGGGCCGGATCGGTGCGGTCCGGGTCCGGAGTGGGTCAGGATGGTGGTGTGACCAGCCCGGTGACCCCGAACCGGCCGCCGCTGCGGCGGCCGGCGGACGACCGTGTCCTGGCCGGGGTCGCCAGCGGCGTGGCCCGGCACCTGGGGCTCCACCCCACCGCGGTCCGGGTGGCGTTCGCCGCCGCCACGCTCGCCGGCGGGCTCGGCCTGGCGGCCTACCTGTTCCTCTGGGCGTTTGTCCCGGAGGACAGCCAGCCGCCGGTCCCCGGCCCGGGCGCCCGCCGGGGCCGGCAGGTCCCGCAGGCGCTCCTCGGCCTGGTCGTCGCCGGCGGTGCCCTGGTCCTGCTCGGCGGGGCCCTGCTGCTGCAGGGCCGGGGCGTGAACCTGCGCCTGGACCTCTTCGCCCCGCTCCTGGTCATCGCGGTCGGGGCGCTGTTCGCCTGGACCCAGCTCGACGAGGCCACCCGGCGCCGGTGGCTGCCCTCGGAGGGGGACGGCAGCGGTGGGCTGCTCCGGCTCGGCCTCGGGCTCGCCCTCGCGGTCGCCGGCCTCATCGCCCTGGCCACCCAGGGACGGGACATCGCCGACCTGTGGAGCGTCCTCGTCGCCGTCCTCGTCGTCCTCGCCGGGGTGGCCTTCCTGGCCGCACCGTGGGCGGTGCGGCTCTGGAACGACTACCGCGCCGAGCACGCCGAGCGGGTCAGGGCCACCGAGCGGGCCGACATCGCCGCGCACCTGCACGACTCGGTGCTGCAGACGCTCGCCCTCATCCAGCGACGCGCCCACGACCCCGGGGCGGTCACCCGGCTGGCCCGGGCCCAGGAGCGGGAGCTGCGCGCCTGGCTGTATGCCGGGGCGCCGGCCCAGACCGAGACCCTCGCCGGGGCGGTGACCCGGCTGGCGCACGAGGTCGAGGACCTCCACGGCGTCGCCATCGACTGCGTCGTCACCGGGGACCGCCCGCTCGACCCCTCGGCGAACGCCCTGCTGGGCGCGCTCCGGGAGGCCCTGGTCAACGCGGTGCGCCACGGTGCGCCCCCGGTGTCGGCCTACGTGGAGGTGGGACCGGAGGAGGTCGCGGCGTTCGTGCGCGACCACGGCCCCGGCTTCGACCCCGACGACGTCCCCGAGGACCGGCTCGGCGTGCGCGAGTCGATCATCGGGCGGATGACCCGGCACGGCGGCAGCGCCCGGGTCCGTTCCCTCGACCGCGGCACCGAGGTGGAGCTGGTCCTGCCCCTCGCCGCCACGGACGGTGCACCCCCGCGCGCTGCCGGCGCCCCGACCACCCAGCACAGCCGAGGAAAGGCCCGACCATGACGACCCCCACCCGAACCATCCGCCTGGTCCTCGTCGACGACCACCACATGTTCCGCACCGGGGTCAAGGCCGAGCTCGCCGAGGTGCCCGAGGCCGCGAACCTCGAGGTCGTCGGCGAGGCCGGCACGGTGGACAGCGCGGTCCGGGTGATCAAGGAGACCCGGCCCGACGTGGTCCTCCTCGACGTGCACCTGCCCGGCGGCAACGGCCGCGGCGGCAGCGACGTGCTCACCGGCTGCGCCGGGCTGACCACCGAGGCGGGGCAGCCGGTCCGGTTCCTCGCGCTGTCGGTCTCCGACGCCGCCGAGGACGTCATCGCGGTGATCCGCGCCGGCGCCCGCGGCTACGTCACGAAGACGATCAGCGGCGCCGAGCTGGCCCGGGCGGTGACCCGGGTCGCCGACGGCGACGCGGTGTTCAGCCCCCGCCTGGCCGGTTTCGTCCTCGACGCGTTCGGCGCCGCCGCGGGCGAGATCGCCGAGGTCGACGAGGAGCTCGACCGGCTCAGCGCCCGGGAGCGCGAGGTGATGCGCCTCATTGCCCGCGGGTACCAGTACAAGGAGGTCGCCCGGGAGCTGTTCATCTCGGTCAAGACCGTGGAGACCCACGTGTCCTCGGTGCTGCGCAAGCTGCAGCTGTCCTCGCGGCACGAGCTGACCGCGTGGGCCCTGAGCAAGCGCCTGCTGTGAGCATCTACGCTCACGCCGTGGCCAGCACCACCGCCGCCGAGCCGGTCCGGGACCCCGCCTCCCGGATCACCTGGCTGGGGCACGCCACCTGCGTGATCGAGGTCGGCGGGGTCACGGTCGTCACCGACCCCGCACTGACGCCGCGGCTGGCGCACCTGCGCCGGCACCACCGGCCCGACCGGGCCTCCCTGCCCCGCCCGGACCTGGTGCTCGTCTCCCACCTGCACCTGGACCACCTGCACCTGCCGTCGCTGCGCCTGCTCGGGCCGGACCTGCACGTCGTCGTGCCCCGCGGGGGTGCCCGGCTGCTGCGCCGGTCCGGCGCCGCCCGGGTGACGGAGGTGGTGGCCGGGGACTCGCTCGAGGTGGCCGGCGTGACCGTGCGGGTGGTGCCCGCCGTGCACGGTGCGCGCCGCTGGCCGGTGGGCCCGGCGGCCGACGCGGTTGGCTACCTCGTCGGACCGGGGCCGGGCTCGGTGTACTTCGCCGGTGACACCGACCTGTTCGCCGGGATGTCGGACCTGGGGCCGGTCGACGTCGCGCTGCTGCCCGTCGGCGGCTGGTGGCGGACCCTGGGCCCGGGCCACCTCGACCCGGCCGGTGCCGCGCGCGCCACCGAGGTGGTGGCGCCGCGGATCGTGGTGCCGATCCACTGGGGCACCTACAGCCCGTGGGCGGTCCGGCGGGGGGAGCCGTCCTGGCTGCGCCGCCCGGCTGCGGGGCCACCGTCACCACGACCGCGTCGAAGAAGTCGTCCTGCACCGGTGCCGGCTCCTCGGCCTCCTCGGTCTCCTGCCCGCCCTCCTCAGGCTCCTCGACGTCGGTGTCGTCCTCCAGGGCCGGCGCCTGCGCGCGGACCTGGTCGGCGACCTGTCGGCGAGCTTCCAGCCGGGCCTGCAGCGCGGCGGCGCGCAACCGCGCCTCGGCGGCAGCGGCAGCGGCGGTGGCTGCCTCCTCCAGCATCTGCTGCTCACGGGCCCGCAGCCGGGCCGCCTCAGCTTCCCGTTCGGCCGCGGCAGCTTCCTCCCGCTCAGCGGCCGCGGCCGCCTCACGCTCGGCAGCCTCCAGCCGGTCCTGTTCGTCCTGCTCCGCCTGGGCGCGGGCGGCCTGCTCGGCCGCGGCGGCCTCGGCCCACAGCTGCTCCTCACGGGCGGCCTGCTCGGCCAGGGCGGCCGCGGCCTGGGCCCGCCGGTCCTCCTCCTCGCGCTCGGCAGCGACCCGGGCAGCCTCGGCCCGGTCAGCTTCCTGCTGGGCCCGCACCCGCTCGGCTTCCTCACGGCGGGCGGCCTTGGCCTTGGCCTGGTCGACGCGGGCCTGCTCCTGCTCCCGCTCGCGCTGCTCCTTCTCGGCGCGGCGCCGCTCCTGCTGTTCCTGCTTCTCGGCGCGGCGCGCCTCCTTGGCTGCGGCGTCCTGAGCGGCCTTGGCCTCCTTGGCTTCCTGCGCCTGTTGGCGGCGCAGCGCCCGCTCCTGCGCGCGGGCCTGGGCTGCGGCGGCGCGACGCTCCTTGCGGGTCGGGGCGGGCAGGTCCTCCGCGGCCAGCTGACCGGGCACGCCCTCACCGTCGTCGGGGGCGTCGTGGCCGTCGCCATCGGTTCGCGCGAGCTCCTCACTGGCGGGCCCGTCGCGACCGTCATCCTCACTGGGGCGGTCTTCCTCACCGGAGGACTCGGCGTCTTCGGCGGGGTCCTCGGTGGGGCCGGTCAGCCCGAGCTCGGGGTCGTCCAGGGCTGCCTCCAGGCCGCTCAGCCCGGCCGGCTCGCGGTCCTGCTCCGGCTGCTTCTCGGACTCGGTGTCGCGCAGCACCCACAGCAGCAGCGCGAAGACCAGGACTGCAGCGACCAAGCCGCCGGCGTACGGAAGGTACGGCGCGTACTGCGCGCTGAGTTCACCCATGGGCCCGGACCGTGAGCATCCCGCCCTCGGCGTCAAGGATCACCCGGGCGGAACCGGTGCCGTTCGGGCCTGGGTTCAGCTGAGGGTGGCGTCCACCATCTGGCGCACCTGGTCCAAGGGCAGGTCCTGCTCCCACAGGCTGTTGCTGATGGTCGCCGTCGACGCGCCGGCGAACAGCTCGGACAGGGTGGCCGAGATGTGGGCGTCGAGCTGCTCATCCAACCCGCAGAAGCGGGACTGGACCGACCATGGTTGGGCCAGGATGACGGGCCGGGCCTGCTCCATGACGCCGGCCGCGACCAGGCTTTCCACCATGTGGTTGGGGCGGCCACCGTGGTACCGGACCCAGTGCAGCAGCGCCTCCGTCGCCAGGACGGGGTCGGCCCCCTCCTCGGTCAGGTAGTGCCCGGTGACCCACCCCGGGGCGCGGCTGAGCTGGGCGAAGAGGAACTCCCGGTCCCCGGGCCGGGACCGCCACAGGCCGGGCGTGTGAGCCCACAAGGTGCTGCACAGGGCAGCCACCGTCACTGAGTCCAGGTCGGTGCGAGCCAGGAGCACCGCCTGGTCGGCGTTGCTGGGCCCGGTGCCCATCCGGCGGTTCTGCGCCCAGGTGAGCAGCTCCTCGGCGCTGCCACTGGCGATCAGGGCGGAGACGTCGGCGGAGTCGCTGTCCGTCAGCCACCGTTGCAGGTCCCGTTCGCTGGGGTCGACCCGCAGGTGGCTGTTCGCCCACGCCCGCACCTGCTGGGTCTCCAGGGCGGTGAAGTGCTTGGTGAGCTCGTGCAGCAGGCGGGCACTGGTGGCCTCTTGCGGGTGGGTCATGATGTGGCCCAGCAGCGCGGTCCGGATCTCGTCGTCGGCACCGAAGGCCACCGCGGTCGCGTGACGCAGGAGATCGGTCGGCAGCAGCTGGGCGCGGGTCCAGTCCAACCAGTCCTGCGCGTGGTGCCGCGGCCACGGCAGCAGCGCCTGGGCGGGCCGCTTGGAAACGCTGGGCTGGGCCCGGCGCAGGTAGGAAACGAGCGTCGTGGCCACCGCCCACGCCTCCGCCTCCGGCAGGTCGCCCTCGGCAAGCAGTGCCCGGATGGTGTCGGCCCACTCCGAGGACATCGGGGTGGGCCCGGTCAGGGCCTGTCGTGCCCGCTTGGCCAGGCGCACCTGGAAGGCCCGGCAGCCGCGGACGGCCAGGTCGGCGTACTGCTCGACGTGGGTCAGGTTCAGCACCTGCTCGTGCAGGTGGGCGTCGCCGTGGGGGTGGGCGTCGCCGTGGGGGTGGGCAGCCAACGGCCCCGCCAGCGGGGACTGGCCGCCGCCCTGCTGCAGCAGGGGGATGAGGCCGTGCAGGAGGTCCAGTGGGGTGGTCGGGTAGTAGGCCAACGCCATCCGCAGCGAGTTGCCTTCGGGGGAGGCCGGGTCGCTGTCGCGCAGGCAGCTCCGGATCAGCTCCAACGGGACCGGCCGGTGCGCCCGCAGCAAGGCGTTGACCGCCTGGATCGCGCTGGTCGGGGTGCCGGCGTTCAGCTCTGCCATGGCGCCGACGGTGCGCCCCCGGGCCGGGCTGGCACTCACCCAGGCCGCACGGGGGCGCGGGTCAGGAGCCGGGGTAGCCGGCAGCGCGCAGGTTGGCCACGATCTCCTCCAGCAGGGCCAAGCTGTCTGCGGCCACGCCCCAGGTGTCGGTGATGTGGGCGTCCACGACGTACTCGGCCCGCATCCCCCCGGCCTGGGAGGAGTCGTACTGGTAGAACGAGACGACCGCCTGGTCGGGGGTCCAGCACAGCGTCCAGTCGAAGGTGTTGCCGACCCAGTCGGTCGTGGTCTCGGTGGGGTTGCAGTCCTCCCAGGCGATCCCGGCGTCACCGGCGATCCCGGGGAAGGAGGCGGCCGGCGCCTGCGCCTCGGGCCCTGCCGGGACGTCCGGCCGCCCAGCTGGCTCCGCCTGCTCCCGCTGGTTCTGTTGGGCACCCGGGTTCCCGAGATCGCCCTCGAGGTCCTCCGCTTCGTCGCCTGCGCCGCACCCGGCGAGCAGGAACAGGGCTGCGGCGGCTGCGGCCACTACACGTCGGGTGGTCCGCCGGCCCGGGGCCGTGG